>ENA-OSJC01000191-OSJC01000191.1-marine-metagenome-genome-assembly--contig:-NODE-191-length-61794-cov-4.567072_pt1 | contig 61794 bp, 60 predicted proteins | sample MGYA00237885_ERZ534234 | MGnify/ENA primary metagenome ERZ534234 (study PRJEB26413, sample SAMN06343907) | marine metagenome | isolation source: coastal waters | place: Atlantic Ocean: West Antarctic... | reverse complement strand
GACTGGAAATGGCTTATCAAACTTTCCAGTATTATGATTATACTTTTCTCTATACACAGTTTTTCCATTCAGCAAATCCTTAAGGATCCTTAGCTCATTATGTAATCTGTTTGCCTTTGGGTCTAAGTGAGTATGCTTGGACCAGTTATCATTTCCTCTTTCCCACTTATGTAGATCATCTCCATGAAGTTCAGATGACTTATTTGCACTAAAAATATCAACTAACGCATTTGAGAAACTTGATTTTCCAGAACCAGAATCGCCACCAATTCCAATTAAAAATGGTACAGACGTAATCTTATGCTGCGAATACTTATTTAGACCATACATATAAATCCAATAACAATTAAAAATAAGCAGGACCTGCAAAAAGGTAAATGATAAGTTAATAGCTAATGTGGATGGAATCGCAGTATCTTCACTCGGAAATTCATGCAAAACAAAGAAAGAAATATATGCAAGTTGCAAAAGCAGCACCATCAAAAATGCTCGAGAAGAAGATTTTGAATAAAAATAAAAAAGGAATGGTAGCAGCCAAAAATACCAACCTTGGGTGGGTTGAGTAAAAATTAAAAGCATTGCAAAGCAAAAACCTAGGAACATAACAAAAATATCTTTATTGAGAGTATGAAAAGAAAAGCCTTTAAGCAGAATTGCACAATAAGCTAAGGGCAAAAGGTATAGGCTGACTTCGCCAAACTGTATGGTACTCAACAGCAGTTTTGATTGTTGTTGATTATTAAAAACCATAGATAGAAAAGATGCATCAAAAAGATACAAACTATTAATCAATAGAAATGATCCAACAGAAATAGCAATAAACTTTGCAATCTGTGAAGTTGGCAATCTCTGTGAAAGGAGAAAAATTAAAAGCATAGGCATAATTGCAACGATAACTGTCTTTGTTGCCATAGAGCATGCTAAAAATACCGCTGAAGCTTTTAATGAATTGTGAAATAAGAAATATAGACTGACAAAAAGAAGTGCAATTGGAATTGCATCTAGTTGGCCATGAATATATGAGATATAAATCAAAACAGGAGAAAACCAATAAAGAAGAATTAATTTAAGAATATGTTTATGATTTAACCAAGATTTAAGCACATAAAATATTGCAATATCAGCACATAATAGTGGAAGTTTAATAATTAAAATTGATAGCTCTGGGCTTGCATTGACCCAACTAAAAAGTATTTTAGGGATTGATAGAATAACCAACATCAGCATTGGATAAGGAAAAATCTCAATTGATCCAGAGGCAAACTGCTGATAAGGATTGCTAAAACCTGATGAAATAAAATAATCTACAAATGGAAGAAAAAAATTATTTGTGTATGTGCTAGAAAAAGAAAATGAAATAGTTAACTTAATTAGGATGCCTGCGACAAAAAGAAACGCACACAACCTCGACTGAAGGCTAAGCTTTAAAATAAATTGCTTGAATTCCAAAAGACTCTGCTCCTTTTATATCTTTCTTAAAATTATCACCTATCATAACAACCTTCTTTTTGGTAAGTTGCATTTTTTTAAGAGCTAATTGAAAAATAGCTTTATGAGGCTTCTCGGCTCCAGCCTCTTCCGAGGTTGCCAGGAAATCAATATACTGATCGAATTTAATTTTTTTAAGCTTTGCTACTTGAAAAGTTGCCTGCATATCGGTGACTGCACATGTGACTAAGCCCATTTTTTTTGCGGTGGCCAGAAAGTTGCGGGCTTCTAGAGAAGGTGTCATTTCTTTATAAAACTTCTGCCAATAAAGTCTTTCATAACTTTCTGCAAGTATGTATGCATTTCTAATATGCAAATCTCTTAACAGCCCATCAAATGCAAACTGACGAGATCGACATGAGCCCTGAGGCTGAAGTTTTTTAGTTACTAATAGCCTATGCTGTACATACAAATCATTAAACTCTTTCAAAGAGATTGAACCTATCAAGCTAGAGTCACGCATTGCTTGATAGCAAGATTTTATTGCCATTTGATTTGGCCGGTCATAACTATACATCGTGTCATCAATGTCTATTAGAACACCAGAAATTTTTGTAAGATCGATGGATTGAAGGTTATTTTTTAAAGACATAGTATCTTAATCCTAAAAAATTCATGAATAATGAAATTGTGGTTGCAGATATTACCGCGATAATAAAAGCATATCTGCTCAAAGGCGATGTGTCCAAAAGCAATAGAATAAATTCGTTTATTAATGTATTCACAATCAAGGAGATTGAATACACAAGAACATACTTTTTAAGCTCTTGTTTGATTAATTTTGAGTTATTGAATGTAAACAGAGAATTTAATATGTAGCCTGCTGCAACACCAAAACAAAAGCTTGAAGCTTTAGCTGCGATAGATGGCCAACCAAAGTGTAGAAGCATGAAGTAGATTGAAATATCTGCCAAAAATGCAATGCATCCGACTAGCAAAAATTTAAAAAAATTTTTAGATAAACTGTCCATTATATTTTGTAGCGATTTATAGGATTAATAACCAATAATAAAGAGTGCATTCGCCATAATCTTAATGTTAATTTGAGTTAGTTTTAATAAAATAGCGCTTTATGTACTCTACCATCTTTGTGGGAAGGTTTTTTTTAAGAAACATCGTGGTAATGAAGTACGCCGCCACAAAAAATCTTTCTAGAAAATGCATCTTATGTTTTTTGAAAACATAAAAATTGTCCACATGAGTTTTATATGACCCCGATACTCCACCTAACCTGAATGCTCCAATAGGTTGCTTGAGAGACTGCATATTTTGACTTTTTTCAGCAAGACGAAGAAGCAAGTCAAAGTCAGAGCTGATTGGAAAAGATAAATCGTACCCACCCATATCTCTAAAGACATCTGCTTTAATGAATGTAGACATGTGAGGAGCTGGCATATCCATATAGCGACCTTGCTGATATGTAAAATTATGAATTGGGTATGCGGTAGATATATCTTGATCACATTCAGTTCTAACGATTACTGGAGCAAAGCAGTAGTCAAGGTCTTTCGTTGAAATAGCATTAGCAATAAGCTCAATCGCATTCGTAAAATACACATCACTTGCGTTTAAAAAACTAAGATAGGATCCAGTAGCTATCTTGGCACCCTTATTCATCGCATCGTAAATACCCAGGTCACTCTCTGAAATCCAAGAGTCTATAACATGGTCATATTTTTTAATGATATCCACTGTCCCATCTGAGGAGCCACCATCTATTACAATATACTCAATGCCTTGGAAGGTTTGATTGGCAATGCTCAATATGGTGTCTTCCAAAACTTCTTGGCCGTTATAAACCACTGTTATAACAGAAAGCAATGGGAGATTCTTACTACCTTTGTTCATAATTTTGGAATGCATAATATTGTTTTCACTAAGCTGTATTAGTAGAAACTTCTAAATTCATTTTTCTATTATTAATTCCAAATAGTCATTGAGCAATGTCTTAAGTGAGTGCAGCATATTAAGTTATTTTAATTAAAATACTTTACGCTAATTTTAGCCATTGCCCTATTCTTGACAAACTCAACATGAGTCTTGACTACTTTTTTTAAAGCCCTATCTCTAATAGAGATTGCATAAGAAACTGGGAGCAAGAAAAAAAAAATATAATTCTTTTGTAAGACTTTCCACATCTTTACTGAATCTATAAATTTGATATCACCATGAATGCAGTATCTAAAGTAATTAATTACAGTAAGAATTTTGATCTTTATCTTCATGGATTTGAACTTTGCAAGACTGGTAGTTTTGCTCAAGGCGTAAGCAGACCCTCTGCAATACTGCAATCTCTTGCCATGACTTACACTATTTTCTGCACTTCTATCCATAATCTTGGTGACAGTATCTGAAAGGAAAAATTTAAAAGGCTTAAATAGATCCCCAAGAAGAACACTTTCAATAGTTAAAAAGTCTATTTCAGGAAATCTTTGATCAAGATAAATATTGCTTTTTGCGCATATTGTTGCATCTCCTTTTATGATATCTCCTATATATTCCCAAGGATGAATGCCTAAATGTGGCAGGCTATTATTGTCATGGAAAGTCTGAGAAATACCTTGAGTGCATAAATTTTGCGCAATCACGCCTGCAACTGAATCTTTAGAATCTATTTCATTATCTTGAATAATTTTTACGATCTCCTCTAATGCATTTTTTAGTAAAAAGTCATCAGAGTCACACCATATTAAATATTCGCCCTTAGCATGATCTAAAAGTAGATTGTCGATTGAGGATTTGCCTATTCTCAGATCTGGGGAAATGTAAGTAATAGAAAAATCTTGTTGTACAAATTGGTCTAGTAGAAACTCCTCCGTTCCATCTGTTGAGCCGTCATTGCCAACTACCCATTCAAAATTTGTAAATGTCTGCTCATTCAGTGATTGAAGCAGTGTTGGTAAAAACTCTACTCGATTGAATGCTGGCGTAAGAATTGAAATATACGGCCTACTTTTCATCCTGCAAATACGAATTTATGAAAGATCATAGGTAGTATGCATCTTTAAATAGTTTGCCTTCTGAGTCTTTCTGGGAAACAACAGGCTCTTCTAAACCCCAGTTAATGCCAAGTGCTGGATCAGACCATATGATAGTTTGCTCAGACTCTTGATCATATGGACTATCTACTAAATAAGAAATAATTGCTTGATCTGATATAACAGAAAATCCATGCGCATAGCCCTTGGGAATCCATAATAGCTGTTTTGCTTTTCCGTCTAGCGGAACAACAAAATGCTCACCAAAAGTTTTTGAGTTCTCTCTGATATCCACTGCAACATCAATGATACTACCTTCAATCACAGAGACTAATTTCCCTTGTGTGTTATTTAATTGATAGTGCAGGCCCCTAACAATACCTTTAGAAGAAAGGGATTCGTTTTGCTGAAATAAATCAAGCTCATATCCAGCTGCTTGATGAAAAATTTTTTTATTAAATCGCTCAAGGAAGTAGCCTCTTTGATCCGTAAAAATTTCTGGAGTGAATAAGGTAAGGTCGATCGAGCCGATTACTTTCTGATGCTTCATGCGAGGGTTTTTAGTGAGCTAATATGACTGAATCAGGTTAACAATGTAATGTGTGTCTTACTTTTAACAGATTGTGGCAAATGCAGTTTAAATACAGGTATGCTTTTCATGCTTTGATTATACTTATAAATGTAAAAGATTTCAGTCAAATTTAAAGCTAGCAGATATTTTTTTGAGGTGAGAAGCCTAAAAAATATTTTAACCTTGAAATTTTTTTTATCATTCTCTTCCAGTAAGATCATCTTACTATCAATCTCAGTGGATGCTCATAATATGTATTCTTTGCTTATCTATAGTTAATTAGTTAAATTAGCGAGGATAAAATCAGTAAATCTATAAAAAATAAATAGTCGTATCTAGATAAAATGAAGTTTCTTAAAATTATATCTTCTAGCTTTCATCCAAGGGGGGTTAGAGAGCAGTCAACCCTCACTGGAAGCCCTCTCGGCTTCTATGGGCATAGCCAAAATTTCACATCAGAGGATGATGTGATTGAACTATTGAAATTTAATCTAAGTTATGAGGATAAGATAGATCCCGGGTATGAGAGAGATATTTTGATAGTGTCATCAAATAGTCAGACTTTTGATAAAGGTAAGACTTATTTAGATGCGATAAACAATACTGAGATAAATCGAGGCACTGTGTTTACCATGATGAGAGAGAATATTGGTTATTCTTTTGGAGCATATAATGCTGGATTTCAGAAATATCAGGAAGATTATGATTTTTTTATTTTTCAAGAAGATGACTTGGTTTCTCACATTCCAAATTATTTAAAAATTGCGCATCAAATTTGGGACGATACAGAGCAATGTGGGTTTGTTCCTTTTATTGGAGCGACAAAGGTCGGAAGAAGTCATCGCAGAGCATTGGGAATAAATAGAAATGAAATTGTTTCTTGTCATGGAGGGCATGGGATGAGTTCAAGAGAAGTCTTGCAAAGCGTTACTCAAAAATTTGGAAGTTTGCCATTTTATGCTGACAAGGATCAGTTATACATAAAACATCTTCAAAATGGCGAGATCATGTTTACATACTCTATCAAAAAAATTGGTTACCAGTTTGGAGAGCTGCCCAAAGATTTAGTTTTAGTTGCTCCAGCGCTAGATCTTATGAGGGGACTGGAGATTAGAAAAAATCCATATTTACATGAAAGATTTATGTACTATTTTGGATTAATGGTTAAGAAGCCCCTATATCCTATTTTGCTAAAAATTGGGTTAGTGAAATAAAACTCTATTTTAAAAAGCAATCCTGAAGAGATAATTTCCAATCTTGCTGTGGGATATCAAAATCATGGAGAATTTTTTTACATAATAGGGTTGAAAATTTAGGTCTTTTAGCAGGCAGTTGAAAAAAGGAGTCTTCGACTGGAGATAACTTAACCGAACCAAGCAATGGATCATTTTCCTTGCAAATAGAAATAAGCTCTTGGATAAATTGAAATCGTGAGACACTCCCAGAATCCGAAAAATGATAGATGCCACTATCGTTACTTTGCATAAAACTAGGTAAAGACTGCAATACTGCATTTGCAAGGTTTTTGGAGTATGTGGGTGAGGTGATCATATCTGTTACACCATTAATGGTTTGAGTATTTTCATCAATGAGTTTTTTAATCATCTGAGGGAAAGAGATGTTGGTATTGCTATAGAGAAATGAGGTCCGAAAAATTAGAAACTTTGCATTAGAATCTATGACCGCCCTTTCTCCTAAAAATTTCGAATTGCCATATTTATTAATTGGTCTGCATTCATCTTCTTCGCTATAAGGCTCGGTTGCATTTCCATCGAAAACATAATCAGATGAAAAATGAATAATTGGTATGCTGTTCGAGAAACTATAAGAAGACATTTCAGCAACTGCCTCAAAGTTAATTTTTAAAGCCCTAGTTGCATCCTTTTCAGCTTCATCAACCTTGTTGAATGCAGAGCAATTAATAATGCAGGAGGGTTGGATTTGGTCTATGTAAGGAACTATCTCTTTCGTATTTAAAAGATCTAAATCACTAGAAGAGCTAAAGAAAATATCATCTTTTGTGTAGAGCTCATTAAAACTTCTAGCAAGCTGGCCATTGCGACCAAATACAAGGATCATGATGAAATTAATTGATGTAGGTAGTCGCCATAGGGGCTATTTTTATACCTAATAGCATTATTTTTTACTTGATCAGAGCTTATCCAACCAAAGTTCAAAGCAATTTCTTCGAGACAAGCAATTTTTAAGCCTTGTCTCTTTTCAATAGTGCTAACAAATTCACTAGCAGCCAACAATGCGCGATGAGTCCCAGTATCAAGCCAAGAAAAGCCTCTACCTAACTGGGTATGAGTTAAGGAACCTTCGTTGAGATATGCCATATTTACATCTGTGATTTCAAGCTCGCCTCTTTGGGAGGGCTTAAGATTTTTTACAATTTCGATAACCGAGTTGTCATAAAAATATAACCCTGTAACCGCCAAATTGGACTTGGGTTTCATTGGTTTTTCTTCGATAGACAGTACTTGCCCCTGATCATTAACCTCCGCTACACCAAATTCTGATGGGTTTTCGACAAAAGCTGTAAAAATCTTAGCACCCTGCTCTAGTTTAGTTGCATCAAGCAGCATCTCTCCAAATTGATGACCAAAAAAAATGTTGTCCCCTAAGATCAAGCTAACCGAGTCTGTTCCAATAAACTCTTCGGCTAAAATAAATGCTTCAGCTATCCCATTAGGCTTGTCCTGAATCTTATAGCTAAGCTCTATACCAAAAGAGCTACCATCCCCAAGAACTCTATGAAATAAAGGTTGATCAGATTCCGTGGTGATAATTTGAATCTCTCTTATTCCAGCCAGCATCAAGACTGATAGTGGATAGTAAATCATGGGTTTGTCATAAATAGGGAGAAGCTGCTTAGAAAAAGCGAGAGTAAGGGGCATTAGTCTTGAGCCTGACCCACCTGCTAGAATAATACCTTTCATAAAATTATTTCTCCCCGATCCTTTTCAAGGAATAACTACCATCTATTATAGATTGCCACCAAGAGTCATTTTCTAGGTACCATTGTACTGTCTTTCGCAGCCCAGACTCCAGAGATTCGTGCACTTCCCACCCAAGAGTTGATTGAATTTTTGATGAATCTATAGCGTATCTTTGATCATGGCCCGGCCTATCTTTAACAAAAGTTATCAGGTCCTTAAAATGCTGAATACCAGGAGCCTTCTCCTCCACCATGTCTTCCAGCAATTCGCATATTTTTAACACTATATCAATATTTTTTACTTCATTGGAGGCTCCAATATTATAAGTTTGCCCATGTTTTCCTTTTAAGAATGCAAGCAGCAAGCCCTTCACATGATCCTCAACAAATATCCAGTCCCTAATCTGCTGCCCATTTCCATAGACAGGAATTTCTTTTCCATGAATGGCACTTAAGATTACATGTGGGATGAGCTTTTCAGGAAAATGAAAGGGGCCATAATTATTCGAACAATTGGTAATGATGGAGGGAAAATTAAATGTTCTATGCCAAGACTGAACCAAATGATCAGAGCTAGCTTTGGATGCTGAGTAAGGTGAGCTGGGCATATACACATGGTTTTCATCACATGGTGGCTCAGACAGATCTATGTCTCCATAAACCTCATCAGTTGAGACGTGAAGGAAGGTAAATGCTTCTTTCTTGGTTGATTCTAGTGCCTGCCAATAGCTTAAGCATGCTTCTATTACATTGTAAGTACCTATTATATTTGTTTGTATGAACGGGGCAGCATCATCAATGGACCGATCAACATGAGATTCGGCAGCCAAATGAATTACGCCGTCCGGTGTAAGACTGCTCAGAGTATCTCGTATTAAGGAGCCATTACAAATATCTCCATGAACAAAAGTGTACCTACTAGAGTTCTCAATAGACTCTAGAGAGTTCAAATTGCCAGAATATTTAAGAGCATCAAAGTTAATAACCTCATGCTCGGTATTATTTAGAATATGCCTTATTAATGCGGAGCCAATAAATCCGGCGCCACCTGTGATCAGTATTTTCATTTATGAAATAATTTAAACGACAATTTTAACACTAATTTTTGGGATAACTTTTACTTAAGCTATAAATTAAGTTTGGTACTAATTTCATTTGCCGCATCCATGGCTGCCTGAATAACAATGCGCTCGTCAAAATTATTAACGACAATATCACGAGCTCGACCTCCCATAAGTGCTCTGTCGGAAGCAGACATATGAACCATCTCTAGGATTGTTGATCCTAGTGCATTTTGGTCTTTAGCAGCACAAAGTAAACCAGTGACTTTATGATCAACTATATTTCTACACCCCGGGACATCGGTGGCGACCACTGGAAGCGCCATTGCATTAGCCTCAAGAATGCATTTTGGCATCCCCTCTCTATATGAAGGCAAGATCAGGCAGTCCACTTTTGCCATAATCTCTTCAACCTCATCGGTTGGTCCAATCCACTCGACCCAAGGTAGTTTGCTCCAGTCATCTAGTGTTTTTTTAGAAATAGCAGATTTATTTTTGGCATCTGCAAAGCCGCACACCCAAAGATGGCATTGAATCTCTAGCTTATTGATATCAGACATAGCATGCATTAATTCATAGAGCCCTTTATCTGCAAGCATCCTACCAGAGTATATAAATCTAAATATTCTTTTATGATCTTGAAAAGGTTTTCTCAGATCAGGGTGAAACCTGGCTAAATCTACTCCCGATCCAGGTAAAAGAGCTAAACTTTTTGCCGGAACAAGACCACGCATTTTCAATAGATCAAAATCATCTTGATTCTGACAAAAGACCTTGTGCGCTAAAGGCTGACTTAGCCTATAAAGCATCCTCACAATGAAGGAAATAATATTATTATTAATAAAAGCTGTTCCCAGACCTGTAACATTATTGATAGCTGGTATTCGTGCTAAAAATGAGGCAAAGGTCCCAAAAATATTATTTTTTACAGTAAAGTGAAAGATTGCTATTGGTTTTATTTTTCTATATTTAAGAAACATTCTTGCCAGCAAATAAAGATCGGACAAGGGATTTATTCCTTTATTATCTATATTTAGTTGCTGCCAATCGCAACCTAGCGATTGCAGCTTGATTGAATACTCATCTCGCGGTGAAAGACAGACAACACCATAACCTTCGTCGAGAAAAGCAAGGATTGTTGATTTTCGAAAATTGTATAGGTACCAAGATGTATTCGCTGACAAAATAATTGATTTTTTCTTAGATTTGCTCATGTCTTATTTTATAGAATTATTTTGTCTTTCTATATTTTTTTATGCCCTATATTTTTTATAAATATTATTACAAATGATGTAATATGTAACTGTATTTAAGAAGTAATCCTGAAAAAACCAAACATTATATCCATGGAAGAATCTACAATAAATAACTTAATCGAGAAGCTGCAGATGCCTGCAAATGAATCTTTGAGCAGAATGGAAGCACTGCCAGTACTTTTTTCATTTGTAATATGTATAAGTCTAGCCTTTATGGTGCGGTATTTTTATATCAGACACTCATCTTCTATTGCAGGAAAGCTCAATATTGGAAATATTTTACCAATTCTTTCTGGGATAGTATTTTTAATTATTCTAGTCGTTAAGTCATCGATTGCTTTATCCCTTGGTTTGGTGGGAGCTCTATCAATTGTTCGCTTTAGAACTCCAATTAAAGAACCAGAAGAGCTTGTGTATTTATTTCTAGCAATCGCCGTGGGCTTAGGCTGTGCTGCAAATTATCTCTTTATTACTTCCGCTCTAACCTTTGCAATCCTTGGTTTCTCGTTCTTCTTTCTTTCAAGCAGTCAGGTAATTTTTGGAGCGAATGAATTCAACCTATCTATTTCATGGGAAAGTAAAAACATTACTTTCAATCAACTGATTGAGAGATTTGAATCAAATGCAACAACTATCAGTCTGGTAAGGTATACGGTAAATCCTAAGGCTAATTCAGCAGTTTTTATCGTTGAATCTCCCAGCATCGATGGCATAACTTCTATCACTCAAGAGTTGCAAACCCTTGATGAAAGTATTGCGGTGACATTCTCATCCCCTAATACAAACTGGTAAGTATCTTTTTTAAAAATTGCAATTAAAAAAGAAAAAATCACGACTATTTTGGTTAATATTACCATTTTTGATACTTGTTTCATTCCTAGAATTTAGCTCAAAGGATATTAGGATTGAGATACATTCGGTTAGCGAATGGATGTTAAGTCAAGACCTAGGCTTCTCTAGCTTTTTTAATATCATTGATGATGGCTCTTTGGAATTTAGAGGAGACTATACCCAGTCTGCTCCTAGTAAATTACTCTCCGTTTTTCAAAAATCCTCAGAAATATTTAATTATAAATTTATAACAAAGAGTGATTCTGATATCCCTGCCCTATACATCGATATAGCTTTTGAAGATTATGAAAGCTTGCTAGATGATAGAGATCAAGCGGTTGCAATGGATCAAGCCATTCAGTTAGATTTTCAAGAGGTAAAAGCAGATCTCATGATTAATGGTAACAAAAAGAAAGCGAAGGTAAGCCTCAAAGGGCTGCTAAACACTCATTGGCTCGTGAAAAGAAGGATGAGCTTAAAAATTAAAGTATTAAATGATGATACTGTGCTAAATTTCAAAGAATTCTCTATTCAAAAGCCAAGAGAAAGACAGTGGCCCTATAACTTTATAAATGAGCAGCTATCATCAACATTAGGAATTTTATCCACAAATACTAAGCCGATCAGAGTATTTTTAAACGGTGAGAAATGGGGGATCATGCTCGCAGAAGAGTCTATCGGTAAAATATTTCTTGAAAATAAGCAACGTTTAAATAGTCTGATATTTAAGTTTGGAGATGAGAGCATTTGGTTTGAGGGCTGGGCTGAAGATCCATTGTACCTATATAGGATATCTGATTCCTCGATTGTTTATAAAATATATAATAGCAATAAGTTTCTTGAGAATGATCCAGATATGCTGAATAGGGAAAAGATGAGCTACGTCTTACAAGAAAAAATTAAGCATTCCCCTGAATTATTTGATGAAGAGCAAATGGTTAAAGCATTTATGCTGGCTAGTGCCTGGGGCACGTATCATAACTTGCTCAATAACAATACGTCATATTACCTTAATCCCTATGATCTCCAACTAGAGCCAATCACAAGAGATCAGTATCCAATTCAACCAATTACAAACAAGGAATTGGTAGAGCAATGGCCGCCACCCATTCAATTCTTGATGTCTTTAGAAAACTCAGGTTTTAAGATCGATGCAAAGAAAGATTTTCATTTAATAGCAAGCGAAATACCAGCAAGCCAAGAGCAGCTAAATCAAGCAAGTCAAATCTTTCCCTTGGACAGCAAGAAATCTTTAAATATTGTATTAAGCAATATCAATGAAATACTTCTTAATGAGTCTAATTGGATAGATTTTGATCCAAAAGACTTTTACCAATTAAGAAATTACGGCGTTACCTTAGACGCATATCAACTGAATGATTTAAAAAGCTTTGACTCCATCAATAACAATCAAAGTAAAAGGTTGACCGATCTAGTCGCTATTAAGCACTTCGTCAACGGGGAGATAGAGATTGTTAATTTGATCCCTGGTAGTGTCAGAATTCAAAAAATTATTTTTGACGAACAAAACATCATTGCAGAGCCAATAATCTTAGAAAGTTATTTAGATACTCCAGTGCCATTGGTAATCAAAACAGGAATAACTGGACTGAAAGACGGTCAATTTATATTGGAGTCAACATACAAGGATCAATATTCAAGTGTTGTGAATGGCCATTCTCTGATCAGAGATGTGGCTAACCCTCTTGAGCAATCAGCCGATATACCAAATTTTCTTATCAGAAAAGATAAAAATTGGGTAATTAAAAAAGGTTCATGGGATGTTCTAAGTAGTCTTGTTATCCATGGAAATATAGTGATAGAGCCTGGAGCAAGGTTAAATTTTTCTGAAAATACATCCTTAATAATACAAGGAAATATTAAAGCAAAGGGAACAAAAAAAAATCCTATTTACCTGCAACCAATCAAAGAGAGTTGGGGTGGTTTGTATATCTATAATTCAAAAAAACTATCTGAATTATCCAATGTGGTCATAAAAAATACATCTGGAATCAAGGAAGGAATATTAAAGTTGACTGGAGGTACTGTTTTTTACTCATCAAATGTAAATCTTACAAATGTCTTGTTTGACGGCACAGTGGCGGAGGATGCTTTAAATATTATAAATTCTCAATATCTTATAGAAAGCACTGCATTTAAAAATACTCGATCTGATGCCTTTGATAGTGACTATTCAAATGGAAGGATCATCAACATTACTTTTAATGACATCGGAGGCGATGGCTTAGATCTCTCAGGGAGTAAAGTTAAAGTAGATACCTTTCATTCTATAGATGTCAAAGATAAGGCAATTTCTGCTGGTGAGAACAGCATTCTGTATGTACAAAATTTTTATGCAGATAATGTCGGTGTGGCCATTGCATCAAAGGATGGGAGCTCAACATCAGCAGAGAATTGTGAAATAGGCAATGTTAAGCTTGTGCCATTTATGACGTATATCAAAAAAAATAATTACGATGCGCCGCGTTTAAACTTGAAAGGGTGTTCAATGAGCAAGTCAGTGAAGGATGCAGCACAAATATATTTTCGGCAAAAGGGGACACTCTTAACCTCTGATGGGCATGAGAATATTGTGGAGCAGGACCTTGATGTGGACTTACTATACCAGACCGAAGTAATGAAAAAATAAGCCATGTATTCTATAAATAAGAAATCTCAAAATACAAAAAGGCATGAGGTGAAGCTTGTTCTGAATGATCGGGAGCTATCGATTTTTAGGCTTTGGCAAATCAACCATACCTCTATCTTACAATCTTATGATTCAAGGATTGTGAATAGCATCTACTATGATGATGATGCTAACTCGAGTGTATCGGATAATATATCAGGGATATCTAAGCGCCAAAAATTTCGCGTGAGGTGGTATGGATCTGGTGTAAATTACAAGCCTAAATTAGAAATTAAAACTAGGGTTAATAAGACTGGACTTAAAATGACTTTAGATTTTCCTCAAGAAAATACAGCTATCCAGGCGCTTGATTTATCAGAAATAGGAGAAGCATTTCAACTTACACTTAGGAAACAATTTCCAAATTTCTCCCTTAACCTTAATCCAAAAATTCAAGTAAGGTATGAGAGAGAGTATTATGAAGACTCAAGAGGGCTAAGGGTTACGATTGATCGGAATATTAATTTCTGGGATGTCAGTAGAGTCGACAAGCCCTTTTCTGGGAGCATCATTCCGTATAACAAGAACGTCATTGAGTTTAAATTTATAACAGACTCATATCCGATGGTATGTGACTTACTTAGAATGACAAATTTTTTACCTAAACGGCACTCAAAGTATCTGATCGGGCTCGCAAAGATTGGTCAGGTGAATTACGTATAACAATGAACATTCTGTTTCTCAAAAGCTACCGTAATGCTGGCAGGAAGAAGTCTCAAGAATCTTATGTAAAATAAGATCAATCTATAATTAAAGAGCTTCTAATAAAAAGTTGTTATACGGGAACCAGTAATTAGAGTAAGGGCTGAATAAGGACCATACTGTGAGTACAGCAAGAAAATATAATATTACTCCCAAAACAATTAGTTGAGGGGTTTGCCCCCTACCTCCAAAGAATTCTGGTAAGTATGAAAATACAACCAGCTGTATTGGCAGCATATATAGAGCAATTCTATCAATAGCGGTACCAGCACCCGGTTTAAAAAAGTACAGTAAAAATAAGCCTAGTGAAATATAAGCATAGACTTTCCATGACTGCAATTCTGACTTAGAAATATTGAGCCTGTGAGGCCAAGTGAGAAGAATCAAAGAAGGTATGGCAATCATAATGAGTCTAATCAACGCCCCTTCCGAAACATAGGTTTGCTCCACATAATATAAATATAATCTTTCAAAAGAAGATGCTAATAAAGAAAAATAGGCAATTAATCCAAGAATTGATAGCCATAGTAAGACCCAAAATTTATTTTTTGTAGCAGCCAAACCTGCAATGGGCAGTAAGATAAGCGCTGTTTTGTGAAATGAAGTTGCTGCAATTATAAAAATTACAAACCATATCTTCTGTTCTCGACCAAGATAGACAATGGCCAGCATAGCGAAGCCCAATGCAACACCTTGCCGAGAGTATCCCATTGCGACGACAATTACCATATAAGGAAATGCAGCCACAAGAGCTAATAGAGGACGGGGAAGGCTTCTGCATAGAGAAATTAATCCTATAGAGAAAATGCAACTACAGAAAAAGTTCACTCCAGCTATACCCAGACCAGTATATGATGCCAACCAATTGAGAAGGTGATAGCCTATGTCTGCACTTCCATCAAACTCTTCAAACAACTTAGTATTATAAAGATCATTGTAGTAGCGTAAGTAAGAACCCCAATCTCCGCCTACCTCAACTCTTAATCCAATAAAAATAGTAAAAAAAAATAGAAAAAGTATCCACAAAGGATTCCACGCAAGCGAGTGAGCCGAGTTATGAAGCATTGGACGACGTGCCTGAGCTCCAAATGCCAGTATTGAAATAAAGAAAAAGGTTACAAAATAGATGAGCATATATAAATTTTAGATTTATTATATATCAGATTCTGTTTCGTCCAGCCAGGCCTGAAGCATTAAAATGCCCCAGAGCTTTGGTGTCCAGTCCTGCTTGCCGCTAAGATGCTCCAACCACATCTTTTGTATGGGTTCAAAATTAAGCAGTCCTCTTTGCTGGATGGTAGGACCATCCAGCAAAGATTCAGCCCAATTACGAAGGGGACCCCTTAGCCAATCTCCCACTGGAATGGAGAAACCTGCTTTAGGTCTATTAATCAGGTGATCTGGGACATACTTGGAGAGTATTGCTCTAAGGGGGATTTTACCCCTCTGGTCTTGAATCTTCATTTCCAATGGAATCCTTGCGGCAGTTTCAATCACATCTAAATCTAACATTGGCACCCTAGTTTCTAAACTTACTGCCATTGCTGCTCGGTCAACTTTACAAAGAATATCATCGGGCAAATAAGTCAGCGTGTCCAAAGCCATCATTTGAGATATCTCTGAGTCCATAAAATTCAAACCATGCAAAGAAGCGCTAAAATTTTGATGCTTCTTTTCCTCCATGCCCTTTACAAGGCTGTTAGGATTGGTCCATATGGTTGATAAGTCTAAGCATAGTTCCTGCAAGGAGTTAACACGCTGCATTCGATCACCCATTTTATGTATTTTTCCTCCAAATTGAGGTATCGAACTTTTAGTAAAAACCCTTCCTAAGGAGTCATAAGATTGAGTGCTTAAAGAGAGCAAGGATTTTCCTAAAATCTTTCTGACTGAAAATGGGATCAATTTTAACTTAGCCCATATATCGGGTGTATGAGTATATCGATTGTATCCTCCAAGCAATTCATCTCCGCCATCACCACTTAGAGCAACGGTAACATGCTCTCTAGTCATTTTTGATACTAGGTAGGTAGGAATTTGAGAAGAGTCTGCAAAGGGCTCATCATAGATTTCTGGCATTCTCAGAATTGCATTCATTGCATCATCCTCATCTAAAATCATCTCTTCATGATCTGTCTTAAGGTGATTCGCAACTGCTTTGGCATAAGGAGCTTCATTGTGATTGCTATCCTTGAAACCAATCGTAAAAGTTTTTGTCGGAGTCATAGAATGTTTTTGCATCAAGGCCACTACCAAAGAAGAATCTACGCCTCCGCTTAAAAATGCTCCCAGCGGAACATCTGCAATAGCCTGAGATATAATTGCAGTCTCTAAACTTTGTTCAAGTGACTGACATGCTTCATTGAGGTCTGTAAACTGATTTAACTTTGCAGATTGCAATACTTTAGAGTATGACCAGTAGGGCTTTGATTTTTCTGACTTCTCTACTCCCCCCTTTATATTGAATTGAATAAGATGCCCGGGTGTAAGCTTGAATACATCCTCATAGATACTAGCAGGTGCTGGTATATAGTTATATTTAAAAAAACTCACCAAAGAATCTTTAGAAATATTATTATTAAAACCTGGAAATTTTTTTAAGGCCTTCAATTCTGATCCAAATACCAAGGTATTGTTTGAAAAACCATAAAATAAAGGCTTTTCACCGATCCTATCTCGAGCCAAAGTGAGCATATTTAACTTGGTGTCCCAAACAGCCAAAGCAAACATTCCTTTTAACAGAGATAATGTCTCTTCGATACCGATAAATTCAAAGGAAGTTACAAGTGTCTCTGTATCAGAGTGACCCTTCCAGGAAATAGGTGCGCTGGAAGATTTATCTAGGCTGTTTCTTAGATCTAAGTGATTGTAAATTTCTCCGTTAAAAATGACTACAAAACGATTTGATGGCGATCGCATGGGCTGGTGCCCTGCTTCGGAGAGATCCTGGATCGCTAATCTCTGGTGACCTAATGCAATACCATTTATCTCATCTACCCATGAACCAGATGAATCTGGGCCTCTGTGAGAAATTGCGCGATGCATTGAAGAAATAATATCCTGCATACCATCTATTTTTCCAACAAACCCTGTCATTCCACACATAGTTTACCTTTGAAAATTATGAAAGACCTGGGAAGAAATTAGCATACTAAGTAATAGCAGCTGGCAAAAGAAGATAGGAAGGATGGAATTAAGTAGCTCATTCACTCTTTGATGATACTTTTAATTTTTGCTATTTCTTCAATAAACTGAAGATAAGAATTGCCCATTGTTTTTTTTATTTTACTTTTAAATCTAAGCTCTTTTAGGAACAGTTTTAGATTGTGCAGAATAATAAATTTATTAGTTACCTTTCGGATTAAGAGTTTAATATTAAATAAACGAGGCCATCTAAACCTTAATACATTATGGGGTAGATAATTATTAAGATGCTTGGCATAACTATCCAAAATTTTAGTATAAATACTGCGGTGATTCTCATTAAAATCTTTACTATAGATTTTACTAATTTTATCTGCCACTAACCGAATATCGTTAGGTAAATTGTTGTAAACAAGCTCCCTGGAAAAATCATAGTCTTGGCTTTCCCATGAGCCTGTTCCACTCTGGCGAATGTAATGTGAGATCGAGGGGTCTGAATATTGCTTGCCAAAAGTTGGAACTCTCAATTGATGGTAAAACTCCATGATAGTCACATCAGAAAAGTTAGACTCCAAGATCTCATTCCAGATCTCCAATAAAACTTCTCGTTTATAAATATGATAGAAATTTGGCTGGAATTTAAGAAATGTCTCATTGATTTGATCTTCCCATGAAGGCAAAGGTTCTTCGTCTCTAAAATGCGCATAACTGCCAACTAGAGTCGCTTTATCTCCTTTGCAATTTGTTGAGAAATTATCAACCTGAATTTCTGTAATCGGCGAGCCGGCACTTACATATGATGGATTATTATCGAGGAATGTTAGCAACTTCCTAATGGATGAATAAATAATAAAATCATCATTATCACAAAGCATGACATATGGAGTCTGAACTGCCTCTAGACCTTTTACCATCATAGTATAATAGTCCTTAAATTTTTCACTTTGCTTGTATTCAACTAACCTTATATTCAGGGTATCTTTATATTTTTGGCAGAGATCTTTAGAAAATCCATCAGCGTTTCCATCTGCATAGATGATGGGGTAGGGACAAGAGGTTTTATGCAAATAAGATAAGAGTCTATCACTAAACTGGTGTCTACCAAATTGAGTAAACATAACAGTTAATTGAGCATTTTGATCTTTCATATCACGCAACATTCCAAATAATAGATATATTCCAGACTGGAGGTCCAATTATAAATGATTCAGAGAAAAAAGAACCAAGATTTAATGCTTATTGCAAGTACAGTCTCTTTAGAGCCGGGGCCAAAAAATCAAAATTAAAGTCTTGCACCCTCTTTTTTCCATAGATTTGTAGCTCCCTGGAGATTGCAGGGTTATCGCAAACCTTTGATATTGCTGAAGCAATTGATTCAACTTTTAGCGGCTCAAAGTAAACCCCTTGATTCTCGGTGATCTCTTTGAATACTTCAATATTACTTAAAATAAATGGTTTTTCATAAGCCATGGCCTCAAGTACTGGAATGCCAAACCCCTCATAAATTGAAGGGAAGATAAAAGCTGAACAAAGGCTATAAAGAAGTTGAACATCCTCATCAATAAGATTGCTCAATAAAAAAATATTTTCTTCCAGGTTAAGGGCTGATAATTTATCTAAGATGTACTGTTTTTGGCCATTGTCATTGCCAACAATAACCAATGCTTGATGTGAATGAGCGTCTTTTAAGTGCTTCATTGCATCTATTAACATGTCATAGTTTTTTCTATCCTCAAAGTGACCGACAGCCAACAAAAAATTTTCTGGAAGGGTGAGTCCTGTACTCAAGATGAGTGAATCCTGGGCTCCACCTGAAGTAAAAAGATCTAAATCTATACCATTATAAAGAAACTCAACACAGGCATCTGGGTAGTATTTTAAAATTTCACTTTGCATAGTTTGAGAAACGGTAATAATTTTATCTGCTTTTTTAAATGTGTTGTTATGGGCATATATTGAAAAAAGTCTTTTCAATTTAGAAGGTTCAAAATGTAATGACCTAATATCATGAATCGTTTGGTATGTGCGACCGTGCTTATTTTTGATTGTTGGAATATTAAAACATTCAAATAAATCAAACTTTTCTTTTTGCAGGGCTTGATCCCAAAAATTAAAGCCTTTTATAAATTTTAATAGCCGTCCTTCGCTAGGAATTGGAGTCTGAACAAATCTAACATTTGGCTCTGAAAACCACCCCTCAAGATCACAATCACTGGGTTGAAAGATTACAAATTCTACATCTGGCATGAGCTTAAATAATCTACCATATAAACCAATAAACCTTTGCTTTGCACCTGAGGGCCTGTTGTTGAAGCAAGTTGCATTTAAGCCTATTTTCACAACGGTTGCTCTATGCCTAGGGACTGAAAATGAGCTTGCAAGATTTTATCCTCTTGGAAGGGTTGAACGGCAATTTCAAGCATGGCTGGGTCAATGGGAGAATCAATCGCACTTACAACGCCTTTAGCTAGAGCTTCTAAATCATTCATTGGTACTAGGTAACCATACTTCCCATCATCAAGAACTTCACGCGGTCCGGTTGGGCAATTTGTTGCCACTGGAGTACAACCACACATCATCGCCTCTACCAATACATTTGGGAGACCTTCGACATATGAGGAGAGCACAAAAATATCTGCATTTTTGTAAAATTTTAAGGGGTTATCTACATAGCCGAGCAACTCAACAGATGAGCTAAGATCTAATTCTCGGATAATATCTAGTAAGTGATTTTTCAGGGGACCATCTCCAAGGATCAATAACTTAACCTTCCTTTGCCTTAGAATCTCAGGCATGGCTCGTATCAAATCCTCAAAACCTTTCCAAGTTGCTAGTCTTCCAGAGGCAATAAGGAGCTTATGATCAACGCTATTAAACCAATCATGTTCTACCGACTCTAGCATACGCAAACGTGAAAACTCATCATCAACAATATTGTAAATGGGTACATGAGGAGCTTTTTTAAAGATTTCTTGATATTGCAATACCATATCCTTAGAAACACATGAAAGAACGGTGGCTCTATTCATCGTCATTATTGTGAGCTGCTTTAAAAACCATTTTTTAGAAAAAACTTTATTTGAATAGGTATCTAATGGGGTAACTCTCGAAGAACAGCTAATCTTAGCCTTGATACCGACAATCTTTGCTGCAAGGAGAACAATGACATTCAGGTGATCTTCGGCAGAGAAAACAATGTCATAATTTTTTTTTTTAAATAGTCTGAGCAGAGGAAGCAACATTTTTGTGACACTGCTTTTATCTAAAATCTTAATCTTGAGCCCTAGAACCTCTGGCGGAAGTAGCTTTGACGGGAGAAATCCAATAATAAGCTCTACCTCATGGCCTTTCTTGGCCAAAGCTCTAGCAAATCTATGTTGTGCCAATGGGACCCCAGCAATTGAAAAAACAGGGGTCACTATTGCTACTTTCATTTTAAATTCATACCTGGGAAAGCTTTATATTCGCCTGCATTAAGTCGAGCTCTATGAAGGAAAAGAAAGTTATTGATATATTTATTACTTGTTGTTAAGTTTGCTTCTGCTTGAAGAAGGCTGAGATCAAAATGAGATGCGTCATGTAATGCACCTTCGTCTAAATAGTAAGAGTTATAGCCAAGATTTTCTATGTATGAAAAAATCTCACCAATGGGTACTTTATTGTGCCTTTGCTCAATCTCAATGAGCATTGCAGGCTTAGAGGCCTCAATCGTTTGCACCGAGCCCTTCAAGAGAGAAAATTCATGGCCCTCGACATCAATTTTAATAAAGTCCACAAGTTTAAACGCATATGAGTCCAAGCTTTTAAGTGGGACTGTTTCAGAGCGAGTCTTGCTAAAGTTATTATTTTCTATTGAACCAGAAGAATCATGCTCCACACCATTTTTATCTATGGGAATCAATAATTCAGCTGATCCAGCCTCATGAGAGAGAGCTACGTCATGAACATTAATGGCACTCTTCTTGCTTGACCATGCTCTTAAAATCTTAAAACATACTGGATTTGGTTCAAAAATTACAATATTCCTACAGAACTTAGAGATATGATAAGAGTAGATTCCTCTATTCCCACCAATATCAATAGCCATTGTCTCACTCTTAACAAGGTACTTTAGCAGCGACATCTCAGGCTCAGAATAACCTCGAAGAGATGAATACCAATACTTTAGAGGCACTTGCATGCCTGATGGAATTAATTTTCTGATTACAATTTTCAAGTATCTAAACATTTTCATCTAAATAAGATTTTTTCAAGTCTTTGTTGCGCAGCTGCTGGGGAGAATTTTTTCTGGTATATGTCTCTGAGGCTCTGATCAAAGTTCTGATCTGGCTGATTGATTGGGTGATTAAGTGCATCTATAAATTCTTCTTTTGTGTTGCAAGCATGATATGCATTATCTGGAAGCCCATTATAACCCACCAACGCTTCATCAGTAGCAAGAATCTTTTTACCAAACATAAAGGCTTCGGCAACTTTTGTTTTCATTCCAGAGCCATTAAATATAGGAGCAATGACAGAGTCTGCATAAAAATAATAATCAGATAGCGCGTCAACTCCGCCAAGCACTCTAACATTTTTATTGGCCTCTAACTCTTCCCTGATAGCTTCAAAACCTCTACCAATAATATATGTTTTTAATTTTATCTTAGAAGCAACATTCTGCACAAACCATCTAACCCCATATTCATTTGCGTAAAAAAGTCCACCTACAAATAAAACGTATCTCTCACGAGATGCATCTGGTGCATATGATAATAGCTCGTGGGGCAGTTCATCATTCATAGCCATCGCTGAAATGAAATCAGCTTTTTTGCTATAGATTTTTTTCAACATTAAGGAGTCAACCTTAGTTAAGCAAATAATGTGATCTGAGAAATAAACCGCCTTTCTTTCTGCAAAATAATTTGCAGAAAGAACTGCCAGAGAGCGAATTGATTTTTTGCGTAAAAATGAATCAAAGAAAAATTTTGCCTCCACATTATGAAAGAATGTATAGATTGTGATATCTGGAAAACGTGCTTTAATTTTTTGAACTATCAGCCCTAAATTTGAACCATCAACAAATAGTTGATTTATGTTGTTGAGGTTGATTAGCTTTATTAAATCTTTGATTGCTTCTTGTGAGACGCCATCAATCTCACCATAAAAAATCTTTCGCACCCCATGATCTTTCGCACCCCATGATCTTCTGACTGACTCTGGGTGACGCTGAGAATCAAGCTCAAAATTAAAAAAATTATCAGGGTACAACCGCTTGAGCACTTGATAGTTAAGGGCACTTAACATCTCTCGCCCCCCAGTGGGTTCACATATGTACTTCTTGCCTACAAAAAGGATGCGTTTATCGCTCATCATCAATCAAGCTCCTGATCTAAAGGTCTTCTGATTTTTTGAAAACCATTCGTAGGTACTTTTCAGCCCAGAGCTAAGAGATATCTCTGGTCTCCACCCTAATTCTTTGATTTTAGACGAATCTAGTAACTTTCTTGGAGCACCATCCAGCCTGGATGAATCATAAATAATATTCCCTTTAAATCCTGAGATATCAGCAAGAATTTCTACCAACTGCCTAATTGAGACCTCATTACCAGAGCCAATATTGATATGAGGCATATCATTCTGCAGAGTGCTTACAAAGGTTTGCTTGGATAATTGCATCGTATAAATACAGGCGCGTGCTAAATCATCCACATGAAGAAATTCTCGTTGCGGACTTCCAGTCCCCCAGATAACTACCTCACTATGATGAGCTTCCAGGGCTGTATAAAATTTTGAAATAAGTCCTGGAATGACATGGCTATTTGTAGGATGGAAATTATCATTTGGACCATATAGGTTTGTTGGCATGACACACCTATAATCTCTTCCGTGCTGAACATTGTAACTATGACACATTTCAATTCCTGCGATTTTTGCAATAGCATAAGCTTGATTGGTAGCTTCCAAGACGCCTGTTAACAGAGCGTTTTCTTGCATTGGCTGATGAGCATGTACTGGATAAATGCATGAGGAGCCAAGAAAAAGTAACTTATCTATATTATGAGTATGCGCTGCATGAATAATATTGCTTTGAATCATAAGGTTTTGATATATAAAATCTGCTGGATGGCTATTATTGGCATGAATACCCCCAACTTTTGCAGCAGCAATGTAAACCTCATCAAGCTGATGCTGATCAAAGAAGGCCATCACCTCGGCTTGGTTGATCAGATTTACGTCAGCTTTTTTAGCAAAAATAATCTCATGATTTGCTTGAGATAGCATAGTTCTGAGAATTGATTTACCAACCATTCCTTCATGACCAGCTATAAATATCCTTAATGGCCTTGGATCTTTCAAGTTAGTCAATCTCTTTGAAATTAATGGGAATATCCATTCTTATTTAACAAAGCAGTTTTTTGTGCTTCATGGAGATCTGCAGCCACCATTTCTTTGCACATCTCTCTTGCAGAAATCTTTGGCTCCCATCCAAGTTTATTTTTAGCTTTTGATGGATCTCCAAGCAAGCTATCTGTTTCGGTGGGTCTAAAGTACCGAGAATCAATTCTTAAAATAATATCTCCAACAGCCATGCTGTTAGCTTTTTTTCCCTCAATACTCCTTACAATTCCAATTTCCTCTTGACCATCACCTTCGAATTGGATCTCAACTCCTAGCTCTTCTGCAGACCATCTTACAAAGTCTCTTACTGAAAACTGCTTTCCTGTTGCAATCACAAAATCTTCTGGCTCTTCCTGCTGAAGCATCATCCACTGCATTCTGACATAGTCCTTGGCGTGCCCCCAGTCTCGAAGTGCATTTAGATTGCCAACATACAAACAATCTTCTATCCCACACGCAATATTTGCTAGACCTCTGGTAATTTTTCGAGTTACAAAATTTTCACCTCTTCTCGGTGACTCATGATTGAATAGAATCCCGTTGCATGCATACAACCCATATGCCTCACGATAGTTCACAGTTATCCAGTATGCATAAAGCTTGGCTACAGCGTATGGCGATCTGGGATAAAAAGGTGTGCTTTCATTTTGAGGAGATTCCTGTGCTTGACCATACAGCTCAGAAGTAGAAGCTTGGTAGAATTTAGTTTTCTTAGCCAGTCCAAGAAACTTAATTGCCTCAAGAATTCTTAAGGTGCCTATCGCATCGATATCGGATGTATATTCTGCAGTTTCAAAACTAATGCCAACATGAGATTGAGCTCCAAGATTATATATCTCATCTGGCTGAACTTCTTGAATAATCCTTGTAATATTTAATGCATCTGATAAATCTCCATAATGCATAACAAAATTTCGAGAATCTACTTGAGGATTTTGATAAATCTGATCGATTCTCTGGGTATTAAACATTGAAGTTCTGCGTTTAATTCCATGAACCTCATAACCCTTTTCAATAAGAAATTCTGCTAGATAGGACCCATCTTGACCTGTAATGCCAGTAATTAATGCTTTTTTCATACTAAGTCACTAAGAAGTTTTTGATAGCTCTTTAAAATGTGAATTTGATTGCATAAGCCCATCATAGTTGCCTTGATCAATAATCTTTCCTTCATGTATATAGTAGATCATGTCGCATTCTTTTACTGTATTCAATCTATGGGCAATTATTAGAACCGTGATATCGGAAGCAAGTTTATAAATTGACTCCATGATCCTCTTCTCAGTCAAGCCATCAAGAGAACTGGTTGCCTCATCAAGCACTAGAATTTTTGGATCTCGATACAGCGCTCTTGCAATAGCAATTCGTTGCTTTTGCCCACCAGATAACTGCACTCCCTTTTCTCCAATAATAGTTTCCAGGCCTTCAGGCAGCGTTAAGACAAAATCAAGTAATTGGGATTGCTGACAGGCAGATATAACTTTATCTTCATCGATGTCAGCCTCCTTTAGACCAAAAGCTATATTGCTTTTAATACTAGCGTCGCCTAAATATAAATTCTGTGGCACATATCCAACCAGCCTTTGGAGAATAAAGACATTTTCTTTAGTAACTTTTATACCGCCAATCCTTAGATCTCCAGACTTCGGGGCCAACAATCCTAGGATAATATCTATTAACGTAGACTTCCCGGAGCCAGAAGGCCCAACAAAACCTATCATATGGTTTTCTGGGATTTTTAAGGAGATATTGCTAGTCACAAGATTTTCTTTGCTTGGATACTGAAAACTAATATTGTCTAGTTCAAGCTCATATGACTCAGGCATAAGGGAGCTGGGAGTGCTAGTTTGTGCAAGATTTTTTTGCCATAACTTCAAATCTACGCTGATACTATCTAGAGCTGATTGAGAAAATTTTATTCCTGACATATAAAAATATATTTGCTGAAAAAGAGGAATAAGCTTGTAAGAAGCCATAGCAAACATCGCAAGAGTTGGGACAATGACACTGAAGTTACCGTCCGCAGTTATTAATAAGAATAAAACTAGCAACACCATTGTTCCAAAAGCTAGAAGCTCAACCCAGTATTTTGGAATTTCACTTAAGGTCTGCTGGGTACCAATTGCTTGTCCATATATTAGACTGGAGTCTCTAAAGCGTTTCCTGAACTCCTCTGATCTGTTCATTAAAAGTATATCTTTGATCCCGCCAAAGCCCTCATTCATAGTTCGTATTCTGATATTTTGATGCACGGTTAGCTTCTGTCCATTCTCACCAAGCTTAGTTTTGACTAAATAAAAAATTAAAGAATAAACGGTTCCAAAAATTAAGGACCCTATAAGGGCAACTAAGAAATTAACCCATAATAAGAACATGATGATAGATAAAGCTGTAACAATCTTTGCATTCATAATCAAAGCCGGGACAATTACACCCGTTGTCACTCTTGAGCACTCGCTTGAGACATTCGTGATTAATTTACTGCTGTTATTTTGAGTATGAAATATCCAATCAGATGCAATGTAGTGATCAAAGAGATTGGAGGCAACCTCAGCACCAATCCGTTGAGCAAAATGATATATATATCTTAGTGCAAAGGTCGCCACTATAGCTGAAAGCAGAAGAATTGCGACCACCCCAACACCAGCTATCATTAAAAATTCTTGCTCTGTATTGGAGCCACTGAATTGATAAAGGGCACCAAACACACCAGCTTCATACATTTGATCGGGATTTGAAATTAGCCCCATAAATGGGCCTAAACTTGCGACACCTGCAACCTCAGTAAATGCAGTCAAAAAAACAACTAACTGCATTCTCAAGACACCTATTTTTTGATGCCTCTCAAGAATCCTAAAGGTATCTCGAAATAACTTAATCATCTGTATACAGGTTATCTAAAAACCAAGGAATTACTTCTTCCAAACCTTTTTGCAAGTCATGGGCTGGATCATAGCCAATTAGAGTTCTTGCTTTGGAAATATCAGCCAGTGAATCCTTGATATCTCCCTCTCTAAAATCTCTAAATATAGGATCCTTGAGGTAACGATTATCTTCTTTATTTACCAGAGATCTAATGGCATCAAAAAGTGCCAACAGAGAGTTTGCTTGGCCATATGCAATATTAAAAATATTAGCTGGCTTCTCTAAGTTTCTGATATTCAATGCAGATAAAATATTAGCTTGAACAACATTATTGATAAAGCAAAAATCTCTAGTTGTTGAGCCATCTCCATTAATAAACACATCCTCGCCTTTTGCCATAGCTCCAACCCACTTAGGTATCACTGCTGCGTAGGCCCCATCTGGATCTTGGCGCTTCCCAAAAACATTAAAATACCTAAGACCGATTGTCGGTATCTCATAGTGTTTGGAATAAATGCCGGCATATAGCTCATTTGCATATTTGGTAATTGCATATGGCGAAAGGGGAGCACCAATAATGTCTTCTTTTTTTGGTAAATCCTTATGATCACCATATGTGGAGCTACTTGCTGCAAAGATAAACCCCTGTACTGAAGCCAATTTAGAAGCCTCAAGAACATTAAGAAATCCTGAGATATTCACTTCGTTTGTTCGAAGTGGATTTTTAATTGAGCGTGGGACTGAGCCTAAGGCTGCTTGATGCAAAACAAAATCTACGCCTTCAAATAATGGCTTCATGCCCTCTAGGTTATTGATATCAACTTCAAAGAACTTAAAATTTAGCCACTGCTCTGCTGTAACTGCTTTCTTGACCTCTGCTAAATTGTGCGGAAAGCCTGTTTCAAAGTTATCAATACCAATAACAATTTGATTATTCAGCAAAAGCTCTTCCAGTAAATTACTGCCAATAAATCCAGCAACCCCAGTAATCATCCAGGTAAACCTTAAGTCATGCAGCGCGGCTGTGTATTCTGATATCATTAGATTCCGCATTAACTACAGCCTCAAATCTGTGCTGTCAGATGGAAAGAGGTACTTGAGATCATATAGAATATAGTTTTTATTACCAAATTTTTGGATGTCCTCAATGCCCATCTCGATAAAGAGATCGTGGCCAACTGCCAATACAATCCCATCATAAAAATCTTTTCTTATATCCTCTGTATGTAAAACATTGATCTCTTGATCGACCTTTTGAGCAGTTACCCAAGGGTCACAAACATCCACATGAACGCCATGACTTTTAAGAGCTGCGATCACATCAAAAACTTTACTATTACGAAGGTCTGGACAATTTTCCTTAAAAGTTAACCCCATAATTAAAACTTTCTGCTGACCGGCTGAGGACCCTGCTTTTGATTTCATAGCAGCAATGAGATTATCAGCAACATAAGAGCTCATTCCATCATTAAGCCGACGTCCAGCTAGAATGATTTCAGGCTCATAGCCGTGCTCCTGTGCTTTGTAAGTAAGATAGTAAGGATCGACACCGATGCAATGGCCACCAACCAAGCCTGGACGAAATGGTAAAAAATTCCACTTTGTACCAGCGGCATTCAGGACTTCTTCTGTATCAACATCCAACAAAGTAAATATTTTGGATAACTCATTAATTAAGGCAATATTGACATCCCTTTGAGTATTTTCAATCACTTTGGCTGCTTCTGCAACTTTGATAGAGGCTGCTTGAAAGGTCCCTGCTTCAATAATAGATTGATATAACTCATCTATAGTATTTGCAATTTCAGGAGTAGATCCCGAGGTAACCTTTACAATATCCTTTAGTCTATGCTCCTTATCCCCTGGATTAATACGTTCAGGGCTATACCCAGCAAAAAAATCTTTGTTGAATCTCAGGTCAGAGTTTTTTTCTAAAATTGGCACACAAACCTCTTCTGTAACTCCAGGGTAGACTGTGGATTCATAAACCACTACATCTCCTTTTTTTAGAATTGCACCAATCATTTCTGTGGCTTTAAGAATTGGGCTTAGGTCCGGAGCATTCAATGAATCAATTGGAGTGGGGACCGTGACTATATAAAAGTTGGCATCTCTTAAATCATCAATATCAGAGGAGAAATTTAAATTTTTAGAATCTCTGATCTCCTCAGATGAAAGCTCAAGGGTTTCATCATGAAAAAGTTTTAGCTCGTCTATTCTTTGTTGGTTGATATCAAAGCCGATGACATCTCGAGTATTCCCAAAAGCTGCCGCTAATGGCAATCCTACATATCCAAGACCAATGATGGCTAGCTTAATATCTTCTATTATCATTTAGTTGAACTATGCTAAGTATCAAATATAGCTTTATATTATTTAAAATACTTTTTTGTGTACTGCGCAATTAAAACAAACATCACAGAGAGAAAAAACCCTAGCAGTGTCCAAGAAATAACTATTTTGCTTCTTTGTGGGTATGCCCGAAGCTCCGGAACAAAAGGAGAGTCGATAGGTTGCAAGGTGTAGTGACTTTTAACTTGGGCCATCATTTGCTTTTTCAGTTGCTCCTCAATGAGTTGACTAACAGCAATTTGAACTTCTGATTGCTGCACCAAATCGAGTTCGTTATATAGATACGCTAACGATGCATTTGTCTCATCTAGATCTCTTTGGCGACTAAGGTTATTCACTTCTTGAATAATTAAATCTAAAAAATTCTTAGCGTAAACAGGCGAGCCATGGTCGATGCTTATGGTAACAAAGCCCGTGCTCTTAGCTGTTCTTATTTTTAAAACTCCGTTATATGCAATATATGCTCGATAGGCAGTTGGTTTCCTGCCATCAACCCATTTAGCGGTATCAGCGTTAAAAAGGGAATCATTAAAGATAGATTTTTGAGTAGCAGCGTCATAAGACTCAAAAGCCATCAGATTTTCTAATACTCCATCAAATTTCATTAAATGACGAAGGAAGTCACGAGATGTAATTGTAGCCACAGCTTTTGAGGAGGAGTTTTGTGAGCCTTTACCCAGACTTACTCCAGCCAATGAGGCGAGGCCGCCAACAGAAGAGGAGCCTCCAGCAGCAGCTGAGCTAACCGGGCTCAAAAGTGCAGATGAACTCCATTTTTCAGATACTGTCAGTGAGAAAATTATTGCGACAATAGCAAAGAGCGCTGTACCCATGAGTATAATATTCTTATTATCCAGTAGGCTCAAAGCAATCATTTTGAGATCAAGCTCATCTGGAAATTCGTTGTTATGTTTGTTTTCTTCTGCTGACATAATTAACACCCCTGTTTGCAACTCATAACTTCCCTAATATATTATACTAGTGGAGGCTGAAGCCGGAATCGAACCGGCGTAAACGGCTTTGCAGGCCGCTGCATAACCACTCTGCCATCCAGCCTGATTATTTCTTTGTAAAAGTTGATATTGTATATGAAAGTCCAGTCTGGAGAGTAACTATTAGAGCTAAAAATAAAAAGAAATTTGAAATAAATAGGAGCATCGAACTATTCAAATATAAGCCTGTAAGAATGCTGCAAAAGGCAAAGAGCTGTAATGCAGTTTTAATTTTAGCTAAAAAAGTTACCTGGGTAGCTTGTGTATTTCCATTCCTAGCATTCAAGTCTCTTAATGCGGCAACCCAGAACTCTCTTGCAAGCATTAATCCGCCAACAAAGCCTATAAAGATGCTTTCTAAGTGTAAAGTTAGGGCAAGAATCAAAAAGGCAACCAATATCTTATCTGCAATTGGATCAAGGACAGCCCCCACCTCCGTTTCTAGATTATATTTCCTAGCTAAATAACCGTCCCAATAATCAGTGGAGCTTGCAAGGATAAATAAAATTAATGCTACTCCATAAGAATTAAAGATGGCAATGAGTGTAAATATTATGGGTCCAGATGCTATTCTGGAATATGTTAAAAATTGGATAAAATTATTCATTGTTTTGTAAGGTTTTTTTAATCTCAGTTGCTAGTTTAATACTAATTCCATCGACCACACATAATTCCTTGATTGAAGAAGCCCTTAACAGCTTCAGAGATTTAAAATAATTTAAAAGGGAGATTTTTTTCTTGGGGCCAAGGCCATCAATCTTATCAAGTATTGAATATTTAATTGCTTTGGTTTTTTTATTTCTATTGGCCTTGATTGCAAATCTATGAGACTCATCTCTAATTTGCTGAAGCAATATAAACCCAGGACTATCTTTAGGCATCTCAATAATTCCATCCTTAGAGAGAATGGTTTCAGTTGCACGAATACGATTAGAGCCTTTAACAATACTTAGAATGATTGGCGGCGGTGAATCAATGGCTGAAAATATTTTTAGTGCAGCATTCAGCTGAAGTTTTCCACCATCAACCAATAGGATATTTGGCAATGTAATCTCTTGGCTGCGTTGCAATCTTCGCTCTAAGACATGAGCCAAAGAGCCCACATCATTACCAGCAAGATCCTTAGGAATATTATAAAGCTTGTATGATTTTTTCTCAGCTCCCTGGTTAGAGAATTTAACCATAGAAGCAACGGCATGAGTGCCTGAGTGATGACTTACATCTATTCCTTCAATAGCAATCTCAGCATCACTTAGTCCAACGTAAGAAGCTAAGCTGCTCATTGCATAATAATACTTATCCGATTGCTTAATTTTATTTTCAATCACTTGCTTGGCATTTAATATAGCCAACTTTGCTACGGATTGAGAGCCTGATGGCAAGCGATTTAATACTTGGACAGATTTCTGAAATTTTAGTAAGATTCCTTGCTTAATAAGCTCTGGTTGATTGGATTTCATAGTGAAAACAATTTTCTCCGGCAATGAAAATTCATTCTGATAATAAGTAAAAATAAGGCTTTCAAGCAAAAGATCAATCTCTCCAAGAAGATCATCCTTGAAGTAAAAAGTTTTTGTGCCTCTAATTTTTCCATCTCTAATAGATAAAATGCATGCACCTGTTTTGCCATGAATAGAAGTACATGCAAAAAAATCAACACTCAAAAGCTGGGTATTGACTGCTTGTTCTTGCTGTAATAAATCCAGTGCCACTATTCTTTGCTTGACTACATTCGCTTGCTCAAAATTTTGCTTTTGAGCAAATCTCTCCATCTGCTGGATCATTAAATTTTTACTCTTTTTACCAGAAGACGACAGGTAACTCTGAGCAGCTGAAATATCAGTTGCGTAATCAATTAATTCAACTTGATCGACGCATGGAGCAGAGCATCGCCTCATTTGATGCTCAATACATGGTCGCGTTCTATTGCTAAATGTACTGTCACTGCAATTTCGTATATGAAAAATCTTTTGTAAGTCTTTAATAGTTGTCTTGACAGCATGGGCGCTGATGAATGGACCAAAAAAATTCTTTGACACTGCATTCTTGGATCTTTTCATACTGATACCAGGAAACTGATGGCTCATTGAAAAATGAATGTATGGATAGGTTTTATCATCTCGCAACAAGATGTTAAAACGTGGTAGATTTTCTTTTATCAGGGCTTGCTCTAAAAGCAAAGCCTCTGCCTCGGTTTTAGTAGAAAAAGTCTCTATTGCGTCTGTCAGGATTTTTATTTTCTGAGTTTTTCTATCTTTGAGCGAGTTCCCAAAGTAAGAAGAAACTCTCTTTTTAAGGTTTATGGCTTTTCCAATATAAATAATTTCATTCTTGGAAAAAAATTTATATATTCCCGGAGTTGTTGGAATTTCTTGGAGATTAACAGCCATTACGCAAGGAATTTTCTTGCGGCTGCTTTGCCTGCTGCGACTCCAAACTGATCAAAGGGATTAATTTCAAGCATACAGGCATTAACGAAAACCCTATGCTCCCAAGTAGCTAATAGGAAGCCCAGAGCGGGAAGAGATATTGATTTTAAAGCAAACAGATTAACTGGTGTATTGGAATTAGTAATTTCAAGGATATTTTTAGAGTATTGTTTTTTGGAGGATAGCAAAGAAGCCTGCCCTTTTGCTTGAGCAGCAGATAATGGGCTCTGAGCTCTTGGACTATAGAGAATATCCGCAGAAAAGTTTGAGGTTCCTTGATGGAGAAGTTGGAAATAAGAGTGTTGAGCGGTTGAGCCAAAGCCTCCAAAAATAGTTTGCCCTGTTTCTGTAAAGATAGAGCTAGGGGTCATTGGCTTGCCTAAAGATTCCATTTCGAGCTGCTGGATATAATTAGCAAAGGATCTTAGCCTCCAATTATAAGAAAGCACCACTCTATTGCATTTCTTACGGTAGTTGCTAAACCATAAATCAGAGAAAGCTAATGTCTTAAGTAATTTTTTATATTTCTTGGCTTCGGTGGATTTGCTGAAGAGCAATGAATCTGCTTGGCTTCCACCTTTTAAAAAACTAGAAAAATTATTTTCAAGGCTAGCACTTAGAGAGATGGGCGACCAAATAGAGTATCTCCCACCCACTGATTCTGGAAACAGGGCAATAGAGCTATTTGGGAAGCCAAGTTTTAGCGCAGCATTTAAATTTGATGTAATTGCTAAAGAGTTCTGTGCATTACGATTTGAGCCCAGCCAATGCAAACAAGATAATGTCTCATCTGTAGCTAATGATTTAGAAGCAAATATATAAAAATTCTTTTGTCCAAGCAGTGGCTTTACAACAGCATTGAATTCATCTTTATCTGGCCCAGATACAAAAAAATATTTATAAGTAGAGGATGGAGTAAAACATAACTCCTGAAGTAGTTTTGGGCCCTCGTAAGAGCCACCAATACCAAAAGTGATGATGTTATCGTATTTGCCATTATTAATTTTTGTTGAGAGCTTCTGCGTAATTTTTTTGAAATTAAATTCAAACTCTGAGCTGGAAGATCTATATTTATGGTGAAGAGCAGGTCTCTCTTCCGACGCATTCACAAAATCTCCAGAAAATAGTCTATCGATACTCTTGTCAACTGCTAGTTCTTCATAAAGCTCATCTAGTAATAAATAATGATCTGAAGAAAAGCTCTGGAGATATGACTGATAGTGAAGGTGCTGAGAATCAAAAGAGAATTTAAACTTCTTATCCGAAGGTAGTTGCTGCCCTGCCTTAATAAGTGATTTGCTAATCCTGGAGATATTTTTTTTATTCATTCAAGGATTCAAGTATGTCTTGTAGTGCCACTCGAATAATAGGAGCTTGGGTAATTGGCCTACCGATGACTAAATAAGAAGCACCAGCATTGATGGCCTCTCTTGCATTCATAGTTCTAGATTGATCATCATCCTGGGATTGATTTCTAATGCCTGGAGTAATCCTAATAGAGGCATTGTTCAATATAGTTTTTGCGAGATCAAGCTCCAATGGGGAGCAGACAACTCCATCAATTTGAGATTTTTCCGCAAGATGAAATAGTCTGGCAGCTTGGCGATGGACTGAAGTAGAAAAAATTTGTTCAGAGTCTGAGTTATTTAGACTGGTTAAAACACTCACGCCGATTACCTTAGAATTTATTTTATTGGCAGCCTCCATTGCCTTGATTAGCATTGACCTTCCGCCAGACAGATGGACTGTCAACATCTCAATATCACAATCACCAAAACCAATTATAGTTTCGTACACAGTATTTGGAATATCATGAAACTTTAAATCTAAAAAAATTTTAAACCCACGCTCAGAGACTAGATGAAGAAAGTTTTTTCCAAGGGCATTAAAAGCAACGCTACCAATCTTTATCTTACACAAAGATGGATCTAGTTCGCCTAGCATTGCTGTTGCATGCTCGAGATCATAAGAGTCTATGGCTACAATAATTCTTGAGTTAGTCATTTAAATGTAAAAATTTTGACGATGCCTTAAAATGCATGGTTGCAGTTTCACCCAAGTAAGATACTTCTTTTGTTTTGGGGTTAGTAAATTGCCTGGGTCTGATGTACTTTTTAGAAAACACTCCGAAACCTCGAATCTCTACTCTTTTATCTAAAGCAGTCGATGTAATGATTTCTTGCAGTATGCATTCAATTGAATCGACTATTACCTCCCTGCCTAGATCTGGAAATTCCTTCAGCATGTTATTTACTAAATCAGATTTATTATAATTCAGTGTCTTTTGCATCATCACTAGTTTAAAAAATCTTTAGATTTTGAGGTTGGACTAAATTTAACTTTTTGTTTTGATGGGATATCAAAGCTCTCCATAGTTTTAGGGTTTCTTCCAACGCGCTCTTTGGTTTGAACTACCTCAAAAGTTCCAAAACCAGAAAGTTTTAAAGTATTTCCAGAGTTAACTGATTCTCGGGCTATCTCAAAGAAAGCATTAACAATGCCATCAGCAACTTCGCTTCTTAAATTTAATGTCTGTTTAAGAGATTTACTAAGATGTCTTTTTGAGAGGCTCATGATCGTATTTCAGCTTGCAAAGCTTTATTCAGCATTTTAATGGTGGCATCAACAGATTGAGTGATCTCAGATTCAAGCAAGGATTTCTCATTACTTTGGAACACCATGCGTAATGTCATGCTGATAGAGCCTTCGGGGATACTTTTGCCCTCAAAGGTATTGGATAGCTCAAAGGATAGCAAAAACTTAATTTTTTGTTTCAAGAAGGCACTTTCAACATCAGAGTAATTGTGAGATTTCTGAATGATGATATTAATATCTCGCGTGGATGCTGGAAATTTACTCACAGATCTGAGTTTTACAGACTTTGTGCTCACAGCCATTCTTTCTGGGTAGAGCTCAAAACCAAATGCGGGCTTACTTAACAGTTTTTGAGTAGCAGAAAGGTTTATTTCGCCCATCATCCCTATTTGCTTGGTATTTATAAATATAGCCAGTGAATTCTGATTGAAGACTTTTGAAGAAGGGCTGGGTTTTAAAAGCACGTCCTCGATACCCAATGTTGTTAGTAATTTCAATACCTCTGCTTTCAATGAAAAGAAATCATATTTAAATTCATGAGAGGTCCAATTTTTCTGAGGTTCATGGTGGTAAGTGATGGCAGCAATATGAGCTTCTTGTTGATATGCTTTTCCTACTTTCTGAAATACATTACCTGACTCAAAAACCTTCATTGAGGTAAAGCCTCTCTTAAGGTTTTCATTCAATGCAATAAATATTGCGCCAAACAAACTGCCACGAAGATTGGGTTCATTTTCATTAATTGGATTTAATAATTTTGCTGGTTTTTTAGAATCACCATTGAGGGATGCATAGGTCTTATCTGAGACAAATGGTAGATGCATAAGCTCTTTGAATCCAGAGTAGACGAGCCCTGATCTGATACTTGGAATTAACTCACTTTGACGAGCCAAATTTATAGGCCCAGCTTTAGGCAGGGTGAAAGGGATATTATCGTATCCAAAGCAGCGTAATAGCTCTTCAAAGAGATCTTCTTCAATTTTTACATCAAAACGATGGCTTGGAACTGAGAAATTTAAGCTTTTATCTTTGGCTGCAATAAGCCCAAACCCAAGATTATGTAATAAGTTTTTTACCTTGCTTGTTGTTAACTTCAGTCCTGAGAAACTATTAAATCTGTCTACATTTAGACGAACAGAATTTCTCTTACACTGCTGACTCCCCTCCAAAAAACACTCTGCTGAATCAAACTCTGAAATTTCTTTTAGTAAGAATAAAAATCGTTCTAATGCTCTTTTTTGAATACTTGGATCCACTCCCCTTTCAAATCTATGTGATGCATCTGTTGCCAAACCATACTTTCTAGCCTGATTCATAATTTTTTCAGGATAAAAAAAGGCAGCCTCAACAGCAATATCACTTGTATTTTTTGATACGGCACTTTCCTGTCCGCCTATTACGCCTGCAATAGCTTGAATTCCAGATTGGTCTTGAACAACTAGAGAGGAAGATTGAACGCTTTTCTGGTCGCCTCCAATAACATCAAATAATAAATTATTTTTCTTAGGAAACATTACATTAATTGGCAAGTGTAGTTTTTTAAAATCAAATACATGCATTGGTGTGCCAAGCTCCAACATTACATAGTTACCTAAATCAACCAAGGGATGGATGAGTGGCACTCCTGATTTTTGTAAGAAATCTGCTTTACTAGAATCTAGCTTTTTTATAGCCCCAAGACCCTTAATAATCATAAGGTGATAGTTCATACATCCACTCTGATCAATTGAGTTAATGACGCTTTTATCTTTTTTGAAATCTAGTTGAGAGTAGGAAATATTTTCTTTGAGAGGTCTAGAATGAAATGCAGAATATTCACGAGCTAAGCCCCGTAAAGAAAGAACATCACCTCTGTTTGGGGTGATGTCAAAGTCTATTAGAGGACCATCAATCTCGCACTCAAAACCAACCTGGGTATAGATTTCTGCAAGTTTCTTTTGGCTATCGGAAGAACCAAGAAATTTCTTTAAGTATAGATATGGGACCTTCATGAGGGGAATTGATTTAAAAAATCTAAATTTGATGAATAGAAATCTCTAATATCATCTACCCCATAATAAAGCATAGCTAATCTTTCTATACCCATCCCAAAAGCAAAACCTCTATATTTTTGAGTATCAATATTGCATCCTTTTAGAACATTCGGATGCACCATTCCACATCCTAGTATCTCTAGCCAACCTCTATTGCCAAACTTAATATCAACCTCTGCGGAGGGCTCTGTAAATGGAAAATAAGATGGCCTAAAGCGGACTTCCATTTTTTCATTAAAGAAATTTTCTAGAAAATGGATAATTACTCCCTTGAGATCGCCAAAGGTAATATTCTCATCAACTACCAAGCCTTCTATTTGAGTAAACATAGGTAAATGAGTGGTATCTGAGTCGCACCTATAAACCCTGCCTGGAGAAAGCATATATAGAGGCAAGGATTCTTTCAGCATTGCATGGATTTGAGCATTTGAAGTATGTGTTCGCAACAGATGATCTGATTGAGCGCCTGATTCCAAGTAAAACGTATCATGCATTTGACGTGCCGGATGATTGTCAGGAAAGTTTAAGGCCTCAAAATTATAAAAATCAGTTTCAATCTCATTTCCGGAGAAAACTTGATAATTAAGTGGTGTGAAGTAATCAATTACTCTTTGGGATGTTTTAGCAATGGGATGCTCAGATCCAACAAGATATGGGTCAGATGGCAAAGAAATATCAAGTTTAACTTCTTCCAAAGCACCGTAACTAGAGCTATGCGCTTCTTCAAATAGATTTGTAAGATTTGCTTTGAGAATATTTAATTCTTTGGCTGCCAGAACCTTCGCATCTTTATCTAAAGCTCTAAGATTGGAAAAAGCAGAAATAACAAAGGATTTTTTGCCGAGAAACTGAGATCTCAGTTGAAAAAATTCAGCCTCTGATTGAACGGATTTTAATTTAAGTGCGGCTGTTTCAATTAAATCCTGAGGGATTTGCATGAGAACATTATACCCTGACTTTTTCTACTATTTTCTTGAATGTATCAGGATCAGAAAACGCAATGCCTGCTAAAGATTTTCTATCTAGCTTGATATTGGCAGCATGAAGCTGATGAATGAATCTACTATAGGATAATTCCAAAGGCAATAAAGCAGCAGAAATTCTTGAAATCCACAAAGATCTAAAGGTACGCTTTTTGTTTTTACGATCTATAAAAGCATACTGGAGAGCCTTAACGTTTGATTGCTTGGCAGTTCTAAACAGCCTGCTCCTCGCACCATAGTGACCTTTAGTCGCATTTAGGACTTTCTTATGCTTAGCTCTTGCTGTTAATGATTTGGTGACTCTTGGCATAGTTCTTAGGTGTTATATAAAAGTTTTTGCGCTATCTTTTTGGTCTCATCTGTCATGGTGATAAGGCCTCGGTTGTGACGCTTTCTTTTGGTGGTTTGTTTTGTAAGAATATGTGAGCGTCCAGCACTGCGTCTCTTGAGACCAGTTCCAGTAGCCTTGAATCTCTTCTTAGCGCTTGAATGTGTTTTTAGTTTATAGCCCATAATTTACTTCTTTCTTATTTGTGAGAGCACCATTAATAACTGCCTTCCTTCAAGTGATGGCTCTTGATCCACTTGAGCTACATCCTCCAAATCCTCTCTCAACCGATTAAGTAACTCAAGACCTAAATTACTGTTTAGTATCTCTCGACCACGAAATCGAACGCTGATTTTAGTCTTATCTCCGTCATTAATAAAGCTTTTTATCTTTTTTAATTTAATATTATAGTCGCCGATATCTGTTGATGGCCTAAACTTAATTTCTTTCAAGGACTGTTTCTTTGGTTTTTTAACTCCAACAGTACTTTTCTTCTTCTCAAATTGGAATTTACCATAATCTAAAAGCTTGCAAACAACCGGGGAAGCATCTGAGGGTGAGACCTGAACAAGATCCAAAGTCTTCTTTTGAGCTTCTGCTATGGCATCCGCAATAGACAGTAGGCCCATTTTTTCTCCCTCTTCACCGATCAGCATGACCTCTTTTGCATAGATCTTATTATTGATAGGTACGGACGGTTGTTTTTTTGTAGCGATAGTAAATAACCCCTAAGAGTAAAAAAAAGAATTAATCAAAGTAAGTTTGATTGGATGATAGAAAAGTAGACTGATTGAACATTGGTGATGATTTTAAAGGATTATTCATTAAAAGAAAACAATCTATGGCTGGAGGAAGGACTCAACCCATGCTCCATTGCTCTGATTAAAAACGTGTCTTTGATTGAGCCGGTTTTGATGGCCTTGCCAAAATTCAAAATAATAAGGTTTGAATGAAAAACCTCCCCAATATTCTGGTCGATTGGTCGAATCCGTCATCTCTTCTAAAGTCGATGAAAAATTATTTTTTACATCCTGATAAGAGTTAGTAAGAGCTGATTGCTGAGAGCTTATCGCTAAAGCATTTTTTTCCATGCTTCTGCCTTGAAAGTGTTTATCAGAAAACTCGATAGGCGATTTCTTAATATTTGCTTTAATTCTAATCTGAGTGTTGGAAGAGCCCCAATGAAAAAGTGCGGAAATTTGAGGATGTGATTCAAAATTGAGCGCTTTAGGGGAGAGATAGTTGGAGAAAAATATCCATTGATTACCTTGGATATACTTAAGATTTACAAATCTTGATTCAACTTCCTGGGCTGTGTTGTCAAACGAGCTTATTGCTATAGCTTCAACGCCTCTTTGCTCAGCTTCAAGAGCAGCCTCATACAGCTCCAAAAATTTAACATAGGGTGTCTCTTGGGACATATCAAGAAAAGTAATCATCAGGAATTATCTAAGAGTGGTGCCCAGAGCCGGACTTGAACCGGCACGAAGTTGCCTTCGAGGGATTTTAAGTCCCTTGTGTCTACCAATTCCACCACCTGGGCAATTAGTCTGTGAATAGTGATCGTGTAGGTTGAGTCAATGAGATGGATGCTTGCAACTAAGCGCTAAGCTTAAGAGAGATTCTTTCTCTTTCAGCATCAATTCCAAAAATGATGCATGTTAATTTGTCGCCTTTTTTATAATTTTCCATTGCCTCAGCTGGATTCTCGTCTTCTGTGATATCAGAAAGATGAATCAAGCCATCAATATCACCCTCAAGACCAACAAATATTCCAAAGTCTGTAACAGATTTAATGCTGCCCTCAACTGAATCGCCAAGACCATATCTATTTGCAAATTCAGACCATGGATTTGGTTTTGTTTGCTTTAACCCAAGAGATATCCTTCTTTTATCATGATCTATTTCCAGGATCATAACTTTAATTTTTTCTTCTAGATCAACGACCTTGGATGGATGAATATTTTTATTTGTCCAGTCTAGCTCTGATAAATGGATCAATCCTTCAACACCCTGCTCAAGCTCTGCAAAGCAACCATAGTCTGTTAGATTTGAAACTGATGCCTCATATATACCACCAACGGAATACTTACCTTCAATAGTTTCCCAAGGATCATTCTGAATTTGTTTCAACCCGAGTGAAACTCTTAGCTTCTCCTTATCAAAACTTAAGATCTTTACATCAATCTCTTGTCCCAGACTTAGCACTTCTGCTGGGTTGGTAACCCTCGACCATGAAATATCTGTGATGTGCAGCAGACCATCTAAGCCACCTAGGTCAACAAATGCTCCATAATCAGTAAGATTTTTAACAATGCCTTTTACAATCTGACCTTCATCAAGATTTTTAAGTAGCTCAACTTTTTCAGCTGAATTAATTTTCTCTAGTACAGCTTTTCGAGAGAGAACAACATTATTTCTTTTGTAATCTAATTTAATTACTTTAAATTCTTGGACTGTATTCTCTAACTCAGGAGCCTCTTTTACAGGCCTAACGTCAACCAAGGAGCCTGGCAAGAATGCTTTGACAACATCTACTTCCACTGAAAAACCACCTTTAACCCTAGTTAGTACTTTACCTTGAACAAATTCTCCGGTCTCAAGCGCATCTTCTAATTTTTTCCATGTACCAATCTTTCTAGCTTTTTCTCTAGAAATTCTTGTTTCACCATAACCATCCTCAACAGCCTCAAGTGCAACTTGCACCTCATCACCTGCTTCAATCTCTACAGTACCGTCATTGTTTCTAAACTCATCTAAGGAGATGACTCCCTCTGATTTCAAACCAACGTGAACGGTCACCCATTCCTTGTCAACATCCAGGACAACTCCTGAGACGATTGAACCTGGCTGCATTTCTAGGGTGCTTAGACTTTCATCTAATAGTGCTGCAAAACTTTCTGACATATTCCTATTTATTCCTTAAATTAGTTAACTAGTTTTATTTTTATATATTTCTAAAACTTTGGTTAGTACCTCATGAGGCGTTAGAAAGGAGGAGTTCACCTCAACGGAGTCAGCTGCAGGTATCAAGGGAGATAACTCTCTTGTCCTGTCTGCCTCATCTCTCAATCTAATATCTTCAATTAGATCGCGCATATTAACGCCTTGATCAGTATTCTGCAACTCCAAAAATCGTCTCTTGGCTCTTACTTCAACATCTGCAACTAAAAAGATTTTTGTTGCGGCGTGAGGGAAGACAACTGTACCCATATCCCTTCCATCGGCAACTAGCCCTTGTTTGTTTACAAGGTGTCTCTGAAAGGTAATAAGATTCTCTCGGGTTTCTTTCTGGATACTTAAAATAGATGCTGATTTTGCAACTTTTTCACTCCGAAGGGAGTTTGTGATATCTAAATCTTTGTCTAATATTTTCATTGCGCCGCTCGAAGAAGTGATCTGCAATAATCTAAAGAGCTCTGAGGCACCTTGATGGTCATGAGAAAGATTAAAACAGTAGGAATAGGCTCTATAAAGAAGGCCACTGTCGAGTAAAATAAAATTTAATTCTTCAGCCAAGGCTTTTGCAAGAGATCCTTTGCCTGATGCAGAAGGTCCATCTATGGCAATTATTCGATTATTCTTAAGCAATTGCATATCCAAGCGATGAAGTAATTTCAGTAAAATTTGGGAAGGAGGTGAGTATATTGTCGCACTCTTTAACTTCAATAGGACTTGAGCACTTTATTCCAGCAATTAAAAAACTCATGGCTATTCTGTGGTCATCATATGAATCAATAGAGACAGGACCGTCCATTTTAGATAGATCGTTATTTCCAAATATGCGCATGCCGTCATCAAAATTTTCATGTTTTATTCCAAGCTTTTCAAATCCCTTGGAGATGGAGAGAAGCCGATCAGACTCTTTGACCCTTAACTCTGCAGCATCTTTGATCAGAGTATTGCCATCAGCAAAAGCCGCCGCAATAGATAAAATCGGAATTTCATCAATAATATTAGGGATAATATTGCCTGCTATCTCGACTCCTTTTAAAGAGGACTCAAGGATCACTAGATCAGCAACGGGCTCTCCTGATTGTATTCTAGAATTTTTTATTTCTATATTTGCACCCATCATGCGCAAGACATCCAATAGTCCAGTTCTCGAGGGATTCATGCCAACATTGGATATATGGAGCTTTTTAGATTTAGAGATTAGTGCGCCCACAATAAGAAATGCTGCAGAGGAAATATCCCCAACCACTTGAAGTATTTTGGGCTCTAAAAAAGACCCAGGGTAAAGGCTGATAATATTTTTTTTATCATGCTGGGTGATCTCAAGGTTCACTCCAAAACTTTTCAGCATCCTTTCAGTGTGATCTCTTGTTTGGATAGGCTCAACCACGGTGATTGCATTTCCAGATGCAAGACCAGCAAGCAAGACTGCTGATTTAACCTGTGCACTTGCTACAGGTAGCTCGTATAAAAATTTATTCCTTAAGGTTGATGGCAAAACAGATATAGGCAGCATGCCATCAGCACTTGTCATATTAGCGCCCATTTCAAGCAATGGATCGATCACTCTCTTCATTGGCCTCTTTGATAAAGAAACGTCTCCATTAAAAGAAATGGTGTGTCCAAGACCTGCTGCAACACCAAGCAATAGCCTAAGGCCAGTCCCTGAGTTCCCTAGATCTAAAGGGGCAGATGGCTGAGTAAAAATAGCGCTTCTTTTAGTAAGTTTTACTATTCCTGATTGATCTATTGTAATTCCTGCGCCCATTTGATTTAGGGCAAATACTGTAGAAAGTGGGTCTTGGGCATGCAAAAAACCTTCAATCTCAAGGTCTTGATTCATCAATGCGCCAATAATTACTGCTCTTTGAGAAATAGATTTATCACCCGGACAGACGATTGAGCCTGATAAGTTAGAATGAGGGGTAGTGGTCAGATTCAATAGTACTCCTCTTTAAAATCTTTTAACTTAGTTAAAAAAGACTCTAGTTCTTCAGGTCGATCACCGATGATTGCTTTCATTTCATTCAAGCTCTCAATTAGAGAATCTATACTTGGAATGATGTTTGCGTTATTAATAGAAAAAATATCTGCCCACATTTTTGGTGAGGAGGATGTAAGCCTAAGAAACTCGCCTAACCCACCACCAGAAAATTGAGCGATATTTTTTTGGTCTACTTTTTGCAAGGTTCCTAATAATGCATAGGCAGCAACATGAGGCAAATGACTGGAGTAAGAAAATATATAATCATGAGTCTGACTATCAAGCTTTATGCAATTGGCACCTAAATTTGACCAAAGATTTTTAACTTTTTCTAAATGAATTGGTAGTACCTTGTCAGTATAAGAAAGAATTACGGCTTTCTCTTTAAAAAGATCTAAAATTGCATTGGAGCTTCCAGATAAGTGGGAGCCAGCAACTGGATGAGACAAGATCACATTGCTTGGTTGGCCGTATTCTTGCAGTGCGGAATCAAGAGCTGTTTTTGTGCTGGATGTATCGGTAATAGTGATGCTGGAATGAAATAAAAACTCAAGCTTATGCATTATATCAAGCGTGACTGCCGGAGGAGTGGCGATGATAACCAGAGAGTCTTTATATTCTTCGTTTTTGAGATCGCCTAGGTCAAATAACTGCTGATCCACTAAGCCTATTTTTATAGCATGGTCTATGCTTGATTGATCTGCATCAAACCCGACTACCTTGGAGTCAGTGAGTTGTAAATTCTTTGCAATGGATCCACCAATCAAACCCAAACCAAGAATGATTACAGAGCTCATAATAAATCTGTTAATGCCTGAAGAAATTTTGCATTTTCCTCAGATGTTCCAACGGTCACTCTTAAATAATCAGGCATGTCATACAAATCAATGGATCGAATAATTACTCCTTTTTCCATGAGCTTCTGAAACATTTCCTTACCATTAAAGGGACCTTTAAAAGAAATAAAATTGCCAACAGAGGGGATGCACTCTAACCCTAGCCCATTCAAGCTCTCAAAAAGATGAGCGCGCTCCTTGGTATTTAATTCAACACTTTTTGCAATGTGCTCTTTGTCATTGATTGCAGCACATGCAAGCTCTTGCGCAAAAGAATTCGTATTAAATGGCTGTCTGATTCGATTAAGAACCTCAATGAGCTCAGGACTACCCAGACCATAACCAACTCGAGCACTCGCCAGTCCATGTATCTTAGAAAATGACTTGGTAACAATTAAATTATCGAACTTTTTTAATAAAGCTTTGATATCTACATAATCACCTTCGGTAACATATTCATGGTATGCACAATCCAACACAACCAAAACCGAGGATGGAACAACTGCCAGTAATGATTCTACCTCTTGATGAGAGTTATATGTACCAGTCGGATTATTGGGATTAGCAATAAAGACAACCTTAGTATCGTCTTCGAGATACCCTGGAAATGATGGAAGGTCATGACTCCAATCAACTGTAGGGACTTCTATAAGTTTTGAACCAGAGGCCTGAGTTACTATTTTGTAGACTGCAAAGGCATGTGCAGATGCAAGAGAGGATGACTGAGGATTAAGGAAAGCCCTTGCCACTAACTCTAAAATCTCATTGGAACCATTTCCAAGAACCACATTATCAGTTGATAACTTTTCATGTGTTGCAATGGATTGCTTAAGCTTTGTTCCATTGCCGTCCGGATATAGATGAGCCTCATCAAGTAAATCAGGGATTTGTGCCAATGCAATTGGAGAGGCTCCAAGTGGGTTTTCGTTACTAGCTAGTTTAATGACATCACCTAAACCAAACTCCTCTATAACATCTGCAATTGGTCGACCTGGCTCATAAGACTTGAGCCCCTCTATGCCTGAATTGAGATTGCTAAACCACTTAGAGCTCATGACTCTGTGGGGTATGAGCCAAGGCTTCTCACCGACGCTCCTGTTGCTTTAAGATCTGAGATAGCTTGTTTAACCTGACTGTTATTTTGATGGCCTTCAATATCAATAAAAAAATTATGCGATCCAGTGCTCTGCCTAGATGGCCTAGTCTCAATTCTATTTAAATTAATATTTCTTTGCTGAAATGGTTGGAGCAACTCAACCAATGCACCAGGCTTATTGGCAGTCTGCACCAAAAATGATGATTTATCTTTCGCAGTCGCCTCAATCTTCAAACTTCCAATGACTAAAAACCTTGTAGTGTTATCTTTAAAATCTTCAATATTTTTTCTATGCTCGTAAAGCTTGTATTGATCAATGGCTACCGAGCTAACTACACATAAAGTAGCAGGGTTATCTTTTGCAAATTGAGCTGCCTCTGCAGAACTTGATGTAGCTTTTCGCTTAATGCCTGGTAAGTGTGCGTCTATCCACTTCCCACACTGACCGAGGGCTTGTGGATGAGATGCAATAATCTTGGCATCAACAAGGTTGATCTTTTTAGAGGACGCAAGATGATGATGGATCGGTAGGTAGATTTCGCCACATATACTTAAAGTAGAATCTGCTAAACAATTAAGGGTTGTGTTAACAACACCTTCTGAAGAATTCTCTACAGGAACAAGACCAAGAGATGATTCACCCACCTCGACTTGTTGAAAAACATCTTCAATGCTTGATCGAGGATCGAATATTGCAGAAGAACCAAAGTGCATCAGTGCTGCAGCTTCTGAATGAGTGCCTGCTGGACCAAGATATGAGACCTTCATATCCCCTTCTAGTGATAAGCATGCTGAGATTAATTCTTTAAAAATCTGTCGAACTTTATTATCTGGCATGACGCTACCGTCATTTAGTTTAATAATTTTTCTAAGTATCTCCGCCTCTCTTGCTGGCTTGTAAAATAAGCCTTTGGGAGTGGTAATTTTTTTAAGGTCACCAACTTTTTTTGCAAGGCTTCCTCGGCGTTGTATTAATTGAAGAAGTTTTTCATCAACACTATCAATTTTATTTCTCAATGATTTTAATTTTTCCTTGCTCACTAGCCTTATCCGTACTTTAATTCAAAAGAAATCATGAACTCTATCAACGCATCGATAGCTGCCTGAGGGATGGCATTGTAAATACTCGCTCTCATGCCACCAACCGAGCGATGACCTTTAAGATTTAATAATCCTGTATTGTGTGATTCTTCAAGAAATTGAGCATCAAGATCAGAGTTTTTTAAGATAAATGGAACGTTCATGATGGAGCGATTCTCAAGCGCAACTGGATTTGAATAAAAAGATGATGCATCGATAAAATCATATAAAGATTTAGCCTTGAGGTGGTTTATCTCAGCAGTTGCTTCCAGGCCACCATTTCGCTTCAATAGCGCAAAGACCTTGCCTGCAAGATACCAAGCAAATGTAGGAGGTGTATTAAACATTGAATCAGAGGTAGCGTGCTGCTTGTAACTTAACATTCCTGGGAGATCTTTTCGTGCCGTTTCTAGAAACTCATCTTTAATAATACAGATAGTTAAGCCAGCTGGTCCAATGTTTTTTTGAGCACCCGCGTAAATCATAGAAAATTTAGAAACATCAATTGGCTCACTTAAGATAACTGAGGACATATCCGCAACTAAAGGCGAGGAAATGCTTGGTGGTGTATGAAGTGCGTTACCTTGAATTGTTTCATTGGCTACATAGTGAACATAAGCTGCTTGATTTGTTGTATTCCATGACTCAATTTCTGGTACATGGTTAAAATTAGATTCTTCTGAGCTAGCAATAACATTGATTTCAGAAGTCTTTGAGCCTTCACTAATAGCTTTCTTAGACCAAGTACCAGTCAAGAGGTGATCTGAAATCTTACCCTGTGAAAAATTGATTGGAATCATAGAGAATTGCAATGTAGCTCCACCCTGAAGAAATAGTACCTGGTAGTCCTTGGGTATCTTTAATAGATCTATTAAATCTTGTCGGGCTTCAAAGGCAATCTTTTCATATGCTGGAGATCTATGACTCATTTCCATTACGGACATACCAGAATCACTCCATTCCAAAAGCTCAGATTGCACCTCTGCCAGAACTTCTTCAGAAATAGCTGCGGGACCTGCAGAAAAATTCCACTGACGCATTACTCTTCCTCTTCTCCCTCTGCGTCTTCTTCTTCAGGAGGAATTCTTACGCCCTCAATCAACTTCTCCCCATCCTTGGGATTAATGACTTTCACGCCTTGGGTATTTCTTCCAAGAGTTGGGATTTGATTAACTGCAGTTCTGATGAGTGTGCCTTTATTGCTAATTAGCATGATGCCATCATCCTCATCCACAGAAACTGCTGAAACCATCTGTCCATTCCTATCACTTGTTTTTAAAGCTATTACCCCTTGTCCACCACGGTTATAAGATGGGAAATCTTCAAGCTTAGTTCTTTTGCCATAACCATTTTCTGATAAGCAAAGTATCGTCTTAGAGGGGTCGCCAACCATCAAAGAGATGACCTTCATGTCTTTTTGCAAAGTGATGCCTCTGACCCCCCTTGCAGTCCTTCCCATGGCTCTTACCTTGGATTCATGGAAGCGAATTAACTTGCCTGAGTAAGATGATAATAGAACATCATCATTGCCATTTGTGATGACAGTACCGACTAACTTATCATCATCATCCAAACGAATTGCTTTGATGCCAGATTTATATTTTTTATGGAAAAGGTTTAGATTGGTCTTTTTGACCACTCCATTTCTGGTCGCCATGAAGACAAACTTATCCTCAGAGAACTCTTCGACAGGGAGTATTTGAGTAACAGTCTCATCTGCTTCAAGTTTTAGCATATTAACAAGAGGTCTGCCTTTTGACGTTCTGCTTGCCACTGGGATTTCATAAACCTTCAGCCAAAATACTTTACCCTTTGTGGTAAAACAAAGCAGTTGACTGTGAGAGCTCAAAACATAAAGATTTTGAATGAGGTCCTCTTCCTTGACTGAGGCAGCAGCTTTTCCAACTCCACCACGCCTTTGTTCTCTGTACTCAGCTAAAGGCTGAGTTTTCGCATAACCACTTCTAGAAAGGGTTAAAACTCTAGTCTCCTCAGGAATAAGATCTTCGTTTGAAATATCATGTCGGGTGTCATTGATATTTGTTTTACGCTCATCACCAAAATTCTCTCTGACCTCTATTAGTTCATCTTTGATTAGGGTTAGCAAAGTATCCTTGTCATCTAAGATTTTTTGAAGATGCAAAATAACCTCTAAAATTTCATTAAATTCAGTTGTCAGATTTTCTTGCTCTAGGCCCGTTAACCTTCCTAATCTGAGCTCTAGTATTGACTTAGCTTGATCTGGTGAGAGCTTATAATTCTTGCCCTGAATACCATATTCGCTAGATAAGTCTTTGGGGCGACATGCATCTGCTCCTGCTTTTTTTAAGATTGCCTCTATCGGACCTGCCTTCCAGGATTTTTTACACAACTCAGTAGCTGCAATTTTAGTATCTTTTGATTTTTTAATAATGGTGATGATTTCATCGATGTTCGCAATAGCAACCATTAGGCCTTCAACAATATGGCCTCGCTCTTTAGATTTCCTTAAATCGTATTCGGTTCTCTTAATGACAACATCTTTTCTATGCTTGATAAACTCTTCTAAAATCTGTTTGATGTTTAGTACTTTTGGCTGACCATCGACCAATACAGTAAGGTTAATACCGAATGATTGCTCGAGTTGGGATTGCGCAAAAAGATTGTTCTCTAAGACCTCAACAGACTCGCCACGCTTCACCTCAATCACAACTCTCAGACCATCTTTGTCTGACTCATCCCTGATCTCACTAATGCCTTCAATTTTTTTCTCTTTTACCATCTCTGCAATTCTTTCAAGCATCCTGGCTTTGTTAACCATGTATGGAATTTCATTAACAATGAGTGAGCTTTTGCCTGATGCATCTTCTTCGACAGAAGTCTTGGCACGAACATGCAAAATACCTCTTCCTGTTTTGTATCCCTCATAAATACCTGCACGGCCGTCAATGGTTCCGCCTGTAGGAAAATCTGGGCCAGTGATAATTTGGATGATGTCATCAATGGTGGCCTCAGGATTCTCTAACAACAACAGGCAACCATTTATCACTTCAGTCAAGTTGTGTGGAGGAACATTTGTGGCCATGCCGACTGCAATTCCAGAAGAGCCATTGACTAATAAAGTAGGGATTCTTGTGGGGAGAACATCAGGTATTTGCTCACTGCCATCATAATTTGGTGAATAGCTAACAGTATCTTTTTCAAGATCATTGAGAAGCATGTCCGTAATTTTGGACATTCTGACTTCTGTATATCTCATGGCAGCAGGAGAGTCGCCATCGATCGAGCCAAAGTTACCCTGCCCTTCTACCAACATGTATCGCATAGAAAACTCTTGTGCCATTCTAACCATGGCTTCATATACAGCTGAATCTCCATGAGGATGATATTTGCCTATGACATCTCCAACAACCCTGGCTGATTTTTTATAGGGTTGCTTATAGGTATTTCTAAGAACATGCATCGCAAAAAGAATCCTTCTGTGAACTGGTTTTAAGCCATCTCTGACATCGGGTAGTGCTCTTCCATGAATAACACTTAGAGCATAAGCAAGGTAGGACTGCTTTAGCTCATCTTCAATGTTGATAGGTAGGATTTCTTTTGCAAAATCAGTCATGTGTGGAACCTGAAACTATGTTTTTTTTAATAAGGAAATACCCCTTATTTTAAAGGATATTTTAACATACTTCAGGTGTGTTTTAGTCTTTAAATTCTGCTACAACCTGGCCAATGGACTCTTTTGCATCGCCAAAAAGCATTCTGGTATTTTCTTTGAAAAACAATGGATTTTCAACACCGGCAAAACCAGATGACATTGAGCGCTTCAATACAAAAACAGTCTTAGCGTTGTGAACTTCAATAATTGGCATTCCGTAAATTGGGCTCCCTGGCTCTTCTGTGGCTGAAGGATTAACAACATCATTTGCACCAATAACTATAGCTACATCAATCGAATCTATTGATGGATTCACATCGCCAGGCTCCGCTAAAAGATCGTATGAAACATTTGCTTCTGCAAGGAGAACATTCATATGCCCAGGCATTCTTCCGGCAACAGGGTGGATGCCATACTTCACCTCTGTTCCATTCTCCTCTAAAAGCTCACCCATCTCTCTGACGACGTGCTGAGCTTGTGCAACTGCCATTCCGTAACCAGGCACTATAAGGACAGACGAAGCATTCTCAAGTATCAAGTAAGCGTCTTGTGCAGATATAGGCTTAACCTCACCTTCCTGCTTACCTGCAACAGAGCTGGATGCTGATGCGTACCCAACGAAAAGAATATTACCAATACTTCTGTTCATAGCCTTAGCCATGATCATAGTTAAAATCAGTCCACTGGCACCAACCAATGAGCCGGCTACAATCAAGACATTGTTTAGGAGTAGGAGACCTGCAAATGCTGCGGCAATACCTGAGAGGGAATTAAGCAATGAGATAACAACTGGCATATCACCGCCTCCAATAGGCATAACAAAGCCAATTCCAGCAATTAAGGTTAAGGCTAGAAAAATAGAAAAGTACGCTGGAGGGATTGAAAGAATTTGTCCAAGTGCCGGCTCTGCAATGACGAAAATTAAAGCTGGCATGCTGAGATAGAAAAAAGAAATCAAGATATTTGTAATCCACGAACCTTTACCGAGCTTTAACTTCTCTGATAGCTTTCCATAAGCAATAAGTGAGCCAGAGAAAGTTATGCCACCAATATATATGGTTAGCATGATCAGGGTATTTTCAAGGCCAGAATTATCTAGTTTATAAAATTGTGACCAAGCGATCAGGAAGGTTGCAAAGCCTCCAAAACCGTTGAATAAAGCTACCATCTCAGGGATGGCTGTCATCTTGACCTTTACTGCTATAAATGAGCCGATGAGTGCCCCTAGAACAACGCCTCCAATGACAATCTTGAGATCAATCTCCAAGCCTAGACACGTGATGGCGACAGCTGCGAACATTGCAAGAGCAGAAAAATAATTACCTTTAACAGCAGTAGCTTCTTTACCAAGCATCTTAATGCCAAGTATGAACAGCACAGAAGATCCTATGTAGACGATATTTTGAATGGTTTGTATTTCAATAAATGACTCCATAATGTTACTTCTTTTTAAACATGCTTAGCATTCTGTTGGTTACTAAGTAACCTCCAAACACATTGATGGAGGCAAATAAGATTGCGAGAAAGGCAAGCCAACCCTGGAGGTGACTACCAGCAGTAAGCATTAGCGCGCCTACCAATGCTATGCCTGAAATGGCATTGGCACCTGACATAAGTGGAGTATGAAGTGTGCTTGGAACCTTCGCGATTAGCTCAAGACCAAGAAAAATTGAGAGCAGCAAAACAAACCCTAATAAAATATACGTTTCCATTAAGCAAACCTCTCATTTTTAATGTCGCCTTGATAAATTAAAACACTGCTTTTGATAACTTCATCCTCAAAATCAAATTTGATAGAGCCAGATTCAGAGTCATAAAAGTCAACTATCCAGTTAATAATATTGTTAGAAAGTGCAAATGAAGCATGATTTGAAACTCTGGATGAGAAGTTGGAAACGCCCACAACTTTAACACCGCTGATTTCAACAACCTCATCAACCTGCGATCCTTCAACATTACCACCTGACTCAACAGCCATATCCACAATAATACTGCCAGCTTTCATGCTATCAATCGTCTTTCTATCAATGAGGCGTGGAGCCGGTCTCCCAAAGAGCTGGGCTGTTGTTATAACAATGTCTGATCTTGCGCATACTTGTGCCTGGAGCTCTTTTTGTTTTGAGATCTGCTCTTCTGTTAACTCATTAGCGTACCCTTGGTCTGTTTGTCCGGTTTCTCCCAAATCAATCTTGACAAATTTAGCACCTAGAGACTTCACTTGCTCCTCAACTACATCACGAGTATCAAAGGCCTCTACTCTGGCGCCCAACCTCTTTGCTGTGGCTATTGCTTGTAACCCTGCAACACCAACCCCAATAACAAATACTCTTGCGGGTTTTAAGGTTCCAGCTGCCGTCATCATCATTGGCAAGGCTGAACTTAAATGCTGAGCTGCTTCTAATACTGCAGCATAGCCAGCAAGATTGGCCTGAGAACTCAAGACATCCATTTTTTGAGCCCTAGTGATGCGGGGAATAAACTCCATGCTTACAGCATTTAAATCGGCATGAGCCAATGCTTTTAATTCATCGCCTGCATAAAATGGATTTAACATCCCAATCACAGTTGCGCCGGAGGTGATGGTTTTGACCTCTTCTGAGTTTAGAGGAGCAGGTGTAATAATCATCTCTCCTTTAGATAGGCAGTCGGCTCTTGAGGTAACAGTTAGCCCTAGATCAGCAAGCTGTTGATCCGAGACGTTAATACCAACTCCAATACCTGACTCACACATGATGGAAACAGATGAAAGTTTCAATAAGCTATCAATAGTCTCAGGATGAATGACAGAACGTAGATCCTTTTGATCAGGAGATTTTAGGGCTGAAATAATCATAAAAACGATCTAATTATTAATCTTGTAGTTTATTGCAAGTTATTTGCAACTTAAAGTCAATGATTTTATTAAAGGCTTTACAGGAAGGCTTTTGCTATCAATGAATCTGTAGTGAAATTACAAATTCATTAGAAATAAAAAAAATTCAAGCCACTGAAATATTATAAATTTAAACTCACTCCACCATCCACTGAGAGCAATTGTCCGGTAACTAAATGGCTGCTGACTATTAGATTGACAATCACTTCACCAATTGATTCTGGTGAGCAAGTTTTAAGTAACGGCGCAGTCTTTTCAATATGAGCCTTAGTAGCCTTATATACCTCCGCACCCATGCCTTTTTGCAGCCACTCTCCCTCAATAAAACCAGGGCATACGGCATTGACTCTAATTGGTCCCAGGTTTCTTGCCATGGACAATGTCATGGTGTTAAGCGCGCCCTTTGATGCAGCGTATGCCACAGAACTACCAATGCCCTTTAGTCCTGCAATTGAAGAAACGTTTACCACGCTTGGAGCATTGGATAGATATAAGTGCTTTTTAGCTGCTTTGACCATCTGAAATGGTCCAACAACATTTACAGCATAAATATTATGAAAGTCTTCAGGGTTTAATGCATCTAAGTCAGAGTGATCCCATGCAAATTTAGTAGTACCAGCATTGTTAACCAAGGCGTCTATTCGGCCCCACCTTGCAATCGCATGATTAATTGTTTTTATACAATCATCGTTGTCGGATACATCTGCTTGCAAGGCAATCACTTCAGCAGATTCATTAGAGCATTGACTTGCAATAGTCTCAGCATCTTGAATGGAACTTGAGCAAGTAATTAAAACATTCCATCCTTGGCTAGATAATAGCTTTGCGGTAGCAGCTCCAACTCCCCTGCTTCCTCCAGTGACAATGGCAACTGAATTCTCTGACATATCGTGACTCCTTTTTTTAAGTAGTGCTTTGAAAAAAACTTACAAATATTTCCTATTCTTGCATGCAATGAGGTAATCTTCCACCGAAGGAGCACCAGAAGAATGAAGGAAAACATTGATCAAAATGAAGTGAATAAATTTGCAGCAATAGCTGACAAATGGTGGGACCCAACTGGGGACTTTAAGCCCTTACATGTTATTAACCCGCTTCGCGCAGATTACATTCATCACACAGTATCGCTTGTAGGATTGAATGTTTTAGATGTTGGTTGTGGCGGTGGTCTGCTTGCAGAAGCCCTGGATGATAGAGGCGCTTCGGTAACTGCAATAGATGTTACTGAGGCAAATATTGAAATTGCAAAGCTGCATGCTGCATCAAACAATAAAACCATTGATTACCAGGTCATCAGAGCTGAGAGTCTCGCAAGCACTCACTCGGGACACTTTGATGTCGTTGCATGTCTAGAGGTTATAGAGCATGTGCCAGATCCTTCCCAACTCATACAAGCATGCTCGTCCATGTTAAAACCCAATGGACATCTTTTTCTTTCTACTCTAAACAGGACTCCGCGCTCATTTGTGACAGCCATTTTGGGAGCTGAATATATTTTTAATATTTTGCCCAAGGGGACCCATGAGTGGTCTAAGTTTATTAAGCCTTCAGAGCTAGAGCGCTACATGAGCCTTTCAGGGATTGAATTGAGAGAGAGCAAAGGCATGTTTTACAATCCAATTATTCATTCTGCTAAATTAAACAAGGATTTGGGCGTGAACTATATGATGCATGGAATCAAGAATGCCTAAAGGGGTTTTATTTGACCTAGATGGAACCTTGTTAGATTCTTCGCCAGACTTTATTTACAGCCTAAATGCTTTGCTCACAAAATACGATCGAAAGCATCTTGATCCGCAAATCATTAGAAGACATGTTTCGGATGGAACCTGGAAACTGATCAGCTTGGGTTTTGAGATTGAACAAAATACTGCAGAATGCTTAAGACTAAGAGATGAGCTGTTAGAGGTGTATGAGCAAAATTCTTTAAAATTTGGTGGCCTCTTTGCAGGCATCGATAAGATGCTTATCCAGCTTGCTGAAAATAATATTCCATATGGCATTGTTACCAATAAGCCGCTGCGGTTTGCCGAACCAATAGTAAAGAAAATAGATGCTTTTGCAGGGTGCAGGACTCTCATCTGTCCTGATCACTTGCAAGCCTCTAAACCAGACCCACAAGGTATATTGATGGGTTGTGAGCATCTTGGTATTAAGCCATCTGATTGTATTTATGTGGGGGATCACTTAAAAGATATTCAAGCAGGTCTCAACGCCGGAACTGATGTGATTGCCTGCTACTTTGGATACGCTCTGCGACCATCAGATCATTCTCCAAGTATTAGCGGAGCGCATCAGCCTGATGAACTTTTTCAATTAATCCAATCTTTGTGACAATGCAGCTAGAAAATAAAACTATTTTAATCACAGGAGCTTCAAATGGAATTGGCAGATCCGTTGCACTGGAATTTGCTAAGCAAGGAGCCAATATCATCCTTCTTGCCAGAAATGCTCGGCGTCTCAACCAAACCTATGACGAGTTGAGTCAATCTGGTTCGCAGCATCATCTTATTTTAGAAGCTGATCTTCTGGACCTCAATAATGAAACGTCTCAAGAAATCTTTACTGCTATTAATAATGAATATCCTTTCCTCGATGGTATCATCCACAACGCAGCAGTTCTTGGAACGATGACCCCTTTGAGTGACTACGACTTTTCTACTTGGAATGACGTCATACAAACAAACCTCACAGCTCCTTTCTTGTTAACCAAAGCCTTAAAAGCTCTCCTAGAAAAATCTCAACGCCCAAGGATCATCTTTACCTCTTCAGGTGTAGCGAATACTGGCAAAAGTTTTTGGGGCGCTTACTCTGTTTCAAAGTTTGGCATCAAAGGCATGGCAGAAATTTTTGCTGATGAGCTTGAAGGCACAACAAACATCAAAGTATTTAACTTTGATCCAGGGGCTACTAGGACTGGCATGAGGGCCTCTGCCTACCCTGCAGAGAATCCTGAAACTATAAAAAGTGCAAAAGAGTTATGGGATTGCTACCTCTGGTTTTTCAGCGATAAGAGTGAAGGTAGTAATCAAAACTATTATATCTTTCCTGAGCCAGGTTTAATTAAGTGAGCGCCACATGTACAAGCTCAAATAAGTTCTCCAAGGCCTAAATACCTCATAAAAATTTTCTTCCATTGCATGTCCATTAAATAATTTTTGATGTGCGTGCTTAATGCCCAGATCATTTAGAGGAAAGACATCGGGATCCCCCAAGTAAAAAATTTTTGTCATGTGCACAGACCAGGGTCCAATACCCTTGTTACTCATCAATAATTCATCAAATTTATCATATGGCATTTTTTTAATTTTTGATCTAGTCAATCCCACCAAGGCCTGATTTTGATGAAGGCCAATCACATACATTGCCTTGGAGTTAGATAACCCAGAACTACGTAGCTCATCATGCAGAGTTTCTACTTTTGTCCTTGATTCATCCAGAACAGCTTTCACTCTAAGCCAAATTTTTTTTGCAGCTTTGGTTGAGAGTTGCTGGCTAACAACCACTGAGGTTAGGTAGTTAACAAGAGACATCTTGGTTTGAGATATTTCTATAGGCTGTGCTGACTCAAGATAATCAACCAAGCTATGAAAAGAATTTTTTTTTGCTGACCTTAAAAGAAATTGATGTGCTTTCTTATGCTCCATAATTTTGTAAACTTTCAATTTGAGCATCGGTAAGGTTTATAGATACTCCCTCTGAAAGAGTTGCAGGCAAGAAAATAGGCCCAATCCTGACACGCTTTAGCCGACTGACCTCTAGACCCTGGGATTCAAATAGCTTTCTTATTTCTCGATTTTTGCCAGTCATCAAGCATACAGAGAACCACTGATTCGAGCTTTGCTTTTCACCCGGTATAACATCAGAGAATTTATACACCTCTCCATCAATATCAACACCCTTCAGCATTTTATTTTTGATCTCAGTTGTAAAATTTCCTCTGGCTCGAACTAAATACTCTCTATCAATTTCATAGGAGGGATGCATTAATTGATGAGCTAGCGTTCCATCATTGGTAAAGAGCATCAAGCCAGAGGTATTGATATCCAGCCTACCAACTGCTATCCATTCGGGTTCATTGAATGTTTTAGGTAAGAAATCAAAAACTATCTTGATCTTTTTTTCATGCTTTCGGGAGGATAAAACGCCAGGAGGCTTGTTGAGCATCAGCACTTTTAAATCTGCTTTTCTAGCAGTAATTTTCTTACCATCAAAAACAACATGATCCTTGTCTGAAACTTTTGTCCCTAGCAAAGCCACCTCATGGTTCACCAGCACCCTACCTTCTTTAATTAGCTCCTCGCAAGAACGGCGAGAGCCAATGCCTGCTTGAGCAAGGAACTTCTGCAGGCGCAGCATATTTCTAACCTACTGCTAGGTGATCTAGTTCAGTTTCAGCGTCCTTTGGTTCAGGTAAAGGCGGAAGCTCATTAAGGGATTTAAGGTTCATGTCATTTAAAAATATTTTAGTTGTCTCATAAAGAGTCGGGCGACCAGGAACATCTCTAAAACCAACAGGTTTAATCCAATCTCTGTCTAAAAGACCTCTAATAATTTGCGTGCTAACACTGACTCCACGAATCTCCTCTATGTCACCTCTGGTCACAGGTTGTTTGTAAGCAATAATCGAAGCTGTTTCCATGAATGCTTTAGATAGCTTATTAGAGGTATCGTTCCATAATGGGTACAAGTAATCTCCAAACTCATCTCGAATTTGCAGGCGGTAGCCGGTTGCAACTTCCCTGATTTCCAATGAGCTAGTTACATATCGATCCTCTAATTCATGTAGGGCAGTTTTAATTTGTGGTAACTCAACATCTAAATTTTGAGATCCAAGCAAAGATTTAATATCAGATAGACGCATAGGTCTGCCCGCACCAAATAAAATTGATTCAACGACATTGGTCAAATTTTCTATAGTAGACATTAATAAAATCCTCGGTTTGTAGATTTAAGATAGATTTGATTGGAGTCTTTTCCTTGAATCAATTCAATGTGGCCGTCCTTGGCAAGATCAAGAGAAGCAAGCAACGAAACAACAACTCCTTGATTTCCTTCTGATTTTTTGTGAGTTTGGAAGAATTGCACTATGTTTCTTTTGCTTAAAATCGAGATAATCAAGGAAATTCTATCCTGGGTAGATAGCTCTTCAAATTGAATTGTATGGCGCTCAAGAAACTTGGGGCGCATTGATGCTTCAACAAATGTTTCAGCAAGATCCTGCGGAGTGATTGAAATTGGAGGTTGTTGCTCTTTAAAAGCTGGCAATGCAGCCGATGCAAGAAAGAAATCTCTATCCACTCGAGGTAAGTTAGCCAAGCTCTCTGCTGCGGTTTTGTATCTCTGATACTCCTGCAGCCTTCTGATCAACTCTGAGCGCGGGTCTTGCTCTTCCTCTTCCTCCACGGCGTTTGGAATCAACATCCTGGATTTAATTTGGGCAAGAGTTGCCGCCATAACCAAATAGTCTGCTGCGAGCTCAATCTGCAGAGCATCCATTAAATCAATATATTTGATGTACTGACCGGTAATCTCTGAAACATCCAGCTCTAATATATCAATATCTTTTTTCTGAATTAGGTAAAGCAAAACATCCAGTGGGCCAGAAAAATCTTCTAAATAAATTTCAAGGGCTTCGGGTGGAATGAATAGATCATCTGGTAACTCAGTTAAAGCTTCACCTTTAAAGATCGGAAATTCTAATTGAGCGTGAGAAGTCATAAAATCAATTATTACAAGATGATGTAATTATAATCGGATTTTAATACAACATCTTGTGTTTTTAGTTAAAAATGTTGATTTTACAGCTTCTTAGAAGTCAAAAAAAAATTCACTTGGGGCAGTCAAACACTACATTTTTTATTTAATTGCATTAAGATTTCTCGTTATGGAATCTATTTACCACACAGACAATACTAGGATCGTTGAGAAATTTGATCTCATAACACCCAATGATGTAATTAAAGCTCATCCGGTTACTGATGATATGGCAAAGCTAGTTTATGGCACCAGAAATGAAATTAGCCAGGTGCTGCATGGAAAAGATGATCGCTTGATTGTCATTTGTGGTCCTTGCTCAATTCATGATAAAAAATCTGCTATTGAATATGCAAAGCTGCTGATTGAAGCTAAAGAATCATTTGAGTCTACTCTTCTAATTGTTATGAGGGTATATTTTGAAAAACCAAGAACAACTGTCGGCTGGAAAGGCCTAATTAATGATCCTGACATGGATGAGAGCTACAACGCAAATAAAGGTTTAATGCTGGCCAGAGAAATTTTAAAAAGGATTACAGAGATTGGATTGCCGGTAGGTACAGAGTTTTTAGATCCTATTTCACCTCAATATGTTGCTGATTTAATTTCCTGGGGTGCAATTGGCGCTCGCACAGCAGAGAGTCAATCTCACAGAGAACTTGCCTCTGGATTATCATGTCCAGTCGGCATAAAGAATGGAACAACAGGTGCCCTAAAACCAGCCATTGATGGAATTCAAGCTGCAAATCATCCTCACGTATTCTTTTCTAATACAAAAGATGGGCTAGTGTCTATCTACAAAACTTCTGGAAATTCAGATGCCCATATAATTTTAAGGGGTGGAGAAAAACCCAATTTCTCAGCAGAGGATATACAAAAAACGTCTACGGCACTGACTGAAGCAGATATCAATGAATCGATTATGTTAGATGCCAGCCATGGAAACAGTCAAAAACAATTTAAGAAACAGATTGAGGTGGTGGAAGATTTTGCCACTCAAATTGAAGCAGGCAATCATTTACTTAGAGGCGTTATGCTGGAGAGTCATTTAGTACAAGGTAGTCAAAGCATTTCAGAGGATTTAACATATGGGCAAAGCGTAACTGACGCCTGTATTAACTGGGCAGATACAGCTGAATGCCTTCAGCGCCTTAGTTCTGCGGTTCAAAAGAGGCGGGGATAATTGAGCGACCAAAAATTTTCCTTTTCTATCCAAGAAGCTGAAACTCTCGGTGCTGAATGTGCAATTGTTCTGTCTGCTACAAAAGGCTTAGATATTTTAGACTTGGGGCGTGAAACCATTGTTGAGCATCTTCAGGATGTGCTGACCTTTCTCTCTAAAGATGTAATTACAAATCACCTGCAAAGACTGATTGATCTTAAGCTGATTCGTTTAGGTGGATCCAAGCAAGAGTTAGTAAGGAAAGAACCATCCTATAAATTAAAACTGCCAAGCGGGTCGCAAAGCTCTGGAAAGAAAATGCTAGACCCTGAATGGGTTCCTTCCAGACAAGCGAATGAAGTGCTTGAGATGGGTGGAGTAGAGTCGGTATTCATTAAAAGTAAAGTCGGTGAATTTCGAATGTACTGGTTGGAAAAAAATCAAAGCAGGGATAATTGGAATGTCCTATTCTGTGCTTTTATAAGAAGAGAGTGGGTTAAGGAAAATTCAAGCAACAAAGGCCTGCCGACTACTATTTATGACCAGTGGACACCATCAACTGATGCGTTTGATATTTTAGAGCTCGCAAATGTTTCAAAGGATGCAGCAGTTAAGCACTTGAAGGAGTTTATACTGTACTGGAAAGAAAATGGAACAGCGTTGCTCTCATGGAACTCGAAGTTTGTTGATTTTGTGAAGCGCAAAGAATTGATTGGATCCTACACAGAGAATAATGGTAAAAAAAATATCAAACATAATGGACCAGGAGAATTTACAGAAGAATTCTCCAAGCGAACAAAAGATGCATCCTGGGCAGAAACTCTCGAGCTCTGAGCGCCAAAGCTTCGTCCAGGCAATTGATGGCTTGTTTTTAAAGCTAGAACTCTCCTATCACTATCAGTTTTATAAGGTTTTTGGCACCGATGCTCGCCTCAAGGAGGCAAAAAGAATTTGGGCCGAAAGTTTAAAGAAATTCTCAGCAGCCTCTATAGATTTAGCATCTGAAGCTGTAATTCAAGCTAGTGATTATCTCCCAACACTGACTGAGATAATTAAAGCATGCAAAGACACCATGAGCTATGGCGATATTCCATCGACCCAAGAGGCATTTCTTGAAGCTCAGAAATCTTCATCGCCTCGCAAAGAATACCCCTGGTCTCATCCCATCATTTACTGGGCTGCAAAAGAAGTTGGCTGGGATTCGGTGAATTCATCTCACTCCCCTCATGCCTTCAAGTTATTCGCAGACGCCTACCTTCGAATGGCAAAAGACTTAAAAAAAGGTAAGTCTTTTGATATTGAGCCGACTGCCCAACAAGAAGATGGCATGGGTGCTCAAGATTTAGATTTAGAGCTTTTAAAAAAATTAAGAAAAGAACACGGAATATAAAAAATTAATTGGTATTGTCAGATATTGTAACCTTTGCTTCACATTTATAATAATGTAAGATGCAATGAACTATAATTAAACATCCTTGTCTGATTGACATTAGAGGGTGAGAAGCGCTTTAATGTTATCACTGTAAACATCAAAATATTATGTCTAAAAACGTTCGGATTTCTCTCTACATACTCATTCCAATAATTATCTGGATGATCTCTGGACAGTTTATTGATGACTCTGCTCCGCAGGTTAAGGAGAAAAATGAACTCACTTCGGTGTTGATTGCAGAAAGTTCAGCTGCTTTTTATGCTCCTACCATTACCTTAAATTCATCTGCCACCTCTGAAAAAAGAGTCCAAGTAATGGCAAAAACTTCAGGCGAGGTAATGCCGCACAATATTTCTCAAGGTCAGTG
>ENA-OSJC01000189-OSJC01000189.1-marine-metagenome-genome-assembly--contig:-NODE-189-length-62319-cov-14.053276_pt1 | contig 62319 bp, 55 predicted proteins | sample MGYA00237885_ERZ534234 | MGnify/ENA primary metagenome ERZ534234 (study PRJEB26413, sample SAMN06343907) | marine metagenome | isolation source: coastal waters | place: Atlantic Ocean: West Antarctic... | reverse complement strand
GAAAATGGTGCTTGTTTTGGTGAAAAACTTGGATGGGAAAGGCCTAATTGGTTTGCCCCTAAAGGCGTAGAAGCCAAGGATCAATATACTTATGGTCGTCAGAATTGGTTTTCAATTGTAGCTGAAGAACATAAAGCGGCTCGTGAAAAAGCTGTCATCATTGATCAAACTTCTTTTGCTAAATTTTTAATAACAGGAAGTGACGCTGAAAAAGCATTAAGCTATATCTGTGCTAATGATATTTCTAAACCTGTTGGTTCTTTAGTTTATACCCAGATGCTAAATGAACGTGGAGGGATAGAAACTGATTTAACTGTAGTTCGACTAGACCAAGAAACTTTTTATTTAGTTACTGGTACGGGTTTTATGACCCATGATTTTGATTGGATCAAATCTAATATTCCAAGTGATTATAATGTTCAATTAGAAAATATTACTTTCAAAAACTCCGTTTTTTCATTAATGGGACCAAAATCAAGAGAAATACTCCAAGCCTCTTCGAATGATAATTTTGATAATGAAAATTTTCCTTTTGCAACATTTCAAAATATCTTAATTAATAATTGTCCTGTCAAAGCTTTACGTATTACTTACATGGGTGAATTAGGATGGGAGTTACATTTCTCAATTGAACATGCGGAAAATATTTATGAAACTCTTATGGAGAATGGTGAGCCTTTAGGTTTACGAAATGCTGGTTATAGAGCCATTGAAAGTTGTAGATTAGAAAAAGGTTATAGGGCTTGGAGTTCTGATATTGGACCAGATCATACGCCATTAGAAGCAGGCCTTGGATGGGCTGTGAAACTTAAAAAAGATATTAATTTTATTGGAAGACAGTCCCTCTTAGATCAAAAGAAAAATGGTATCAAAAAAATATTTACAACTTTCACCTGTGATGATCCTGAAATTATTTTATTAGGCAGAGAAACTATTTATCGCAATGGTCAAAGAGTGGGATGGTTAAGTAGTGGTGGTTTTGGATATACAATCAATAAATCAATAGGGTATGGCTATGTGAGATCTGAGGATCCGATTGATCAAAATTATGTCTTAGAAGGGTCTTATGAACTAGAAGTAGCTACTAAAAAAGTCAAATGTAATGTTCATCTTCAGTCTTTATACGATCCACAAATGAAAAAAATTAAAGCTTAACATTCTTCTAATATCGAGTTAGTTTATTCAACTTAATAATTATGAAAATTCTAGTAGCAGTTAAAAGAGTCATCGACTATAACGTCCAGATTAGAGTCAAGTCAGACCAAACAGGTGTTGAGATGGATAATGTAAAAATGTCAATGAATCCGCCTGATGAAAATGCTGTTGAAGAAGCTTTAAAATTAAAGGATTCTGGAATAGCTACTGAAGTAGTTGTTGTTTCTATAGGGCAGGAGAAATGCCAAGATACAATTAGATCAGCAATGGCTATGGGAGCTGACAGAGGAATTTTAATTAAAACAGATGTTTCAATTGAGCCTCTTGCGGTTGCTAAAATACTCAAAGCAATTGTTGAAAAAGAACAACCAGATATGGTTCTTTTAGGAAAACAAGCTATTGATGATGATTCTAATCAAACAGGACAAATGCTTTCTGCCTTGCTGAACTGGCCCCAAGGTTGTTTTATTTCTAAATTGGGAGTAAACGATAAAACGATCACTATCACTCGTGAAATTGATGAAGGTCTTGAACATTTAGAAATTCAATTACCGGCTGTCGTAACTTGTGACTTAAGATTAAATGAACCAAGATTTGCATCTCTTCCTAATATTATGAAAGCTAAGAAAAAACCTTTGGACGTGATTGCTATTGAAAATTTAGAAATCGATATATCGCCTAGAGTAAAGTTTTTAAAAGTAGAAGAACCTCTGGTTCGTAAAGGTGGAGTGATGGTAGCTGATGTGAAAGAATTAATTCAAAAATTAAAATATGAGGCAAAAGTAATTTAATGAGCGTTTTAGTAATTGCCGAACATAATAACAAATTTCTCAAAGCTTCAACTTTAAATACAGTTAAGGCAGCCTTAGAGATAGATACGGAAGTCCATGTGTTAGTTTGTGGTTCTAATAATGATGAAGTAGTGAAACAAACCTCAGCGATTGAAGGAATTATTAAAGTCTTACAAATTAATGATGATTTAATTGAGCATCAATTAGCCGAGCAGCTATCCCAAGTCTTAGTGCAAATTTCAAAAAATTATACTCATATTCTTGCGCCCTCCACAACATTTGGAAAAAATTTCATGCCACGGGCAGCAGCTATATTAGACGTTTCACAAATATCAGATATTTCAGCTGTTGTGTCAGCAGATACTTTTATTAGGCCTATTTATGCGGGAAACGCTATTGCGACAGTTCAGTCATCAGATCCAATTAAGTTTATTACAGTAAGACCTACTTCTTTTGAGCCTGTAGAATCATCTGGGGGGAATGCAATGATTGAAAAAATTACTTTTAATCCTGAGGAAATAAAAACAAAATTTGTTAATAGAGAAGAAGCCCAATCTGAAAGACCGGAATTAGGTAATGCCAGAATTGTTATTTCTGGTGGAAGAGGACTTGAAAGTGCTGATAATTTTAAACTTTTAAATGAAATAGCGGATAAATTAAATGCTGCAGTAGGAGCATCTCGGGCAGCTGTCGATGCTGGATATATTGGCAATGAGTGTCAGGTCGGGCAAACAGGTAAAATGGTAGCTCCTGAACTTTATATTGCTGTTGGTATATCGGGTGCAATTCAACATTTAGCAGGAATGAAAGAAAGTAAAATTATTGTTGCTATTAATAAAGACGAAGACGCCCCTATTTTTGCTATAGCAGATTATGGCCTAAAGGCAGATTTATTTGAGGTACTGCCTGAATTTTCTAAAGAATTAGATCTTCTAAATAATATCGCCAAATAGAAATTAATATTTTAAGATAAAATCTTGTCTGAAAATCAACAAATTCAAAGAGAAGAAATGCAATACGATGTTGTTATTGTAGGCGCAGGTCCGGCTGGCCTATCAGCAGCTATTAAATTAAAACAACTCAATTCCGAAACTTCAGTGTGTGTAATTGAAAAGGCAGCAGAAGTAGGGGGACATATATTAAGTGGTAATGTTTTTGAAACAAAAGCACTAGATGAGCTCATTCCTTTATGGAAAGAAAAAGGAGCTCCGCTAAAAACTAAAGTTAATTCTGAAGAGTTTTTATTCTTAAATAAAAAAAACAGTTGGAATATTCCAACTTGGTTACTTCCAAAATCACTTAAAAATCATGGTAACTACATAATCAGTCTTGCAAATTTATGTCGATGGTTAGGGGAGCAGGCAGAAACTTTAGGAGTAGAAATTTTTCCAGGATTTGCAGCTAGTAAAGTTGTTTACAATGATGATCACACAGTTGCGGGAATCCAAACGGGAGATATGGGGGTTAATAAAGAAGGAAACCCAAAAGATACATTTGAACCAGGAATAATTTTAAAAGGTAAGGTAACGGTATTTGCAGAAGGGTGTAGAGGGCACCTAGGAAAAGAGCTAATTGAAAAATTTGACTTAGATAAAAAGGCGTCACCTCAACAATATGGGATTGGCTTTAAGGAAATTTGGGAGATTGATCCTTCATTGCATCAAGAAGGAAAAGTGATGCATAGTGTGGGTTGGCCGCTCGACCCAAAAACATATGGAGGTAGCTTTTGCTATCATGCTGAAAATAATCAAATATTTATTGGTTATGTCATAGGCCTAGACTATCAAAACCCATATTTATCGCCTTATGATGAATTTCAAAAATTTAAAACTCACCCAAAAATGAGATCATTATTAAAGAGTGGAAAAAGAATTTCTTATGGAGCGAGGGCTTTAATTGAAGGAGGGCTACAAAGTTTACCGCAAATGCATATGCCAGGTGCCTTACTTGTTGGCTGTGATGCAGGTACTTTAAATATGCCAAAGATTAAAGGCTCCCATACTGCTATGAAGAGTGGCATGATTGCAGCAGAAACTATCCAACAACATCTCTATGGAAAAGAAGATTTATCAAATTACGAAAAACTTTTTAAAGATTCATGGATTTATAAGGAACTGTATGAAGCAAGAAATGTAAAGCCAAGTTTTAGATGGGGTTTAATCCCGGCATTAATTTTTACTGGTATAGATCAGTTAATTTTTCAAGGAAAGCTTCCCTTTACCTTAAAGCACAAGCATGCAGATCATGAAACTTTACATTTAGCTAAAGATTCAAAAAAAATTGATTATCCAAAGTATGATGGAGTGATAACTTTTGATAAACCATCCTCAGTTTATTTAACCGGGACCAATCATGCTGAAAACCAAGTTGTTCATCTACAACTCCAAGATCCTGATTTACCTATAAATTATACATTAGAAAAATATGATGAGCCCGCTTTAAGATATTGTCCAGCTGGTGTTTATGACATTCAATATAATAAAGAAACTAAAAAATCAGAATTTATAATCAACTCTCAAAATTGTATTCACTGTAAAACTTGCGATATCAAAGAGCCTTCCCAAAATATTAATTGGATTACGCCAGAAGGCGGTGGCGGTCCAAATTACGCAAACACATAATGCGAATAAAAAAAATTCTAATTTATTTATTTTGCATAATAGTAATAGTTTTCATGATTATTCAATTTATTAATTTTAATAATGAAAAAAAAACTAATCTCGAGGAAACAATTTCCCTAGAACAGGCTAATGTCATGATTTCTAAGGGCGAGACTTTGTATATGTCAAACTGCGCAAGTTGCCATGGTTCTCAATTAGAAGGAAAAAAAAACTGGACATCAGGTAAGGATGAAGATGGTCAAAGTCTACCACCTCCTCTAAATGGAGAGGGTCATAGTTGGCATCACTCACCTGATCAGTTATTTCAAATAATTAGATATGGCTTTAAAATCTATAATCCTAATTATCAGGGTAAAATGCAAGGTAACGAGATACTAAGCGATGAAGATATTTGGTCAATTCTTGAATATATGAAATCTGTTTGGCCTAAAAAAATAAGAGATCAATATAAATCTTTAGTGAAACATTAATTGCTCAGCCACTCAGGCTTCATTGCTAAAACAGACTCGTCTCCTTGAATAATTGTTTCTGCCAAAGAATTAATTTTTGGTAATAAGTGAGTGATATAAATATCAGCACTTACGAGTTTGGCTTTCATAAAATTACTAGGATTTTTTGAATTACTTATTTCCTCTGAAGCTTTACTTCCTGATCTTACCATCATCCATCCACCACATACATAACCGAGCATCATCAAGTAGTTAACACCTGAAACGGCAGAACGTTTCTGATCATTAGAGGTTGATAATAAATGATCAATAACATTTTCAGTGGTTGATAGTGCGTTGATCATAGTTTTGGCAGATTTACTAACTATGGAATTTTCCTCAGTAGACAATGTATCCATTTCGCCTTGAATTTCATTTAATAAAAGTCTGACTGACTTCCCCTGATCACGAATTGTTTTTCTAAAAACCAAATCATTGGCCTGAATAGCAGTTGTTCCTTCATAAATCGGAAGAATTCTGGCATCACGGAAATGCTGAGCAATACCCGTTTCTTCAATAAAGCCCATCCCTCCATGAACCTGAATTGCTTGAGATGTAATTTCCAGAGAGCGCTCTGTTAACCACCCTTTAATAATAGGAACTAATAAAGATGATCTTTCTCGCCAATAAATATCTGAATTATTTGAATGATTAGCCATGTCCATTGTAAATCCGCCGTATATTGAAAGTGCTCGCATAGCTTCAATTTCGGATTTCATGACAGACAGCATTCTTAAAACATCCGGATGATGAATAATAGGATCCCCCTTTTGACTATCAATAGGTATACCTTGAACACGGTCATTAGCATAATGAACAGCTTGCTGAAAAGCTCTTTCAGAAATTGATAGACCTTGAATACCAACAGCAAATCTTGCATGGTTCATCATTTCAAACATAATTTGTAAGCCATTATTTTCTTCGCCTACAAGATAACCGATGGCTCCGTCTTTTTCACCAAATTGTAAAACGGCTGTCGGAGAACCTTTGACTCCTAATTTTTTTTCTATAGATAGACAGGTCACATCATTACGATCACTTAAATTACCATCGGGCTTTACATTAAATTTAGGTACTAAAAAAACAGAGATACCTTTTACCCCCTCTGGTGCGTCGGAAATCCTAGCTAAAACAAGATGAATAATATTTTCAGCCATATCGTGTTCCCCGTATGTGATATAAATTTTTTGTCCAGAAATTCTATAATGATCTCCTTCCTTAACAGCTTTTGTTTTAATAGCTGCTAAATCGGTTCCAGCTTGAGGTTCAGTTAAATTCATTGTTCCAGTCCATCGACCTTCAATTAATGGAGGTATAAATAAATTTTGTTGATCTTCAGACGCTGATTTCTGAAGAGCGTAAACCAACCCTTGTGTTAAAAGATGACAGAGAGCCAAAGACATATTGGCAGAATGCCAAATCTCATTAACAGCAGCTGCAACAATAGTAGGCATTTGTTGACCGCCAAATTTTCCCTGGGCCTCTAAACTTGTCCACCCACCTTCGCCTAAAGCCTTATAAGATTCTTTAAATCCTGGCGGAGTTGTAACACTTCCATCTTCATTTCTTTTTGAACTAATTTGATCACCTGTATGATTTGACTCAGAAAGTAAAACAGAAACCTTATCTGCCTCAATTAATACCTGATTAATGAGGTCGTTCGTAACCTCCTCAAACCCTGGTAATTTGTTAATTGCTTGTAAATCAATGATTTTATTGAGTACAAAATCTAAATCGTCTATAGGTGCTTTATACATTTCAAGTAGAAACTTACTTGAAAAGAGATAGAAAAAATAGTTTTTTTGGTTTATTTAGGAAAAAAATTTCTTCGAAAACAAAGCAGTCTTTGATAGGTTACCCACCTAAAGGTAGGAATTTTTAATACTATTAATGATCAATGAATACTTAAATCAATTTGGATTACTACCAGTGCTACTCATATGTCTTGGGGTGACTTATTATTTTGCCCGACAACAAAAAAAGAAAGAGCCTACAAATGAAAGTAGAAGAACCTATAAAATTCTAATTTATATATGTGGATATATTGTTTTTGTATCAGCATTGTATATTATTTTTGGGAGAGATTGGTTTTAGTGAATGTCTGAATTTTATAGAAAAGTTGTTGTAATTGGAGCTGGTACTATGGGTTCAGGAATTGCAGCCCATTTAGCAAATTCAAAAATCTTTACTGTCTTATTAGATTTGCCCTCTCAAGAAGGTGATAAAAATTTAATTGCAAATAATGCAATTACAAATATTAAAAAATCTGACCCCCCATTATTAGTAGAAAAAGATTGTCTTAAATATATTCAAGCAGGAAATCTTGATGAGGACTTCCATCATGTTGGTGATGCAGATTGGATTATTGAAGCAGTTGTAGAGAGAATTGATATTAAACATACTCTTTATAAAAAAATTGAGGATACAAGAAATTCTCAATCAATCGTTTCTTCTAATACGTCAACAATCCCATTAGCTATTTTAACAGAACAGATGTCAGAAGAAATGAAGAATGATTTCTGTATTACTCACTTTTTTAATCCTGTTAGGTTTATGCGTTTATTAGAAATTGTTGAAACACCAAATCTTAATCAGGAAAAAATAAAAATCTTAAAAGATTTTTGTGAAAATCAATTAGGTAAGGGCATTGTGAACTGTAAAGATACCCCAGGTTTTATTGGAAACCGCGTTGGTGTATATGCTATGCAAGTGGCAATGTATGAAGCTCTGGAGAGAAAGATACCTGTAGAAATAGCTGACGCTTTGTTTGGGCGACCAATGGGAATTCCTAAAACTGGAGTGTTCGGCCTATACGATTTAATAGGAATTGATCTTATGAAAGACGTCCTCAAGAGCTTTGAGAAAGAATTGTCAGCAGATGACCCTTTCATGAAAGTTGTCAAACCCCATGCTATTGTAGAAGGTCTTTTATCTAAAGGTTTTACCGGAAATAAGGGAAAAGGAGGCTTTTATGAGAATCAAACCATAGATGGCAATGAATTCACAAAGGCATTAAATTATGAAAATTATGAATACTATGATTTTCAAAAAGTAGATTTGGAATTAACTCATAAGGTTGAAAGAGAAGGCATTAAAGCTCTTTTAGATGATGACAGTCAATATGGCGATTATGCATTTAGTGTATTTTCAAAAATTGTAAATTACTGTGCTTATTTAATTCCCGAAGTCACAGAAAGGCTCATAGATATTGACGATGCAATTCGTATGGGATTTAATTGGTATAAAGGTCCATTTGAAATGTTACAAGAATATGGACTGAAAAAATATATTGATAGAGTGGAAAAAATTTCAGTAGTTCCTGATTTCTTATTACAAACTTTAAAGTCCCAAGACAATCCTTATAGTTCTATACAGTCTTCTTATTTCCATTCATCAAAAGGACTAACAAAAATTGAAAGAGGAAAAGATACTTATCGTTTAGGTGATCTACAGAAAATTTCTAAACCTCTTATTCATAATCAAGCAGCATCAGTTTGGATGTTAGAGGATCATTCTTTTAACCAAAATATTTTATGCGTGGAATTCCATACAAAAGCTAATGCTTTAAATGGTTTAGCTATGGAAATTTTATACGAAGCAGTAGAACTAACAGATAAACATAAAGCTGATGGTCTTGTTGTATATAATGAAGCAATGAATTTTTCTGCTGGAGCAGATCTCAATACTTTAATAGGATTAGCGGATGATGAAAATTGGCAGGGTATTGATTTATACTTAAGCTCTTTTCAAAATACTTGCAGTTTAATGAAGTACGCGCCATTCCCAACAATTAGTGCTGTTTCTGGTCTTGCTATTGGAGGAGGGTTTGAAGTTGCCTGTCAAAGTGATCGAATGGTTGCTCATATGAATAGCACGTTGGGCTTAGTCGAAACGGGCGTTGGCTTGGTTCCGGGTGGAGGAGGTTGTAAAGAATTATTATGGAGATGGGCTCAAGATCCTAAGTTCCACAATAATCATGATGCTGCTGCATTAGAAGTTTTTAATATTATTGGCTATGGCAAGATAGCCACTTCACCAATCCTAGCCCTCCCATTAAAATTAATAAGAGAGCAAGATGTAGTGGTTGAAAATAGAGACCGACTTTTATTTGAAAGCTTTCAGCTGATTAACTCATTAAAAAATTCCTATCAAACACCGCAAAAACCAGCTTTTCGACTCAGCGGAATTTCTGTTAAACAACAAATGCACGAAGTCCTGAAAAAGCTTGAATCTCAAAATATTATTGCGGGTTATGATGTTGATATTGGTCTCTATTTGGCAGATGTTTTAAGCGGAGGGGCTAATTCTAAATCCACAGATTTAAGTGAACAAGATTTATATGATTTAGAAAGACAATCTTTGATTAATTTGATCCAATCTCATAAAACAAGAGATAGAATTCATATGATGTTATCAACTGGCAGAAAGTTAAAAAACTAATGAATAACTTTGATACAGGAATGGATCAAACAAAAGCCAATCACATACCTCTTACCCCTTTAAGTTTTTTAGATCGCATCAAAGATGTCTACCCCGATTATGAAGCACTAGTTTATAAAGATCGTCATTATACCTGGAAGCAAGTTTATAATCGCTGTATTCAGTTTGCGAGCGCCCTAAATAAAATAGGAATTGGTTTAGGTGATACGGTTTCAATTATGGCTGCAAATACACCAGAAATTTTTGAAGCTCATTATTCTATTCCTATGACAGGAGCTGTAATTAACACAATCAATACTAGATTAGATGTAAAAACTGTCGCTTACATTCTTAATCATAGTGACGCAAAAGTTTTGATAGTCGATCGTCAATTCCATGAGATAGTAATAAAAGCATTAGAACAAATTGATCACAATATAATTATAATAGATATTGATGATAAACAGGCAGGATTACCGGATGTCAATCCAGTAGGAGAGCTCGAATATGAAAGTTTTCTAAAAACAGGAGATTCTGATTTTGAATGGATAAGACCCCAGGACGAATGGCAGGCGATAGGTTTGAGCTATACTTCTGGAACAACAGGTCAGCCTAAAGGTGTTGTTTATCATCATCGCGGTTCTTATTTAATGTCAATGGGAAGTGTTACTGCATGGAATATGCCCAATAAGCTAACATATCTTTATACGGTACCTATGTTTCATTGTAATGGTTGGGGGTACCCTTGGACGCTTGCAATGTTACATGCAAAAATAATTTTTATTCGTAATATTGTTGTCAAAGAAATTTTTCAATTAATCACAGATCATAAAGTCACTCATTTTGGTGGAGCTCCTATCGTATTAAATATGATCGCTAATGCCCCTACAGAAGAACAACTTCCTATTCCTAATAAAGTTTATGTTATGACAGCAGGCGCACCACCGCCAAGTTCTATCTTAAAAAAAATGCATTCCTTAGGTTTTGAAGTAATGCATGTTTATGGTTTAACTGAAACTTATGGTCATGTAGTTCATTGTGCTTGGAATGAAACTTGGGACGAACTAGATCAAGATAAACAATCAGAATTAAGGTCTTTTCAAGGAGTGAGATATCCGCACACTGAAGAAATAGCAGTTTTAAACCCTGAAAACTATTCTCCTGTTCCAAGCGATGGAGTTACTATGGGTGAAATCATGATTAGAAGCAATACAGTCATGAAGGGTTACTATAAAAATCCTGAAGCAACTAAAGAAAGCATGAAAAAAGGTTGGTTCCATTCTGGCGATTTGGCAGTAAAACATCCTAATGGCTACATCCAAGTTAAAGATCGCTCAAAAGATATTATTATTTCTGGCGGTGAAAACATTTCTTCAGTGGAAATAGAAAATACAATAACTAAGCATCCCTCTGTTTCTCTCGCAGCTGTTGTAGCAAAACCAGATGATAAATGGGGTGAAACACCTTGTGCATTTATTGAGCTTCATGAAAGTCAAACATTAGATGAGGAAGAATTATCAAAATTTTGTAGGGAGCATTTAGCAGGATTTAAGATGCCTAAGACCTTTATTTTTTGTGTTTTGCCAAAAACCTCTACTGGAAAAATTCAAAAGTTCGAACTTAGAGAACAGGCAAAAATAATTAAATAGATGCTAATTGAAGTTAATGGCCACCAAGTTTTTGCAGGAACAGGTGGTAAAATATTCGATAGTAAAAAACCAGTTATTATTTATTTACATGGTAGCGGTTTTAGTCATGTTGCCTGGGTTCCGTTAGCTGGACAGTTTACTCAAAGTGGATATAGCGTCTTAGTTTTAGATTTTCCAGGACATGGAAATTCTGAGGGTAAAGCTTTAAGCTCAATCGAAGATAATGCCCTTTGGTTAGAAGACTTATTAAAAAGAATGGAATTAAATAAAGTTTCACTAATAGGTCATTCCCAAGGAGCCTTAACAGCTTTAGAGTTCAGCTCATCTTTTCCAGATATGGTATCTAAACTATGCTTAATGAATACTTCTCATTCTATGCCAGTACATCCTGATTTAATTAAAATGGCCGAAACAGATGATAATAAGGTGATCGATCTAATGCTTAAATGGTGTTACGCAGGACATAGCGGAGACATTATGACAGAGCATGGCCAAATAATGACAAACAAAAAGAGTATTGATGTTGCTAAAATGATTCTTAGTTCAAAGAAACTCAGTGATGTTCTAGCAATAGACTTAAAAGCCTGTAATAATTATTCCAATGGAATAAATTCTGCGAAAAAAATTAACTGCCCCACCTTAATTTTATCAGGAAATAAAGATAAAATGATTTCAATAGAAAAAGCAAAAGAACTCCATCAAAATATTGTTGGCTCAAGATTAGAGGTAGTTCATGAAGCAGGACACATGTTATCTTCAGAAGAAGTTGTTCAAGTCAGAAAAGTTTTATCTGATTTCTTTTAAATTAAGGGTTGATTAAGCTTTAATCTTTTCAAATTGATATTTTTAATTACTCTTTGTAACTTTCATTGAATTCTTCTTGTTTTATAGGACTTAGCAAGCTAATTTTCCATACAGACTCGATAGTTTCGCTTATAGTAATTTCAGTTTTACAATAATTGCAATATTCGCTCATTTAATTATTTTTTTATTTGTGTTGTATTTTAATAATAACTAGAATTAATAACATAAATTGATTAAATACATAAATAATAATTACGCATTAATTAATTTAATATTTTGAATACTCTCATTAAAATATTTGTGAATATTTTTTTCATTAATATTCTCTTTTATCAGTCTCTCTATTCAAAAAATATAAATTTTCATGCTTGGGGTGGGTCAGTTGTAATTAATAATTTTATCTCTCAAGCTGGTCAAAATCTTAAGAAAAATAATATTGATCTGCGTCACACAAAAATTACTGATATTGCCGAAACAGTGAAAATTTTATTATCAGATAAAAAAAATAACAATTTTAAAAATGGCAAAATCGATTTGATATGGGTTAATGGAGAAAATTTCCAACGCTTGAAAAAAAACCAATTGCTATTTGGACCAGTCGACCAAGTTAAAAATTATATTTACATAGATAAAAAAGATGATTCTCTTCATTTTGACTTTGGAGAGCCTGTAGAAGGATTTGAAGTGCCTTGGGGTAGGGCACAATTTGTGCTGATTTATGATAGTCAAATGTTAGACAAACCACCTCAAACTATTGGTCAATTAGAACATTTTATTAAAAATAACCCTGGTAGATTTACTTATCCTCAAATTCCAAACTTTCATGGAACTACTTTTTTAAAACAACTTTTATATGAAATGGTCGAAGATCATTCCATTTTACAACAACCTTTTTCAAGCTGCTTGAACCCTTGTAAACCAATAGAAAATCTTATGGTTTTTCTAAAAGACATACATCCTTTCCTCTGGAATAAAGGTAAAAGGTTCCCCAAGTCTATTAGTGAAACTATTCCATTGTTATCGAATAGAGAGATCTGGCTAACCATTAATTTTAACCCTAATGCTGCAGCTACTAACGTTAAAAATGGAAATTTAAGAGACGTTACTCGAACCACATCTTTTATAAATGGAGCAATTGGAAATACTCATTATTTAGCTATACCTTTTAATTCTTCAAAAAAATCAGTCTCCTTAGAAGTAATTAATTATTTTATTAGTCCGCTATCTCAGGCTGATAAAGCGAATATAGAGATATGGGGAGATCCAACAGTTTTAGATTTTAATAAGATGACCACGGAGCAAAAAAATATGTTTTTAGGCAAACAAAGTATTCATGTGCTGCCAAGCAACAAATTCCCTTATCTATTAGAACCTCATTACAGTTGGACAGAGGCTATTGAGAATGAATGGCTTAAAACTTTTAACTAACAGTAATTTTTCTTATCGGATTCTTTTACTTCTATTTGCTTTAATAGCTTTAGTTATTGGTAATATTTGTTACGAAGTATTCAGTAAATTAAATGCTCAGTCTTTTTTAGATCACTGTAGTGATCTATTAACTTCGATTAGCATCACTTTTTTTAATAATATAATTGCCACAATTCTTGCAATTATTATTGCTTTTCTCATTACTAATTATCTTTATAACAAAAAATTTTTCAAATCTTCTTTTTTAATTATTTTAATTAGTTTTCCTCACATCTCTTATTGTATTGGAATAACATATCTGTTTGCCACTAGTGGTTTTTTTGCTCGTTTATTTGCATTTTTTTATGGCAATGACATCCCCTTTATTAGTGAAAGAGGCGATACTTCTTCAAGTCTAATATATATTATTAGTCTAGCATTAAGAGAAGTTCCTTTTTTAGTCCTCATTGGTTTGAGTGTGCTTAAAAAAATTAATGCTTTGCAAATTCAAAAACAAGTTTTAGTTCTAGGTCACTCAAATTTATCAGCTCTATTGTGCTGTATTTTTCCTATCTGGTTAAAATCTATGGGATTACCGATATTAATAATAGTTACTTTTTGTTTTAGTAATTATGAATTTAGTTCAATTTTGGGTCCTCAGTTTCCTCATATGATTAATGTTAAAATTATTGAGTCTTGGTATTCAACAAACCTTGATCTTATACAGCAAATGAATTCTTTAATTATTATTACAATTCTTAGTTCGATATTAGCTTTGACAACTTTGTATACATTAATGCAACTTCTCATAAGTTATCTTAAAAATAAAAAATTTTCAGCTTCTAGTAATTACAATTTATTTTTATTAGGAAAAATTTTCTATTTCATGGTGATTGCTATATTTACGACCATTCTTTTTATTACAAGCCTCCTCTCTATTGGTGAAAGTTGGTTCTTTCCAACTATTATGCCAAGTAATTTTTCTCTTAGGGGGTTTGATTATATGGTGGATAATTACTTATGGCTGTTCTTTAGCAGTATTTTTATAAGTTCTCTCATATCAATATTGTGCTTATCATTTATTATTATTCTGATAGAAACTTCAAAAGAGACCAAAAGTATTTATAAATTTCTCTTTGCTATAAGTCTAATGATACTTGTTATGCCACAAAATATTATGCTTATAAGCATTACTAGCCTCATGGAAAAATTAACTCTTTTTTCAGTTAGTTTTTGGTTTTATTTTTCATTATTCATTTACATTATCCCGTATACTTACTTTATGATGAAACAATCATATGATGATTTGAATCCTCAATATATTCATAATTCCGACATCCTAGGAATAACAAGATTTAAAAGTTTCTTTCTCATTAAACTCCCTATGATGTTCAATGAGTTTTTATTCATATTTGGTGTAAGTTTCTCTGTTTGTTTTTATCAATTTCTTCAAGGTATAATTGTTACAAAAGGAGAACAGGGATTATTTAATAATGAAGTTTTTATCTTATTCTCAGGTGAAAGCATTCAAACTGCAAGTGCTGGCTCAATGATGAATTTTCTCCCTGCTGCATTAATTTTTATTATAATTAGTTTAAGGTATCGTTATGTTAGAGTGTAAAAATCTTAATATTTATAAAGAAGATATTATTTTAGTTGAAAATAAATCTTTTCTTATTCAAAAATCAGAAATTTATACATTAACTGGAATGAGCGGTGTTGGAAAGTCTACCTTACTTAAATATATATGTGGTATTGAGCAAAAATCTTTTACATACGAAGGTGAAATATTAGTAAATCACCAGCCTGTAAATCACCTGCCTACTAATCAAAGAGGGATAAGAATGATTTTTCAAAATGATTTATTATTCCCACATATGAATGTAATTGAAAACTTATTATTTGCCATACCCCGAAAAGAAAAAAATAGTAAAGAAGAAGCTTTGACTTTATTAAGTCAATTACAACTTGATCATTTACCATATAAAAATATTAATACACTTTCTGGAGGTGAGTATTCTAGAATTTGTTTAGCGAGAATGATAATCAATAAACCGAGTGTATTGCTTGTAGATGAGCCTTTTAATAATTTAGATAAGAAAACTAAGAATATCACAAAAGAATTTTTTTATAAGAATATAAGTGAAATGAATTGTGCGACATTAATTGTTTCTCACAACCTAGAAGATATTTATAGTAATGATAAAGTTATACAATTATGAATGTCTATTATAACGGTTCATGTAATATATGTGACACAGAGATAGGTCATTATAAAAAAAAGACAAATGATATTACTTACGTAGATATTTCTTGTTCACAAGATCCTTATATTAAGCATTTAAATAAAAAAGAGCTTTACAGGAGAATGCACGTATTCTACGAGGGAAAACTTTATAGCGGATCTGAGTCTTTTCTCATCTTATGGTCGAAAATCCCTAATTTTCAATGGTTGTCAAAATTTTTAGGAATGCCTATTTTTAGACAATTATGGTTCATGGGCTATGAGACTTTAGCATTTTTTCTATTTATAAAAAATTATTACATTCAAAAAAGATAAACCAATTTTACTTAATTTTTTGAAGAATATAATTGCCTGATATTACGATGACTGTTCCAATTATGATATAATCAGTTAAATATTCATCCAACATAAGAACAGTTAGCAAAATACCAAATATTGGAAATAAACTATAGAGAGGCAATATTGTTTGAACATCATAATATTTATAAAGCCAAAACATACCTACTTGCGCTACACAAGAAAGAATAAGTCCGGAATATAAAACAGTAACTATTGACGTTTGATTCATTCCTAACACTTGATCTATAGAGTCAGGTTCTAAAATTAAAGTTAATAATGCTAGACAGGGGAAAGTTATAATCGCCATCCAGGCATTAACATTTAATGGATTTTCTCTTTGTAAGTATTTTGAAAATAAAGATGCTAGTGCATATCCAAAACCTCCAATAACTGCAAACAATATTCCAAGCGGCTCTTGTAAGATAAGTGGGTCAAATCCAACTATGATCACTCCAAATATCACAAAGCCAATAACAAGCCATCTTTTATAAGAAATATTTTCTTTAAGAAAAAAAGCGCTCATCAGTAAACCTGTAGGGATAGAGCATTGCATTAAAATAATTATTCCAGATGTAGAAATAGAATATTGTAATGATAAATAGATCATAGGATAAACAATCAATCCCATAGCAATTGTAAAAAATAATATATATTTGTAGTTTTCTTTATTAAAAGTTTTAATTCGGAGAAAAGGTAAAAGAGCCAACGCCATTATACCAACTCTCAAAGTTACAAAGACAAGCGCTGAGATATTATTAACACCAATTTTTCCAACAGGATAAGAACTACCAAAAAGAAGCATGACTGCGAGTGCTATAAAAATATGCCGTATCTTCAATATTATTTTTTTTGGTTAAACTTTAAAACCTCTCCAATAAAGTATAAAGAACCGCCAAAATAGATAGTTGAATTTGAAGTGGCTTCTCGATTTAAGTCATCAATCGACTTCAATAATCCGTTAGAAGTACTGATTTTATTAGTTTTATTGACATTGACGACTTGAATTGAATTTTCCTCCTCCATAGGCGTAACAAGAATTTTTTTAAAGTATGGCTCTAAAAGTTTTAAAATAGTTTTATAATCCTTATTAACAAGAAACGAGCATACGAGAAAGTTATTTTTACCTTTGAGATTATTTATAAATACTTTGACACCGTCAGTATTATGAAAACCATCAAGAAAAATGGAATCATATTTATGAATAACTTTAGTGAGTTTACCACTTTCAATTTTTTGCAATCGCCCAGCCCATCGAATTTTAGGAAGTGCATTTTCCACAAGCTTAGAATCAAATTGTTTTTTTAAAATACCTTTGACTGAAGCAATAGCTAAACCAGCATTTTCAAACTGATGAAAACCCTTTAGTGACAAGTCTTTTAGATTTATTTTGTGATCTTGATCAATGTATAATTGATTTTTAATCTTCCAATTTATACCCGCAAATTGTGCAAGCATGTTCTTTTCATTTAAAAAATCTTTCGCAAATCTTTTTACTGTGGGTTTTTGATAATTAATAAAATTAATACTTTTATTATTGAATATACTTAACTTTTCAAAAGCAATTTTTGATAAAGAATTCCCTAGATAATCTTGATGGTCCATAGAAATAGGAGTGATTAATGAATATTTTTTACCTCTAATAATATTAGTTGCATCAAAGCGTCCTCCTAAGCCTACTTCCAATATTAAAAAATCAGCTGGATGATCTTGAAAAGCCATTAAAGCTGCTGCTGTAGTAATTTCAAAATACGTTATTAATTTTTTCTGATTAATTTTTTCACAACGGTAAAGGTATTCGAGTAATAGTTTGCTAGAGATATCTTTTGAATAAAGTTGAACTCTTTCATTAAATCGAACTAAATGTGGTGTAGAGTAAACATGTGTTGTTTTACCATGCTCATTAAGAATTGATTTTAGTATTGATGCGGTCGATCCTTTCCCATTAGTGCCTGCAATATGAATAACTTGAGGTAATTTTTTTTCACTAAAATTTAATTTTTTTAGTAGTTTATTAATCCTTGTTAAGGATAGATCTGAGAATTTTGGATGTAATTCTAAAAGTCTTTTAAAAATTGGATCTTTCAAAGTTTTTATTTTTTTAAATGAGATAGAACTTGCGCGAGTTTTTCTTGCAGTTCTTTTCTGTGAACAACAATGTCAATCATACCGTGATCTAATAGATATTCCGCTGTTTGAAAATCTTTAGGCAGTTTTTCTTTAATGGTCTCTTCGATAACTCTTTTACCGGCAAAGCCAATCATAGAGCCTTTTTCTGCCATAATAATATCTCCTAACATAGCAAATGATGCACTGACACCTCCGGTTGTGGGATTGGTAAGAAGACTTATATAGGGAATTTTATTATCATTGAGTAGATTGATGGCTGCTACTGTTTTAGGAAGCTGCATCAGGCTCACAAGTCCTTCTTGCATTCTAGCACCACCAGAAGAGGAGATGGCAATAAATGGACAATTTAATTCGATAGCTTTAAGACACCCAATCTTAAATGACTCTCCGACATATTGGCCCATCGAGCCCCCCATAAAACTAAAATCAAGAATAAATACACAACTCAAAGTTCCGCCTATATTGCCAGTAGCAACAAAAGCTGCGTCTTTTTGATTGGTTTTTTTTTGTGATTCTTTCAGTCGATCTGTATATTTTTTCAAATCCTTAAATTTTAAAGGGTCGTTATTCTCAATATCAATTTTAATTAATTCAAATTTTTGATCATCAAATATAAATTTAAATCTAACTTCAAAATTCATATGAAGGTGTCGATCGCAATAGTTACAAACGTATAAATTTTCTTCTAGATCTTTATTGTAAAGTAATTGGCCACATTGGCATTTAGTCCATAAATCTGAGGGTGTTTCTTTGCGTGTTACGAGAGCGTTAATTTTAGGTTTAACAAAATTCTTTAACCAATTCATATTTAACTGACCTTAAGGTTTTTAATAAATTTATCTAATGATTTTAAATAATTACTAAAATTCATTTTTAAGTCAAAATACATCTGAATTAAAGCTGAACCAATAATGACACCATCGGTTAATGTCTTTTCACTTAAGGATTTCACATCGCTTTTTGATTTAATTCCAAATCCAACTAGTACTGGAATTGAGCTGTGTTTTTTAATTATCTTAATATTCTGATTGATTTCTTTATGGTTAAGTTTGTTGGAGCCTGTAATCCCTGTGGAAGATATATAATAAATAAAACCTTTTGAGCTATGTAAAAGTTTTTTCGCTCTATTAGAGTCGGTCATAGGTGATATTAATTTAATGAGATAAATACCATTATTTTCAAGCTGTTCCCTAATGTCTTTTTCCTCTTCAAAAGGAAGGTCTACTATAATTATACCGTCGACAGTCCCCTTAATTGACTTAATAAATTGAGTCACCCCATACTTTACAACTGTATTGATGTAACACATTATTACATAGGAAGTATCACCTTTATTTTTCGCCACAGACTTTATTAAATTAATTGATTGATTGGTTGATAAACTTTTTTTAAGCGCCAGTTTATTTGCTTCCTGAATAACAAGTCCATCTGCCATAGGATCAGAAAATGGAAGACCAAATTCAATAATATGAGGCTGATTATTTTGAATAGTTTGAAATACCTTACGACTTTGACTTAAAGATGGAAAACCACAAGTCATAAAAAGAGATAAAATATTCTTTGAAGGCAACTTATCTAAATTATTCATCTGTATCAAAACCCAATTCTTTCGCTGCAGTAAATAAATCTTTATCTCCTCTGCCACATAAGTTGAGAATAACCACTTTATTTTTATGCTTATTTTTAAATGCTTTAAATAAATATGCTAAGGCATGAGAAGGTTCTAAAGCTGGAATAATTCCTTCTAATTTTGAGCAAAGCTGGAAAGCCTTTAACGCTTCTTTATCTGTAATTCCAAAATATTTTGCTCTCTGTGATTTTTTTAAATGAGAATGTTCAGGTCCCACGCCTGGGTAGTCAAGTCCAGCAGAGATGGAATGAGCTTCTTTAATTTGACCGTCGGAATCCTGTAATACATAACTATAACTTCCGTGAAGTATTCCTGGAGTGCCTGATGTCATAGTTGCTGCGGTTTGGGTGGTTTTAGCCCCTTTACCTGCTGCCTCAACACCAATAATCGAAACCTTTTTATCATTTAAGAAAGGGTAAAATAATCCCATTGCATTAGAACCACCTCCAACACAAGCAATTAAAAAGTCAGGTAGTTTTTTTTCTTGAACTAAAATTTGAGCACGTGCTTCTATACCTATAACAGATTGAAAATCACGCACCATTTTTGGATAAGGGTGAGGGCCAGCGGTAGAACCAATAATATAAAAAGTATCCCTAACATTTTTAATCCAATCTCGAAGAGCTTCATTCATTGCGTCTTTGAGTGATTTACTGCCAGATTCTACTGGAATGATATTAGCTCCCAAAAGTTTCATTCTAAAAACATTTGGCTTTTGTCTTATTATGTCTTTGGAGCCCATATAAATATGACACTCTAAGCCGAATAGAGCACAAACAGTAGCTGTAGCAACACCATGCTGACCCGCACCTGTTTCAGCTATAATCCTTGTTTTCCCCATTTTTTTAGCGAGTAAGATTTGACCTAGACAGTTATTAATTTTATGTGCTCCTGTATGATTTAATTCATCACGCTTAAAATAAATTTTTGGCCCATTGAGGTATTTGGAAATATTGGCAGCATGAAAAAGAGGAGAAGGCCTTCCTACATAATTATTAAATAAATCATTTAATTCTTTTTTGAAATTTTTATCTTTTTTAATTTTACTATAAGCTTGATCTAGCTCGATCAGAAGAGGCATAAGTGTTTCAGAAACATACATGCCTCCGAATTGCCCAAATCGTCCAGTTTTATTAGGTTCATTATAGTTACTCATAAATTTACTGACGGATCAAAGAAATAATCTCTTCTATTAAGCTTATTGTCTTTTCTCCAGGCATTACTTCTGCACCTGAATTTATATCAATAAAGTCAGCTTTTGTTAAGTCTAATGCCTCTTTAATATTGCTACTATTTAGGCCTCCAGACAAAATAAAAGGTAAATCATTTGCATTATTAAAGTTAGACCAATTCCAAGTTGAATTATTTCCACCAGGCATTTGACTATCGGATGGTTTTGAGTCGACTATATAAAAATCTATATTTTGTAATAAAGAACTAGATAATTCATCAGGATAAATTGATTTAAATATAGGTTTTTTAAACTTATCTCTACATTGATTAATAAAATCTTGATTTTCATTCCCATGAAGTTGAATAGATCCGAAATTAAAAATTCTTAACTTAGAATCAATTTCCTCTAGAGTGTGATTAACAAAGACACCAACAAATTTATCTAGATGTTGATTAAAAGCGTTTCCAATATTAGCTAAAACTTCATCGTCTACAAATCTAGGGCTTTTTGAATAAAAGATTAAACCTTGATAGTCTATATCGAGCTTAATAGCGTGATCAATGACAGCTAGATTACTTTGTCCACAAATTTTTATTTTTATTTTCTTCATAATATAACTCTAGTGCATTAATAGGATTTTTGTGATTAATAATTTCTCGTCCAATAACGATAAAGCTCGCACCATTTTTAAAAGCTTCAATAGCTGAAATAGTTCTTTTTTGATCGTCTTTCTCTCTTTTATAAAGGCTAACTCCGGGAGTAATTTTTAGTAACTTTTTATGAGAACTTAAAAATTTTAAATCCTGCCCTGAACAAATTAAGCCATCTATTTTTGCTTTTTTTGCTAGGTTTGCAAAATTTTTAATTAATTGTTGAGTTGTGATCTTACCATACATAGATCGAATATCTTTATCATCAAGACTTGTTAAGAGGGTGACGCCAAGTATTTTAGTTTTAATTTTTTCTTTTTTAATAAGCTTTTTCGATTCTTCTAACATTTTTTGTCCACCACTAATATGCAGCGTCACATAATCAGGTTTAATGTTTATTAAAGAAGAAAGACCTTGAACAACAGTATTTGGAATATCGTGCATTTTAAGATCTAAAAATAATTTAGAAGATTTTTTAATTTCCTTAATTAAAGCCCCATTATCTTTTTTATAAAATGATCTATATCCAACCTTAAATCCATAAACATGATTTTTTAGTTTCTTAACGATTGCCAAATTATTTTTATTTGAAGCAGAATCCAACGCTATAAATGCTTTTAACTTATTCATTAATTTTTTTTAACATATTCTTACTTAATTTAAATGATAGTTTAAATTTTTCAGGAATATATATTTTTTCTTGATTAAGTGGATTACTGCCAATTTTACTAGGCATTTTTTTAATTTTAAATGAACCAAAATTTCGTAATTCAACATCTTGTTTTTGCTTTATGAATTCTATAAGAATAGAAAAAAATCTATTAAAAATTTCTTTATTTAATTGGGGATTTAAGTCCTTCTCATCTTGTAGGAATAATTTTTCTAATTGAGATTTATTCTTTTTTTGGATCTTGTTCGACATCTAATGCCTTGCCTAAAATGTCCCCAAGTACAGAACCTGAAGATTTAGATCCATATTTTTGCATCAAGTTTTGTTCTTCATCGATTTCTAATTGTCTAACTGACAGGCTAAATTTTCTATTTGTCATATCAACAGATGTAATTTTTGCATCTATTTTTTGTCCTTCAGAATATCTTCCAATATTTTGATCTTCTTTATTTTTAGATAAATCTTTTCTTCTTATTGTAGTGTCAATGAAATTAGATACTTCTACATCAATACCGACATTTGTTATTTTTGTTATTGTTGCAGAAATTGTATCGCCCTTCTTTTTATCAGCAAAAAATAAAGAGAATGGATCTTCCGCTAATTGCTTTATACCAAAGCTTATTTTTTCTTTAGTGGCGTCTATTTCTAAAATCTTTACCTTAATAGATTGCCCTTTTTGATATTTTTTAAGAGTCCTATCTCCATTTGAGTCAGTCCAAGATAAGTCATTTTTATGAACTAACCCGTCAATATTATCATCTAATTTTGCAAAGATTCCAAATTCAGTAATATTTTTAATTTCTGTGTCTATAACTTGACCTGTTTTATATTCTTTTTCGATATTTTCCCAAGGGTTAGGTTCAGTTTGCTTAATACCTAAGCTAATTCTTTTCTTCTCTGTATCAATTTCTAATATTTTAACACGTATGTTAAATCCTACTTCTAAAATTTTACTTGGATGGACATTTTTTTTTGTCCAACTGATATCATTTGAGTGAACTAATCCTTCTAGATCTTTTTCAGTCAATTGAACAAAAGCACCGTAATCAGTTATATGTGAAATTTTACCGTCATAGATTTCTCCAGCTTTAACCTTATCTGCAATTTGACCCCAAGGGTCGTCTTTTAATTGTTTGTAACCTAAACTTATTTTATCTGAATCCTCTGAAACTTTTAAAATTTTAAAATTATAAGTTACACCAATTTCTAGAATATCTGATGGGTGATTAATTCTACTCCAAGAAAGGTCACTTAGGTGAGCTAATCCATCAATTCCACCTAAATCTATAAAAGCACCATAGTCTGTGAAAGTCTTAACTCTTCCTTCAACAATTGAGTCACCCTTACTTTTTTCCACTAATTCATTTTTGATATTTTTTTGTTTTTCTTCCATTATAGCTTTTCTAGAAACTACAATATTTCCTTTAGCGTAATCCATTTTTAGAATTATAAATAATTCCTCTTTTTTAATTAAATGACTAACGTCTCTAACTGGCTTAGTGTCGATTTGACTTAATGGAAGAAAAGCATTTGCGCCCATAATTTTTACATATAAGCCAGCTTTTGCTTTACCTACAATAAAGCCTTTTACTTTTTCTTGATTATCATAAATTGTTTGAAGTTTTTCCCATGATTTCATCTTAATTGCTTTTTCATGAGATAATCGAAGATTACCTTCTCTATCTTCAAGTTTTTCAATAAAGACTTCTATTGATCCACCTACCTTAAGGTCGTCTAGATAGCCTGAGTTTATAAATTCATCTTTTGGGATTTGACCTTCACTTTTATGACCGATATCGACTGTAATTGATTGATCAGATATATTTAAAATTGTTCCAGATATTATTTTATTTGCGGCAAGGGATGACTGAGTAGACGAATGTTCTTCAAGTAACTGGCCGTACTCATCGTTAGAAATCATTGTTCATAAATTACCTTTCAAAATAATTATTTTCTTTTAAAGGTTTATCAGGTCTTTTCAAGAACTAATTTACTTAATAAGCGTATTAAAATCCTTGAAAAAACCAGGATAGCTTGTTTTAACACAAGATTTATCAATAATTATGTTGTTTTTAGAACAAATTAGATTGGCTATAAAAAAAGACATAACTATTCTGTGGTCAAAATTATGAATAATTTTTGCTCCGCCAGTCTTTAAATTATTATTTCCTATAATATGAAGGTCATAATTATTAATAAAACAGTCTACACCTATTCCCTTTAAGTTTTGATATATCAAATCAAGCCTATTGCTTTCTTTGAAAGTTAGCTCCTTTAAATCTTTAAAAATAGTTTCACCTTTGGCAAAAGACGCAGCTATAGATAGAATGGGTATTTCATCAATTTGTTGGGGCACTTTATTAGCTTCGACAGTTACGCATTTTAGATGTTTTTTTTGATGTACAAAAATATCTGCAATTACTTCGTTATGAACTATTCTTTTATTTTTTATTTCAATATTAGCACCCATGCTTTTTAAGGTTTGTAAAAAACCAATTCTAGTTGGATTGTAGAGCATATTTTTTACTTTAATTTTTGATCCAATTTTTAAACTAGCGGCAGTTATCATAAAAGCTGCAGATGAAGGATCTCCAGCTACTTTATAGTTCAAAGAATTTAATTCCTTATCATTGCTCATAGTAATGTATCTAAATTCTTTTTTTTCTTTAAAAAGAATGTCGTAGTTCATTGTTTTTAACATTCTTTCTGTATGGTCTCTAGTGCTTGAAAATTCTTTGATTGTGACTTTACCTAAAGTGTTTAAAGAGGAGAGCATGACCGCACTTTTAATTTGAGCGGATGGAATAGATATTTCATAATTAAGGGGTATAGGATTTGCAGATCCTTTTATGGTCATCGGTAAAAAATTATTTTTTTTTAAAATACATATAGCTCCTATTCTTTTCAAATGGTCAGTCACTCTACTCATTGGTCTCGATGAAAGAGACTTATCTCCAACTAGTTTAGTTTTAATATTATTTGTTGATAAGAGTCCTGCAATAAGCCTTATACTGGTACCAGAATTTCCAAAATTTAATTCACTCTTAGGCTCAAACAAAGCCCCTGGAGGTAATCCAAAAATAATATATTTTCCGTTGATTTTTTTGATATTAGATCCTAATTGTTTCATTACTTTAATAGTATTTAAAACATCCTCTGATTCTAATAAATTAGTCACGCCACTTTGACCTACTGCCTGGGATCCAAGAATAATAATTCTGTGACTTATAGATTTATCGCCTGGGGGAATGTAGACACCTTTTAATTTTTTATTATTTATTAAAGACATTAATTTATTTCGTTATATAGCATGTTGTTAATAATAAAAATTAGCTTTGATAGTTTTTTCCTAAGTATATTTTTTTAACAAGTTCATCTTTAATAATATCATCCGGCTCACCTTCTTTAATAATAGAGCCATTATAAATTATATGGGCATAGTCAACAATTTTTAGAGCTTCTCGAACATTATGATCAGTTATAATCACACCTATATTATTATTTTTTAATTTAATAATAGTTTGTTTAACTTCTTCAATAGCAATTGGATCAATTCCTGCAAAAGGCTCATCCATCATAATAAAGCTTGGTTCACAGGCTAAAGCTCTTGCTATTTCTGTTCTTCTTCTTTCACCTCCAGATAAAAATTTACCTTTTCTATTTTGAAATGCTTCTAATGAAAAATCTTGAATTAACTGTTCAACTTTTTCATCTATTTTATTTTTTGTTAAAAATAGTTCAGCAATGCATTTAATATTTTCGTATACTGTAAGATCTCTAAATATGGAGGCTTCTTGTGGCAGATAAGTTAATCCAAGTTCAGATCTTTTGCTAAGACTGTAGGAAGAGACATCCTCACTATTTAAAAAAATAGAACCTTCGTCGGCATTTATAAAGCCAGTTATAATATTAAATAATGTTGTTTTTCCACTTCCGTTTGGCCCTAATAGGCCAGTTATAGAATTTTTTTTAAATTCGATTGATATGCCTTTAAGAGCTTCTGTAGTTTTAAATTTTTTTTTTATATTCTTAATAATAATCTTATTCATCTTTTATAAGTGCCTCAGCTAAGCTGTCTTTTCCAACTGTTTTTAATGTTCTCGTGCTATTTTCTAAGTCAACAATTAATTCATCTCCACTTAAAAATCTATCAGGTGAGACAATGGATACATTTCCATAAAGGGTTATTAGTGATTTTGCTTTATTGTAAATAGCGCTATTTGAATTAAAAATTTCATCATTATAATAAATTTTTACATTTGTATCGAGGTGAACAATTTCAAATACTTCTTTTTCATTTTCAATATTATAAAATGCTTTCATTTTATTGGCATAAGCCTTAATTTCATCATTCTCAAATTCAACATTACCTTCTGCAGAATAAGTCATTTTATTTTTATCCCATATAATACCATTTGAGGCTTTAAGATAACTATCAGAATAACTTAAAGAATAATCGAAAAATAAAATAAATATGAATAAAATTTTAATCTTCATTTGAATAAAACTCACTTTCCCCATTAAATTTTATTATATCCGTATCTTGATTATATTCAAAACCTTCAGATTTAAGAGTGCCTTGATGATTAGTTGTCTCAGTTTTATCCAAGCTCGATGTTATTTTATTTTCGCTATCAACCGTAACGTTTTTACTTGAAATTTCATACTCGTTATTTTTTAAATTAGTATTACCTACTAAAAGAGTTTTGTCATCATTGATTTTTATCAATTTATCAGCTTCTATTATATCTACTCCATTTTCTCCTGAAATCATTGTTGTAAATTTTTCTAATGAATCTGATCTATAATTAAATGTTGTTATTTCAGTAGGAGAGTTAAATATAAAAATTATTAATTGCGATAATAATAATATTATTATGATTAAATTTAAATTAACTTTTTTTAAAATATTACTCATTGTCTAGGCATTCTTTAAGATTAACAATACCAAGTACTTTTTTCTTTTCAGCTATAATTAGACTAGTTATAGAATTTTTATTCATAATATTAATTGCCGAAGAGACTAAAGTATTTTTACTAACTAAAATTGGTTTGCTCCTCATGATTTTTGTAACATTTGCTTCCAAAAGATCTGATTTGAGAGACCTCCTAAGGTCTCCATCAGTCACAATACCTTTAATATTATTTTTAATATCTACGATTATTGCACATCCATATTTTTTTTTTGTCATGACAATGACGGCCTCTAATACTTTAGATTTAATCGAAACTAAGGGAGCGTCAATGTTCATTATTTCGTTTAGTGTTCTTAAGTTTTTTCCAATCTTACCACCGGGGTGAAAATTCTTAAAAGATTGCCTGTCAAATTTTTTATAAGCTAAAATTGTTGAACATAGTGCGTCACCAACAATAAGCGACAAAGTGGTAGAAGTTGTAGGGGCAATTCCCAGAGGGTCTGATTCCTTATGTTTAGGAATTATAATTTTTACATCGGAATTTTTTGATAAAGAGCTATTTTTATTGGAAGTAATACAAATTATTTTTACCCCATTTTTTTTACAGTAATTTATGACATCATTAATCTCACTAGCTTCACCTGAATTGGAAATAAGTATTAAGATATCTTTTTTTTCAATTATTCCTAAGTCACCATGGCTAGCTTCTACTGGATGGAGAAAAAGTGATACAATTCCAGTTGAAGTAAATGTGGAGGCAATTTTATTTGCAATATGACCACTCTTCCCAATCCCGGATAATATTAATTTACCTTTTAAAGCTAATACTAATTCAACAGCTTTATAGAAATCCTCATTTAAAGATTTTTGAAGATTCCTTACCCCTTCAAGTTGAATTTTTACAGCTTCCCTCCCTTTAAGGATTATTTCTTTTTTTGAGTTCATAATTTAGTGGTGAGCGAATATGTCAACAGACTCCCATCCAGCTATATCTAATTCAACTCTTGTTTCGAGAAATTCAATAGTTTTTAAAAATACTTTTTGTCTTGAAGTTTCTTTTAACTTTTTTTCTAGATTATTTTTAATCTCTTGGAGATATCGAACATCATTCAGCGCATACTCAATTTGATCCAGGGATAAATTTTCTTGACTCCAGTCAGAACTTTGTTCTTTTTTACTAATTTCAATTTTTAGAATTTCTTGAATTAGATCTTTAAGACCGTGATTACCGGTATATGTTCTTGTAAGTTTTGAAGCTATCTTAGTACAAAAAAAATTTTTTGTTGATATATTTAAATTTTTTTTCAGCATAGCAACATCAAATCTTGCATAATGAAAAATTTTCATAATATTTTTATCTTGAAGTAGTTTTTTTAAATTTTTTGATTCATTTACTTTAAATCCTTTAGGAAATTGAACTATATAAAATTTCCCATCATCATTATTCATGATTTGAACTAAACATAATCGATCACGATTAATGTTTAGACCTAATGTTTCAGTGTCTATTGATACAGATGTCTTAAAAGTATTAAGAATTTCTTCAGGTAGGTCATTTTGGAACAGTTGATAATTTGACATGATAAGTGTTATATTTATATAAGATAGAAAGTATAATGAAAAACAAAAATATATTAATACTTGGCTCAACTGGATTTATTGGCAGAAGTTTAACAAAAAAGCTACTTTCAAAGGACTATTATATTACAAGTCCTGTCAGAAGCCCAGATAAGGTCAAAAGAAACATCCTTTCTGGAGATATTGGACAAATTAATATTGTTCCTTTTAGTCTATCTAATATTCATTCAATTGAGTCAGATATTAAAGAGGCGGATATTATTGTAAATCTTTTAGGTATACTCTTTGAAAAACCAAATAATTCTTTTGAAAATACTCATTATCATTTGCCTAAAGTTCTTACTGACTTAACCGTTAAACATCATAAAAGGCTAGTGCACATATCAAGTCTTGGTAGTACCTTGAATACAAAATCTTCTTATTTGTATTCTAAAGCTTTGGGCGAACAGTATATTGAGTCCAATCATGATAATTTTACAATTATTAAGCCGAGTATTGTTTTTGGTGAAGAAGATAATTTTTTAAATCAATTTGGATATATGACAAAATTTTTACCTTTTCTTCCTTTATACAAAAAAGGAAAAACAAAATTTCAGCCAATTTATATAGATGACTTAACTTCTTTTATGACTGAAGTGATCGCTTCAGACGGAGATAGTTTTTTAAATAAATCGATAGATGCCGTAGGCCCTAAGATTTATTCATTTAAAGAAATTTTAGAGCTGATATTTGAAATTGTTAAAAAAAAGAAACGTTTTATTAATATTCCAGATTTTTTAGCCTCTATTCAAGGCAGGTTAATGGGAAATTTACCAAACCCTCCATTTACCTATGATCAATTTTTAAGCTTATCTCATGATAGTATATCCCCAAATGGAGCGGCACTTATTAAAGCAACTTTAGGTAGAGAGTTATCTTCAATGAATTTAGTGGCTTCAAATTATCTAAATAAGTTCATCGATAAAGTTTAACCTAAATAATATAAAATAATAAAACCTAAGATAATTCTATAAATTACATATGGTGTAAAGCCTATCCGATTAATATATTTAATAAAAAAATATAAAGTTAAATAAGCGGATATAAAAGTAATGATAAAAATAAAAAGTAAACTTTTATCTATGGATATTAATTCCAAATCATGTGCATTGCTTAAAAAAGATAACAAGATAATTGGAAAGCTCATTAATAAACTATTTGTAATAGCTTGCTTTTTATTTTGACCTAAGATTAAGAAGGCAGTTATGCAACTTCCAGATCTACTAAAACCAGGTAAAAAAGCTAGACATTGAAATATACCAGCTATTAAGAAATCCATCGATGGAGATTTAGTTTTAATTTGAATATTTTTAAATTTATCTGCTGCAAATAAAATTATTGCGCCAATGATGGAAGTGTATGCAATCATTTCCAAAGATAGAAAATTAAAATTTAAAATTTTCATGATTAGTCCAATAATTAGTGCAGGAATAAATGAAATCACTATTAGTTTAAAATTCTGAGAAATAAGATTTTTTAAACCAAAAGAAGAGTGTTTCAATAAATAAACAGTTAACGCAAGCAGTGATGAAAAATGAGCGGTTGTTTCAAAAAGAAGATTTCTATTTTTCGATCCATTTAGAAGACTTTCTATAATATTCAGGTGGCCACTAGAACTAATAGGGATAAATTCTGTTATTCCCTGAACTAAAGAATACAGTAAAATGAAGTAGAATGAATATTCTGTCATAAAATATTACTTATTTTTTTTTTACAAGCAAAGTTTAATATAATATAAAGGTATTAACTTAAAATAATATAGGTATTCAGTAATAAATTATTACAATGTTAGAATTTTTTAAAAAAAAACAATCAGCTCCTATTAAAACAGAATCTGAAAAAAGGATTAAAGATTTCCAAGAGATTTATAATGATTACAACACTGAAGAATCTATTGAGCAATCATCTAGATGTTCTCAATGTGGAATTCCTTATTGTCAAATTCATTGCCCTTTAAACAATAATATTCCTGATTGGTTAAAATATATTGCTGAAGATAGGCTTGAAGAGGCTTATGAAATTTCATCAGCAACTAATGCTTTTCCTGAAGTGTGCGGCAGAGTTTGCCCTCAAGACAGATTGTGTGAAGGTAATTGTGTAGTAGAAAAAGCTGGCTTTGGCTCTATTACTATTGGAAGTTTAGAAAAACATATCACAGAGACTGCCTGGAATAATGGATGGATTAAACCCATAACTTCGGATAAAAACCAAAATCAAAAAGTAGCCATTATTGGGTCAGGCCCTGCAGGTTTAGCTGCTGCTACCTATCTTATAGAATACGGATATGAAGTTGAGGTATTTGAAAAAAATGATCGGATCGGTGGATTAATGATTTATGGCATTCCAAATTTTAAATTAGATAAATCAGTTGTGATTAGAAGATCAGATTGGCTTAAAGAGAGTGGTGTTATTTTTCATACAAATTGCGAAGTTGGTAAAGACCTCAGCTTTGAAGACTTAGAAAAAAAATTTGATGCAATTTTAATTTCTACTGGCGTATATAAAGCCAGATCTTTAGATCTTAATACTGAGAAGGTTAGTAACTCTATACCAGCCTTAGAGTACCTTATTGAAAGCAATAAAGTTGGTCTAGGAGATAAACCTTCACTAAATAGTCATTTATCTGCAAAAAATAAAAAAGTTATAGTTATTGGTGGTGGAGATACCGCAATGGACTGTGTAAGAACCGCTGTTCGACAAGAAGCTTCAGAGGTAATATGTCTTTACAGGAGAAATAAAGAAAATATGCCCGGATCAGCTCGAGAGGTAACAAATGCAGAGCAAGAGGGGGTTAAGTTTAAATGGTTATCCGTTCCGTCAAAAATAGTTCAACAAAATGAAATTGCTTCTAGCCTAGTTTATAAAGTTGCTGAACTGGGAGAAGTTGATGAAAGCGGTAGAAGGTCGCCTGTGGATACCGGCATTGAAGAAACACTGAAATCAGATTTAATAATTGAAGCTCTTGGCTTCCAACCTGAAAATATTAACGAAAAATTTAATACTAATTTAAATCTTACTGGTTGGGGTACTATTAAGGTTGATTTTAATAAATTCCAAACAAGTAACCCTAAGATATTTGCAGCTGGAGATATTGTTCGTGGAGCGTCATTAGTAGTTTGGGCTATACATGATGGTAGAGAAGTTGCTAAAACAATTAAGCAGTTTTTAGAAAATAAGAAGATTAAAAGAGCATCATGAAAAAAAATACTTCACTAGATACATATTTAAAAAATAAAAAAATTTTAGAAGATGTGGGTGTCTATTCAAATAGCCAAGAGCACGATAATTGTGGTGTTGGTCTCGTTGCCTCTATAAAAGGTGATTCGAGAAGAGATATAGTAGAAAAAGGAATAGAAGCCTTAAAAGCAGTTTACCATCGAGGAGCTGTTGACGCCGATGGAAAGACAGGTGACGGTGCTGGTATCATGCTGGAAGTATCGAATTCTTTTTTTAAGAAACAAATCTCTAAAACAGGACATAAGGCCGATGAAGATACTGTCATAGGTGTAGCGATGGTATTCCTACCCAAAGAAGATTTTAATGCACAAGAAAAATGTAGAGCGATCATGGAATACGAAGTTATTAAATCTGGAATGAATCTTTTTGGTTGGAGACAGGTTCCAGTTAATTCTTCTATAATTGGAGAAAAAGCAAATTATACAAGACCTGAAATTGAACAATTAATTTTTTCACCTAAAGAAAAAAATTCAAATATTGAAAAAACATTATATTTAACAAGAAGAAGAATAGAGAACAAAATTAAGAGCTTGAATATCAACAACTTTTATATTTGTTCACTTTCATCAGAAGTTATTGTCTATAAAGGAATGTTTTTAGCTGAACAGCTTTCTTCTTTTTACCCTGACCTATTAGATTCTGACTTTAAATCTAAATTTGCAATTTATCATCAAAGATACTCTACCAATACATTTCCAACATGGTCATTAGCTCAGCCCTTTAGAGTACTAGCTCATAATGGAGAAATTAATACGCTTAAAGGAAATGTTAATTGGATGAAAGCTCATGAAACAAGAATAACTGATGATTTTTTTGGCGATAGAGTGGAAGATCTTAAACCAATTTTAGATTCTGATTCCTCGGACTCAGCTTCTTTAGATGCAGCCTTCGAAATATTATTACAAACTAACAGAAGTCTGCCTATGACTAAGTCTATGATTATCCCGGAAGCCTGGTCTAACAACAATGACATGCCAGATGAATTAAAAAGAATGTACGCATACTGTAATGCAGTTATAGAACCTTGGGATGGTCCTGCAGCTATTTGTGCAAATTTTGGCGATTGGATAGTATCTGGAATGGATAGAAATGGACTAAGGCCTCTTAGATACATTATTACTAATGATGATTTGCTTATCTCAGGTTCTGAAGTAGGGATGGTTATAATTGATGATAGAAATATTTTAAAGAAGGGCCGAGTTGGACCGGGAGAGTTAATAGCAATTAATTATAGAGAAAAAAAATTCTATCAAAGTGATGAATTAAAAAAACAACTCGCGCTTCAACACCCCTTTTCAGATTGGAGTAAAAATACCATATTACTTAATGAAATTTTAAACAAAGAAAATATTGTAGAGCCAATAAATCAAAATATTGAAAATTCAAAAATAATTTCAAAATACTTTAATTATACAATTGAGGTTCTAGATCTAATTTTAGACCCAATGGCAATCAACGGCCAAGAGGCTTTAGGATCTATGGGTGACGATACTCCTCTTAGTGTGTTAACTGATAATTACAGAGGTCTTCATACATTCTTTAAACAAAATTTTGCTCAAGTAACTAACCCCCCAATAGATAGTTTAAGAGAGCAAATTGTCATGAGTTTAAAAACCAGACTTGGAAATTTGGGAAATATTGCAGATGCTGATGCGGAGCAATTAAACCTTGTTCTTTTAGAGAGTCCTATTTTATTAAACCACGAACTTAATTCTCTAAAATCACACTTGGAAAAAAATACAACTCAAATTGATTGTACTTTTGATAAAAATTTAGACAAAAATTTTCTTCAAGAAATTCAAAGAATTTGTTCAGAAGCTGAGACCGCCGTTAGATCAGGCTCTCAGCATATTATACTGACAGATCAGAATATTGATAAAAACAGATTATCACTCCCGATGATACTTGTTACAAGTGCGGTCCATAATTACTTAATTAAAAATAAATTAAGAACATTTACATCATTAAACGTTTCTTCTAAAGAGTGTTTGGATGTTCATTATTTTGCAGTTTTGATCGGAGTAGGGGCCACTACCGTAAATGCATCTTTAATAGAAAGTTTAATTTTTGAGAGATTGAACAAAGGAATTTATGGAAAAATAACTTTTGATACCTTGATACTAAATTTTAAAAAAGCTATTGAAAAAGGACTAAGAAAAATAATTAGTAAAATGGGCATATCGATAATTAGTTCATATCGAGGTGGAAGGAATTTTGAAATAATAGGACTAAGTAGAAGTATGGTAGAAAGTTTTTTCCCTGGTATGTCTTCAAGAATATCAGGCATAGGTCTTGAAGGACTTGAAAGTCGTATGAGAAAACAACATAAAGTTTCTTTCTCTTCTTCTAAAACTATTTTAGATATAGGTGGAGAGTATAGATTTAGAGCTAAAGGAGAATTGCATGCCTATGAAGGTCAATCTATCCACATGCTTCAGGAAGCTGTAACAAGAGATTCTTATAATCTTTACAAAAAATATGTAGCAAGAATTTATAATGTTAAGCCTATTCATATAAGAGATCTGCTTAAAATGGATAGCTCAAAAAATCCTATAATAGTTGATAATGTTGAAAGTATTTCAGAGATAAGAAAGAGTTTTGTTTCGCCAGGTATTTCACTTGGCGCCTTAAGCCCAGAAGCGCATGAAACTCTTGCTATTGCAATGAATAGGATTGGATCAAAATCTGATTCAGGTGAAGGAGGAGAAGATCCAAAAAGATTTAATCAGAATGTAAATGGAGATAATGCTAATTCAGCAATTAAACAAGTAGCTAGTGGGCGATTTGGAGTAACGGCAGAATATTTAAATAGTTGTTCTGAGATTGAAATTAAAATTGCTCAAGGTGCTAAACCGGGAGAAGGTGGACAACTGCCAGGTTTCAAAGTTAGTGAATTGATTGCTAAGTTAAGAAACAGTACATCGGGAGTTACTTTGATTAGTCCTCCACCACACCACGATATTTACTCAATAGAAGATCTAGCCCAGTTAATCTATGATTTAAAGCAAATTAATCCTATTGCGAAAGTTTGCGTAAAACTTGTTGCGCAATCAGGCATAGGAACTGTAGCTGCAGGTGTAGCTAAAGCAAAAGCAGATACAATTTTAATCTCAGGACATTCTGGAGGTACGGGAGCTAGTCCGCAATCCAGTATTAAACATGCAGGTCTGCCTTGGGAACTAGGCTTAAGTGAAGTTCACCAAATCCTTACTCTTAATAATCTGAGAGATAAAGTTACCCTTAGGACTGATGGTGGAATTAAAACGGGAAGAGATATTGTAATTGCAGCTATATTAGGAGCTGAAGAATACGGCATAGGTACATCTTCACTTGTTGCTATGGGATGTATAATGGTGAGACAATGTCATTCAAACACATGTCCAGTTGGAGTATGTACCCAGGACGATGAATTAAGAAAAAAATTTGGAGGCACACCTGAAAAAGTTATTAACTTATTCTCTTTTATCGCCGAAGAAGTGAGGGAAATTCTTGCAGATCTCGGATATAAATCTCTTAAAGATATTATTGGTAAAACAGAACTATTATATCAAGCTCATCACGGATCTAGCGATTTAGATAATTTAGATTTAAATCCTATTATTACTAAAATTGAAAATGACTCCCCTTTAAATTTTCATATTGAAAAAAAAAGAAATGAAGTGCCTCCAACTTTAGATGATCAGTTTGAGAAAGATGGCAAAGAGTTTTTTGAAAAAGGTCAAAAAATTGAACTTACTTATAATGTAAGGAATACACACAGAACTGTCGGAGCTAAAATATCATCTTTTATTACAAGAAAATATGGCATGCATAAGTTGTCAGATGGGCATGTTTCTATAAAATTACGAGGTTCAGCTGGGAATTCGCTTGGTGCGTTTGCTGTCCAGGGGCTTAAAATTAATGTATTTGGAGACTCCAATGATTACGTCGGTAAGGGATTATCAGGTGGAACAATTATTTTACAACCAAGAAATTCATTTAATAAACCAAGTCATGAGAATGTAATTATTGGTAATGTTACCCTATATGGAGCGACTTCAGGAAAACTTTACGCGTCGGGTCAAGCTGGAGATAGATTTTGTGTAAGAAATTCAGGTGCAGACGCTATTGTTGAAGGATGTGGGTATAATGCTTGTGAATATATGACAGGAGGAAGCGCGATTATTCTTGGAAATATCGGCGATAATTTTGGAGCTGGTATGACGGGAGGTTATGCATTTATTTATTCAAATCAAAAAAATCTATTTAATTTAATAAATAAGGAATCAGTGGGTTTGTATCACGTTTTAGAAAGTAGTTGGCAAAAACATTTATTGGAGAATCTTAAAATATTTCATAAGGAGACAGGTTCTGAAAGAGCGCTAAATATTATTGAAAACTTTCAAAGTGAAGTTGTTAAGTTTATTCAGGTTGTTCCTAATGAAGTTCAATCGAAACTTATATTTGCTGTAGAGTCAAAAGATAAAATAGCTTAAATTTCTTTCTCTATAATTTTTAATGATCTCATGTCTGAAAGGCTATGGTCAGCATCTTTTATAATACTAATTGTCAGGTTTTTAAATTGGTCACTATTTAAGAATCTATTGTTATAGTTAAAGGGAACACTTAAATCTTTTGAGCCTTGGAAAAATATAACATCCCCAACAAATCTTCTTTTTATTTTGCTTGTTAACATTGATCTACTTTGTTTAATTAAAATATCTGAATATTCATAAACAAAATCTTTAGATATTCTTTTTTTGTAGATTCCTTTTATTAATATTTTACTTTTAATATTATTGTTAAAATTTTTCCATAATAGCAACTCGGTAAAATCAGGAGCAGCAGCTAGACCTATAAGTTTAATAACTTTGGACTGATTTAATAAAGAAAAATTAATTGCAAGCCAACCGCCCATACTGCTTCCAACAAGAATTATTTGTTCAATTTTCAAAAAATTGATAATTTTTACTAGATCTAGATACCAGTCTTTAATACTAAGCTCTCTAAATGTTCCACTTGATAACCCATGACCTCTTAAATCCATAACTAAATAAGAATAATTTTTCTTTTTAGCTACTTTACAAAAAAAAGTAGCTTTTGTACCATTCATGCTAGATTGAAGGCCATGAATGAAAACCAGAGTTTTTTTACTTCTTTTGCTGAATCTATAAGCTATTTTATTATCATTATAATTAAAAAATTGAATCCGTGGCACATTTAAAATCTATTAAAAAATTAGTATGTTTACAAATCATTCCTTCTATGGGTGTAGGGGGTATTGAAACTGGAGTAAGAGATATATCATCCTATTTAACTAGTTTAAAAATAAATAACTATGTATTAGCAGAAAATTCTTCTAATAACCTAGATATAAATACTTCTAATATTTATTACTTAAAAAAATTAAAATTTAAAAATATTTTTGATCAAGCTAAGATTAAGGAAATAATTCTGAAGATAATTCAGGAAAAAAAAATTAACCTAATTCATATCTCTTCAAGAGCGCCAGCTTTTTTTTTAATAAATTGGATAAAAAAACAAGGAATTAGAACAGTAACAAGTTTGCATAATACTTATAATGATCAGAATTTTCTTAAAAAATATTACAATAGTTTTTTATTAAAAGGCGATAGCGTAATATCGAATTCATATTTTGTATCGAATTATTTTCATACAAACTATAACATTAAAAATCAATCAATTCATATAATTCCAAGAGGTATAAATACAGAATATTTTGATTCTGATAAAAAGCAAAAAATTCAAAATAAGCAAAATATAAAAATATTTCACCCTTCTAGAATTTCTTCATGGAAGGGGCATACACTGTTTCTTAAGTATTTTGCAAGATTAATCAAAAAATCGGATATGAATTTTGAGATAACTATTATTAGCAATCATAATAATAAATATGAAAAAGAAGTTGATAAAATCGTTCAAAATTTAAAAATTAGTAACCATGTTCATTTTATAAAACCTACTAAAAATATTAAAGAATTATACATGAAGGCAAATTTAGTTATTAATTCTTCAGTAAATCCGGAAGGATTTGGAAGAACGATTTGCGAATCATTGTCCATGAGGACTCCAGTTATTGCTCCCAATATGGGAGGCACTAAAGAGCAATTAGAAAAATTTGATAATAATCTTTTATATGAAATAGATAATTTCGATTCTTTTAAAAAGTCTTTTTATTATGCTTTAAAAAATCAAGATACTATTTCTGAAAAAGGAAGAGACTTTGTAATTAAAAATTATTCTAGTAATCAAATGTGCTTTGCATTACTAGAAATATATAAAGGAATATTAAATGAACATATTAGTAATTAAACATGGAGCATTAGGAGATTTTGTGATGGCTTCAGGGGCAATGAAATCCATTAGAAATCAATATCCCAATGAAAAAATAATATTATTAACCGAAAATAAAAATATTAAATTTTTTCATTCAATTCCCTATTTTAATATTTTGGAAGTTGATAATAGAAAATCAATTTTTATTTCACTGTTCATGATATTTAAATTAATTTTTAAACATAAAATCAATTTAGTTATTGATTTGCAGAACTCTTCTAGAACTCAATTTTATCATTTTTTTATTAATAAATTTTCTAAAGTAAAAATTTCAAGTTCCAGAAAGTATTCTCATTATAGATACTTTATCCCACCCCAAGGAGAAGAACATGTTATTACGGGATTGAATAAACAATTATCCTTAATTGGATTTAAAAATTTTGAAAACCCTGATTTAAACTGGATGATCAAAAATCCTCATCAAATTTTAAAAAAAAAATATGTTATATTAATACCCGGCTCTTCTCATAAAGGAAGTTATAAAAAATGGTCAGAAGAAGGTTATGCCGAGTTATCAAATTACTTCATTAAACAAGGATTTGATATTTACTTAACTGGATCTAAGCAAGATATTAAAACCATTGAATTAATTCAAAAGAAATGTCCAGAAGCTATTAATAAAATTAATGAATCTAAAATAGAGAATTTTTTAGAGCTGTGTACTAACTCATCCTTTATAGTTGCAAATGATACGGGACCTACTCATATAGCAGCCCTTTCTAATAGGCCTTTATTTTGGATTGCGTTTGATAATTCTATATCAAAATCTTGTCAGCCATTTGGTAAAAAAATTATACCTATCTTGTCAGGAAACTTAATGAATATAAAATCATCTGACGTAATCGATAAAATACAATCATCAGATTTATCTTAAAATTTCCATAATTCTTTTAACTATATTTTCCTTTTTGAAAATTAATTTTAAATATTCTTTTTTATACGGCTCATATTCTTGATTAATTAGTTCTGGAAAGTTATTATTGTCATAAATAATGATAGTTTTTTTATTGAGCATTGTTGCAACGTGAGAACAGCCACATTCAGGTGTTATTACATAAGAAGCCATATTGAGTACTTTTATCCAATCGTCTAATGTTGGTTCATGACAAAAGCTAATCTTTTGTTTATCGTTATTTGAAATTTCTTCATCAACTTTAAATGAACTAATTCCATTTACAGTATTTTTAAATCCTGATTTCATATTTTTTTCACTTGTTAATATAATCGAATAATCAGTATCATAATTAATAGATTTTATTAGTTCATCTAAATCATTAACTCTTTCTTCTTCTAACCAATTATTAGATAAATGAATAACAACTAATTTATTTTCTTGAAAATAAATTTTGTTATATTCGTAGCCCTTAGGCGTTTCAAGGTTAAATCCTATTTTATTAAATAATTTTAAAACTATTTCTGTTTGATGGATAATGTTATCGTTTATCCTATCCTCATATCTTTCTATAACCTCAATATGATTAAAGAATTTTTTTAAAAACCACTGAATAGTTAGTTTTTTTATAATATGCGTTTTTTTATATCTTGATAAAAATAAAGATGAAATTTTATTATTTGCAGGAATAAATATTTTATAAAATTTTTTTTTAAAAGGACTGCAATTCACAACCCAATCAAATTTCTCTTTTCTCAAACTGAGAATTAATTTGAATTGGTTGATAATTCCTTTTTCAAAAACATACACTTTTTGAAATAATTTAGTTCGATTTGCAAAAGTTTGATTTGTGGAGGATGCCACCAAAGTAATATTTAGACCATATTTTTCTTTTAAACCTTCTATAACGGGAAGTGTTAGTATCAAATCCCCTAAGCGATCATCTCTAATTATGCATATTTTTTTGGTCATAATTTAAACTATTTCTTTTTATATGATTTAAGACATAAAAATCCTATTTACAAACCCTTAATAACTGTTAATAATTCATCAGATGAATTATTCAAAATTCTATAGGACTAAATTTTTTTGTTAGTCCATTTCTTTCTAAGTAATTGTTATAAAAATCTTTAATTTGAATAAGCCCTATAATAGAAATTTCCAACGAAAAAGAGACCTTCATAAGATCAATAGATTTATATCTACTGAAAATGTAAGGGTTATTTTGGAAGATGGCGAACAATTAGGCGTTATGACTACCAAAGATGCAATTGAACTTGCGCAAGGCAGAGGTGTTGATTTAGTTGAAATTGCTCCTAATAATGACCCTCCTGTATGTAAAGTCATCGATTATGGTAGGTTTAAATACCAAGAACAGAAAAAGAAGAATGAAGCTAAAAAAAAGCAAAAAGTCATGGAAACAAAAGAAGTTAAGATCAGACCTGGAACGGGCGATCATGATTATGACGTTAAGCTAAGAAATGCTAAAAAATTTATTGGTGAAGGAAATAGGGTTAAATTTAGCCTTAGATTCAAGGGAAGAGAGATGGAACACTCGCGTCTCGGTATAAACATGCTTTTACGTCTAAAAAAGGATTTAATTGAAATTATTAGAGTTGAAATGGAACCAAAAATAGAAGGTCGTCAGGCCTTTTTAGTTGTTGCTCCAAAGTAAATATGATACAAAACCTTACTTTTTAATCGAAGGGGCTAAAAGGGTATGCCTTGAGATTTTAAATAACCTAACTATTAAGGAGTTAAAATGCCCAAATTAAAAACTAAAAGTAGCGTAAAAAAACGCTTTAAGATTACAGCTAGTGGAAAAGTGCTAGTTGCACATGTTGGAAAAAGACACGGCATGTCTAAAAGAACAAATTCTTTCATAAGAAGCTCTAAAGGTACAAGAGTTTTATCAGAATCAGCATCAGGAATAGTAAAAGCAATGATGCCATATGGAAAATAAACAGGAGTTAAATTATGCCAAGAGTTAAAAGAGGTGTCACAGCAAGAGCAAGACATAAAAAAGTTTTTGAATTCACTAAAGGTCATCGAGGAAGAAGAAAAAATGTATTTAGAGTGGCTACTCAAAGCATGGACAAGGCTTTACAGTACGCCTATAGAGATAGAAGAGTCAAAAAAAGAGACTTTAGGGGACTTTGGATCCAAAGAATTAATGCTGGAGTTCGTGAGCATGGTTTGACTTATTCAACTTTTATTAATGGTTTAAAAAAAGCGAATATTGAAATTAATAGAAAAATATTATCTGAAATAGCTTTTCATGAACCAATTGCTTTTAAAGTTATAGTTGAAAAAGCAAAATCAAGTTTAACGGTTTAAAAAATCTCCATGGACGTTTCAAAAGTCCTTAAAGAAGCATTGGTAGAGTTAGCATCTGCGGACAATGAAGATTCTGTTCAGCAGATAAGAGTTAAATATCTGGGAAAAAAAGGTCTCGTTACTGAATTATTAAAATCTTTAAAAGACCTTACTGATGAAGAAAAAAAGCATTTTGGAGCGTCCGTTAATTTAGCTAAAGAGGAATTATTAAGTAAAATTAATTATCGTTCTTTAGAAATTAATAAAAGAAGTATCAATGAGAAGCTTACTAAAGAATCGATTGATATTACTTTCCCCCCGCCTATAAGTCATTTAGGAAAAATTCATCCAATATCTAAAACCTATAAAGAAGTAATTGAAATTTTTGGAAATATGGGTTTTTCTGTTGCTGAAGGTCCTGATATAGAAACAGATTTTAATAATTTTACAGCTTTAAATATACCTGAGGATCATCCGGCTAGAGAAATGCAGGACACATTTTATTTAGATCAGAAAGATGAAAATAACAAACCTTTCGTTTTAAGAACTCATACAAGTCCCGTTCAAATTAGAACGATGATGAGTAGTGAACCTCCAATAAAAATTATTGCTCCAGGCAGAACCTATAGGTGTGACTCAGATTCAACACACTCGCCAATGTTTCATCAAGTGGAAGGGTTATTAATAAATAATGATGCGAATATGGGTCATTTAAAGGGAAATTTAATAAATTTTTGTAAAGATTTTTTCCAAATTAATAATCTAAAAGTAAGATTTCGTCCAAGTTATTTTCCTTTTACTGAACCTTCAGCAGAAATGGATATAGCTTACTCAATAGTTGATAATCAAATTAAACTAGGTGAGGGAGATAAATGGCTTGAAATTCTTGGCTGCGGAATGGTTAATCCAAAAGTTATTGAAAATTGTAAAATTGATAGTTCTAAATTCCAAGGCTATGCATTCGGTTTAGGTTTAGATCGTATTACAATGCTTAAACACGGCTTAACGGACATCAGATCTTTTTTTAATGGAAATAATAATTGGTTAAAAGAAAATGGATTTAGTTTAGGGAGGATCTGATCTAATGAAATTTACATACAGTTGGCTTTCCGATCACTTAGATACTAAATTAGATGCAATTAGTATTGGTGAAGTGCTTACTAACATAGGATTAGAATTAGAAAATTTAACAGATTACTCTAAAACACATGGAGATTTTGTAGTAGCTTCCATTGTTGAATTCAAGAAACACCCTAATGCAGACCGCCTTAATCTTTGTACGGTCAATGATGGTTCTAAAACATATCAAGTTGTCTGTGGTGCTCATAATGTTAAAAAAGATTTTAAAGGAATTTTTGCTAAAGAAGGTCTCTATATTCCGGGTATAGATTTAACTCTTAAGAAGGGTAAAATCAGAGGAGAAATATCTGAAGGAATGATGCTTTCAGAAAGAGAATTAGGGTTAAGTGATGATCATGAGGGTATAATAGAATTACCTCAAAATATAGCTGATGGAACAGATGCAGTTACAGCACTAGGTTTAAATGACCCTGTATTTGAAATAGCGATTACACCAAATAGAGGGGATTGTTTAAGCGTTAGAGGTATAGCTCGTGATTTAGCTGCCAAAGGTTGCGGAATATTAAAAGAATTAAAGACAGAGGCTATAGAATATTCTAATTTCAAAAGCCCAATCAGTTGGATTGTTAAAGATGATGGCAATAGTTGCGAATACGTTTTAGGAAGATATTTCCGTAATGTTTCTAATCATAAAAGTCCTGAGTGGCTTATGAAAAAACTTATTAGTATTGGACTAAGACCTATTAACGCTTTAGCCGATATTACAAATTTTATTACTATTGACCAGGGAAGACCCCTGCATGTATTTGATGCGGATAAGATTGAAGGTGATCTAACAATGCATTTAAGCAAAGATGGAGATAAAGTCGATACGCTTGATAATAAAAACTACAAACTTTCAAAAATAAACACCGTCATTTCTGATTCTAAAAATATCCATGGAATTGCTGGAGTGATAGGAGGGTTAGCAAGTGGATGTAATGAAACTACACAAAATGTTTTTCTTGAAGTTGCATCATTTAAACCCTCTGGCATAGCGAAATCAGCAAGATCATTAGGAATATTTTCTGATGCAAGACAGCGTTTTGAAAGGGGTATTGATAAGGCTTTTATTCAAAAGGGAATGGATTACGCCTCATCACTTATTATTGAATACTGTGGTGGTGAAGCGAGCACTATTGTTGAGGCAGGAAATTTAAACTCTAATCCCATTTTTATTGATTATGAATTTGAAAAATTTACTAAAGTTATTGGATTTAATCTTGATAGCTCTAAACAAATTAAATATTTAGAAAATTTAGGTTTTAAAATTTTAGAGCAAAATAAAACAAATTGTGCAATTGAAGTTCCTTCATGGAGAAATGATATAGAGTCCCCAATTGATATTATTGAAGAAATTATACGCTTGCATGGATTTGAACATATTAAAGAAGAAAAAGTAATTAGTACAAATGAAGAGAAATTTAAAATTGAAAATTCACCTTCTAATAAAAGATATAAAGTGTATGAAAGAGTGAAAAAAATACTTGCAAGTGAAAAATATCAAGAAATTATTACATTTTCTTTTCATTCCTCTTTTTCTCATACAGCTTTAAAAGGAGATGCTTCTTTAAAGCTATCTAATGCTATTAGTGAAGAATTTAGTTATATGCGCAATTCAATGTTTGGTAATCATTTAAATATTTTAGAAGAGAATCGAAAAAAAGGATTTGAACAACAGAGTGTTTTTGAAATCGGTCCCATTTACCAAGATATTAGTAGTCAAGATAATATACTTTCAATGATGGCTTTCTCTAATAAGGGAATTAACACTGTATTTAAAAGTGAAATGTTTGATTTTAATAAACTATCTACTCAAATTACAATGTTGTTAAAAGAGTTAAATTTTGACATACAGCAATTCGTTATTAAAAGATCTGAAAATGCAATGTTTCACCCTGGTAAGTCTGCAGAATTATGGCAAGGAAAAAAACTTATAGCTCATTATGGTGCAATACACCCATTTATTGTTCAAGAATTTATTAAGGCCCCAGAAGTATATGCGGCTGAAATATATTTAGATAATCTTCCTCTTGATTCAATTTATAATATTAAAAAAGTAATTTCTTTTGAGTCTAGTTATCCATTTAGTGAAAAAGATTTTTCTTTTATCTTTAAAAAAGATCAAAATTTATTTGAAGTTTATAAAGCTATCTTTGGAATAGATAAAAAACTTATACATGAAGTAGTTTTTTTTGATCAATTTTACTCTGATGAGATAGGAATAGATAATAAAAGTATAACTTTTAGAATTAAAATTCAGTCCAAAGAGAAGACTTTAGAAGATAAAGAATTAGAGGAGATCTTCTCCAGAGTAATCGACACAATTACAAATAAGTTTGATGCGCAGTTAAGAAATTAATGGAAATTTCTAAAATTAGGAATTTTTCCATTGTGGCACATATCGATCATGGTAAATCTACGCTTGCTGATAGAATTATTGAATATTGTGGTGGGATGGATGATCGTACTAAAAAAGATCAAGTTCTTGATTCTATGGATATTGAAAGAGAAAGAGGCATAACGATTAAGGCTCAAACTGTCAGGCTTAAATATATCGATACAAATAAACAAGAATATCAACTAAATTTAATGGATACTCCAGGTCATGTTGATTTTTCTTATGAAGTCTCTAGATCGTTATCTGCGTGTGAAGGCTCAATTTTAGTTGTTGATAGTACTCAGGGCGTTGAGGCTCAAACACTTGCAAATGCCTATCAGGCAATTGAAGTGAATCATGATATTATGCCTGTTTTAAACAAAATCGACCTACCTTCCTCTGATCCAGAAAGAGTCAAGGAAGATATAGAACAAACAATTGGTATTGACGCTTCAGAAGCACTTCCTGTTTCAGCTAAAACGGGAGAAGGTATTCCAGCACTGGTAGAGCAAATTATATTAAAATTACCACCACCAGTATCTGAGGGAGATGAACTAAAAGCTCTTCTTGTAGATAGTTGGTATGATAATTATTTAGGAGTGACAGTCTTAGTAAGAATTAAAGGAGGCAAACTTAAAAAAGGAATGAGAGTTAAATTCATGTTTAATGACCAAGTTTATTTAATAGAAAGATTAGGTTATTTTACTCCTGAAATTAATTACTGTAATGAGTTAACTCCAGGAGAAATAGGATTTTTTAATGCTAGCATTAAAGCTGTTTCTGATTGTAAAGTTGGCGACACTATTATTGATGTTAACAACAAAACCGTTAAGGCATTACCAGGATTTAAGCCTTCCTTACCGGTAGTTTTTTGTGGAATATATCCTGTTGACACCTCTGATTATGAGCATTTAAAAGAAAGTTTAGGAAAATTAGCACTTAATGATTCAAGTTTTGTTTATGAGAAAGAGTCTAGTGCTGCTCTTGGGTACGGATACAGGTGCGGTTTTTTAGGTTTATTACATTTAGAAGTATCTACAGAACGCTTAAGAAGAGAATTTAATTTAGATTTAATTACAACAGCACCCGGTGTTGTTTATAAAATTATTAATAATCGTGACGAAGAAATAGTAATCAGCAACCCCACTGAATTACCAGACCCATCACAAATTAAAGAAATATTAGAACCTTGGATAAAATCGACAATTATTGTTCCTCAGGAGTATTTGGGAGCTGTAATAAAACTTTGTATTGATAAAAGAGGAAAACAAACAAACTTAAATATCCAAAATAATAAAGTGATTCTAGATATGGAATTACCCCTAAATGAAATAGTTATAGATTTTTACGATAAGCTTAAATCATATTCAAAAGGGTACGCTAGTTTTGATTATTATGTTGAGGGATATAAGTTTGGAGATCTTGTAAGATTAAGTATTTTAGTAAATGGAGAGTTAGTAGATGCTTTTTCAAATATTGTTCATCGAACTAGAGCTGAATATATAGGAAGAAGGATATGCATTAAATTAAAGGATTTAATACCAAGACAAAACTTTCAAATAGCTGTTCAAGCCGCTATTTATGGAAAAATTATAGCTAGAGAAAGTATAAAAGCATTTAGAAAAGATGTTACAGCAAAATTATATGGCGGTGACGTCACAAGAAAGAAAAAATTATTAGAAAAACAAAAAAAAGGTAAGAAAAGAATGAAACAATTTGGTAGTGTAGACATTCCACAAGATGCTTTTTTTGAAGCTTTAAAAATAAGTGAAGAATAGAAAATACGGAGAGATGGCAGAGTGGTCGATCGCGCTAGCTTGGAAAGTTAGTGTAGGGGCAACCTTACCGTGGGTTCGAATCCCACTCTCTCCGCCACAAAATGAATATTTATAAAATACCAATATTAAAAAGACTCATACCTAGTGTTATAAGAAGATATAAATTATTATTTAATCCTATTATTAAAAATTTTAAAATTGATAATTTAAAAATAGATCTAGACATTAGAGAAAGCTTAGAAAGAAAAATATATTTTGAAAAAAAATATGAAGAAGAGAGATTAGATTATTTAATATATAAAATTAAAAAAAAACAATTAAATATATTTATTGATATAGGTGCAAATATTGGAATTTATTCTCTAAGAATTGGAAAAAATATTCCAAATATTAATAAAGTAATATCTTTTGAGCCATTATTAGAAACATTTCATAAATTAAAAATAAATGTTATTAGAAACAATTTAGAAAATAAAATTGATATTTATAATTATGGTCTATCTTCTCAATCAAAAGATTTATTTGGAATATTAAGAAAAGAAGGAAATCTTAAACATGCTGCTGGATTTAACATACATGAAGAAGGAAAGATGAAAATCGCAGTAAAAAAATTTGATGATATTTATAAATTCAATAAACAAAAGATAGCTATTAAGTGTGACGTAGAAGGTCATGAATTAGAAGCCCTTAAAGGAATGAGCGAATTACTTATTAACAATAGCTGTTTCATACAGATTGAAATTTGGGAACAAAATTTAGAGGAATTATCTAAGTATTTAGAAAAGAAAGGATATAAATTTGTAAAAAAAATTATTGGTGAGTACTATTTCCAAAACTTTTAAAAATTAAAAATTTTCTTTGAATTTCTTATAGACATCTTGAGGATTTACCCTAGTTGCTAATTTAGGATCTTCTATAGTTTTTCCTTTAATGTCTAATAATCTGTCACTCGTATTTGATACTTCCCCTTCTTTAGAGATAACAGGAATTATATTATTTGAATAATTGTGAGATCTAGTTGCACTAAAAATTCCGATTGATTTGACTCCAATAGCCGCTGACAAATTAAGTATTCCGCTATCATTTCCAATATAAATGCTTGATATTTTTAATAATGGCATAATATCTCTAATTTTAAAATGAGAGTAATTAAAAATATTTTTTAATTTTGTTCTATTAATAATATCATCTGCAATATCACTATTTTGAGGACTGGCTATTAATATATGTTTGCAGTTATCTTCTTCATTAATTTTTAATATTAGGTCAGAAAAATATTCTCCAGGCCAAGATCTCCACATTTCGCTTGAGTCAATACCATAAGTAATTAATTTTTCATTCTTAGGTGTTAGTTTTTTTTTTAATATATTTACCAAATGTTCATTAACATTGATATTCGTAAATTTATAATCAATTGGTTTATTGAGTAGATTAAAAAACTTTTTTGATCTTTCTATATAATGAATTTTTAGATCTTCTCTAGTCAGAGAATTCTTATTCGTTATCCATAAAGTTTGATTTGTAACACCAAAACCATTTATTACTCTAATATTAGATAACTTCGCAGCGATGGCAGGCCTACTAATTTTATCTAATATCCATACTTCTTTTGCTTTAAATCTTCTAAATAATTTTCGCATTAATAAAATTTCTTTTATATAGTTGAATAACCCTTTTTTAAATGGAATGTAATGAATGTCTTTTATGTAATTTTCATTAAATAAAATTTCATGTGCGCTTGTACTTTTTCTAGTGATCAAAATCACTTTTTTATTAGAAATATCACTAATATGCTTAATAAATGGCAAATGCCAAATAAAGTCACCTAACTTAGCAGATGGATAAACTACAAATATGTTTCGATTCATTGATCATTAGTATAATTTGCTTCTTATGAAAAAAAACTTAATTGTTTCATCTGCTGATGATAAATATTTTGATTTATTGATCGAATTAATTAATTCAATTAAGACCAGTAACAAAAATGAATTTTATGATATTGCAGTTCTATCTATTGGATTATCCGATGAAAATCAAAAAATACTTAAAAACTTAAACATTAATTTTGAAGACCCTGTATGGAATATTAAAGTACCTAGTTATAAAATTTTAGGAAGAGACCATTTAAAAACACAAGTAGCTAGATTTTTCTTAGATGATTATTTTCCCGGTTATGAAAATTATATTTGGATGGATTCAGATATTTGGGTTAATGATTTTCAGGGTTTCGAATTATATCTCAAGGGTTCAGAAAAATCTGGTTTTGCAATTACACCTCAAGTTGATCGTGCTTATCATAAACTGATGCATATTAAATGGTTTGGCATATTCCCTATTAAAATTAATTCAATTAATTATAAAAATATTTCTAAGAGTATCTCCCGTAGAGTTGGTAGGGAATTTGCAGCTTATGCAACACTAAATGCTGGTTGTTTTTCTTACAATTATAAATTTGATGGCATGAAAATAATTAGAGAGAATCTTCAGCAAGCATCACAAAAAGGAAGAATTTTTGGATCAGACCAAGTGGCCTTATGTCTGTCTGTTTTTAGAGATAATATTGGTGCAGAACTTTTACCTGCCTATTGTAACTGGATGTGTGATTATCATTTACCAAAATATTCTCTTAAGTCGAAACACTTTGTGGAGCCTTACCTTCCTAATAATCCAATTGCATGTATGCATCTTGCCGGAATGAATGAAGCTAGATTTTCGAATAAATCACACTCTATTGAGACAATTGAGGGTGAAAAAATTATGTTAAAGTTAAGATTTAATTCTCGCTAATATCTTCAGGTAGTTTTTTCTTTGTTGCAAGTCTTCCCATAGTTTTAAGTTTTTCAACTCTACTTAATAAACTGCCAGATCCATCCTTAAGTCTATTTCTTGTTTCATCAATACTTTCAGTTAATTTATTTAACGACCCAAGAACATCTGTAAACGATTCATGAACTAATACTGCTTTATCGTAAATTGAACTTGCCTGATTTGCTATATCTTTTGCACTTTTTGATTGTTGGTCCACAGACCACATGTGTTCAACAATTTTTAGGCAATAATATAAAGTAGACGGACCTACAATAGATATTTTTTTTTCAATTGCTTCCTCAATAATACTTTTACCATCTGAAGATACTGCAAGAAATGCATGCTCGACTGGTAAAAACATTAAGACAGCATCGGGAGAAGAAATGTTATAAATTCTTGAATAAGAATCTGTATCTAAACTTTTTATATGTCTTTTAACTGAATCGATATGACGTTTAAGTGCTAATTGCTTTTCAGCTTCATCTTTTGAATTCACATATTCATCCCATGCACTTAAAGAAACTTTTGAATCGATAATGACATCTCTTCCACCAGGCATATGAATGATAACATCTGGCTTTTGTGTACGCCCATCGTTATCAATAAATGCTTTTTGTGTCTCATATTCATGGCCCTCCCTAAATCCAATGGATTCCAGTATTTTATTTAAAACAATTTCACCCCAAAGTCCTTGTTGCTGAGACCCACCTTTAATTAATGTATTTTGAAATCTATCTGCTGTCTGATTAATTCTATTACCGGCTTCTATAAAAGTTCTAACTTGTTCTGCAAAAGATCCTGATCTTTGTTCTTGAAAATTTTTAAAATTATCAATTGTAGTATTAATAGAACTCATTTCTGATCTTAGAGCTATTAGTTCATCTCTTGGGTTTTGAACTTGACCTAATTTTTTAACACTAATATACCAAGTAATTATTGATATAATTCCTGCGCCAACTAAAAAACCAATGATAAAAAATATTAGATAATTTGATGATAATTCCATGAACTCTTTTTCTTTAACCTTCTTTTACATTATAAGGTGTCTTTGACTATTTTCTTAATTTAATTTTATGATTTCCTAATATTTTTTTAGTTTCCATATATTTTTTATTAAATTTATTCACACCTGGCTTAATTGTAATCATTTTCTTCACAATGATATTACTTTTCCTGAGAGCTTTTATTTTGCTAGGATTGTTTGTAATAAGATTTAGTGATTTGATTTTTAAGTATTTAAGAATTTGTAGGGCTGAAAAGTAGTTTCTTTCATCTCCGCTATAACCCAAAATGTTATCTGCTTGGTAAGTATCTGTGCCAAAATTCTGTAATTTATAGGATAATATTTTATTATGTATTCCTAAACCTCGACCTTCCTGATTAAGATAAAATAAATAACCGCCTTCTTTTGATTTATCAATGTATTCCATAGCCTTATCAAGTTGATGGCCGCAATCACACTTCATGCTTCCCATTAAGTCTCCTGTTAGACACGATGAATGAATTCTAACATTTGGGATAAAGTTTCTATTTTTTCTCTGGAACTGAATTACATAATGAGTGTGATTGTTAATTTTATCTTGAAACAAATATAGCTTAGTATCTCGTACTTTATGAATTGGCAGCTCTATTTCATTGCGATAAATCACATTTGTTTTATTTAATTTACTATAAATAGTGGCCATGTTGAAAATCTCTGCCTCATTAAATAAAGATAGATTATTTTTTTTATCAATAAAAATGGGGAAAGGTATTAGATTAAAACTTTTGAAAATCTTAAAAATTTTAATCTCCTCTTTAGATGCAATCTTTAAGGAATTTAAATCAAAAAAAACATTTATTTTAAAATCTTGGTCAAAAAGCAAATTTGTATTTTTAGGAATTTTTTTAATATTAATTTGGTAGAATAATTTATTATTGATGCCTGAAGTATTATGAAAGTTTAAAAAATACCCAGGTACAAGCATTTTAGGATTTTCTTTGAGAGATAGTTTTTTAAGATTATCTGTAGAGGGATTTATATAAAATATTTTAGAGTCAAATTTAATTGGTCTATCAAACTCTAGTTCATTTTGAAGTATATCAATTGCTGTTTTCATTAAGACCAATAATTTAAGGAATATAGTCTAAGTAAACAATAAGAAAGTATTCCTAGTGGCTAAAAAGCCACTAGGAAAGAAAGTAATTTAAAAAGCCGTATCACGACCTTTATCTTTTGCTAGCTCTCTAGCATTAGCATTTACTGAAGGTCTAAATGGCATTTCAACGATTTCACCATCTACTGGTGTTCCTGGAGTATCACAATACTCCTCTGGAAGATGAAATTTAAATTTATTACCAATATCTTTTTTTTCATAGGGGACATAGCCCATAGCGATATTAGTACCTAATTCAGGTGAGTACCAAGGAGAAGTTAGATACCCGATAGGTGTAGACCCATCTTCAGATATTAACCAGAAGTCAGGCGCATATTCTTCAATAGGTTTCCCACCAAGTCTAAATCCAACTAGTTGGTTGCTGTATGGCTTTTCACCAGCTTCCATTTTATCTCTCATTGCTTCAAGTGCCTGCTTACCAATATAGTCAGCTTCCTTTTTTCTAGGTACTTGATAGCCTAAGTTACATTGTGATGGGTAAGTTTCTGAGTCAAGATCCTGTCCCCAAGATAATATTCCCGCTGCTATTCTTCTGTGATGTGCTGGAGCTATGACCATAAGATTATGTTTTTTTCCCTTTTCAAGAACATCGTTCCACATATCATCAGCATACTTGGTTGCGTCTTTCAAATATATTTCATATCCCTTTTCACCAGTAAAACCAGTTTGTGAAATAATACAATCTCTTCCACCAACTTTTGCTTCCATTAAACCGTAGTAAGGAATATCTCTTACTGCTTCACCGACAAGGTCAGCCATAAGATCAATTGATTTTGGACCTTGTATTTGAACAGGTGCGACATCGATTTCATCAATTTCAACATTAAATTTTTTATCATGGTTAACACCTTGAAGAAAAAACATAATATCTGAATCTGAAAGAGAAAACCAAAATTCATCTTCTGCAACTCTTAAAAGAATAGGGTCATTTAAAACACCGCCCTTATCGTTACATAAGATTACATATTTACCTTTCATTACGTCGATACGAGTAGCATCTCTTGTAATTACATAATTTGTAAATTTCATAGCATCAGGACCCTTGACACGAATTTGTCTTTCCACTGCTACGTTCCACATTGTTACATCATTAACCAAAGCGTTATATTCAACCATCGCTCCACCATCTTCAGGTTTTACGTAACCTCTAGGATGATACATGCGATTATAAACTGTACATCTCCAGCATCCTGCCTCTACTGATAAATGCCAATAGGGACTTTTCCTAACTCTTGTAGAAATTAACATTTGTTGTGGCGTTGAACCGGACTGTCTTAAATTATATGGTACCTGTCTGTCTGACTGGTCCACTGTAATTGGCTGCGATAGTTTCATAGTGCTTCCTCCAGGGAAAACGTTTTATGAACGAAAGCTAGTTTTTTTTTATCAATTTAGCAATCTCAAAATCGCTATTTAGAATATTTTTTTATGGAAAACTAATTTATCATTTTCTACAATAAAGTCGCCATTTTGAATTGCCGTTAACCAATGGCAGGTCTTCTCAAAGCCACCAAAAGGATAACAATGAAAGGCATTTGGTCTTCCAAGTTTGCTCAATTTACCAGCAGTGACTAACTCTATTAAAAGTTTGTCATTAGTGGTTTTAACAAGCAAGTCACCAATCTTACTGGAATTTTTTTTTAAAAAATTTAAAGAATTTCCCACACCACTCATTAATCCAAAATTTAATAATGTCTTAAAAGTTGCAGGCCCCGGGAAGCCAACTCTCACTGGTAGGGTTACTCCTATTTGATCGAGAAAAATATCCCACTTAGTAAAAGGATCAGACTCAAAGAAAAATTGGGTTACGATTTCTAAATCTAATTTCTTTGAATTATGAATTTTTTCTTTGGCTAATAAAAATTTTTTAAGTATTTCATCATCTATATCTGGAGAGCCCTCAGGATGACCTGCAACCTTAACCTTATAGAAATTGTATTTTTCTAAAAGTCCACTTTCTAGAATTTCTATAGAGGAGTTTATGGAGCCTACTTGATTACCACCACCACCAATAACTAAAATATCGTTGGACTTTGTTAGTTTCCTAATATTAACAAGAAAATCTTCTACATGACTAATGTCTCTCATAGTTCTAGCCGGTAAATGGACAATAGGAGTAAAACCCTTATCATTTACAAATTCCACTGCACTAAAAATTTCTTTTTCATCTGATTCAGGAAGATATGTGATAAAAATTTTATTTTTTTTATTAATATGTATTTCAGTAATTTTTTTCTGAACTTTAGGATTTAACTCAACAGTAAAATCATCAACAAATTTAATTATACTTTCTCTCATTAAGAAAAAGAAACTATCATAAAAAAATAAGATTTCTTAGGATTTAAGTCTATTATTTTCAGGATCGAATAAAGGCTCTTTAGTCACTGTGATTGGGTATCTTTTCCCAAAGTAATCCAGTTCTAATTTTGTACCCTCTTCAGAATAGCTATTAGGCAAATATCCATAAATGATATGTTTATCAACAAAATAACCATAATTTGTACTCGTGACATATCCAACTGATTTCCCATGACTATCGTAAATTGGTTCTTTGCCTAGAGCCATACCTTCACGATCGTCCATTACCATACAGCAGAGTTTCTTTTGTAACGGAGACCCTTTAAGTTTTATTAAAGCTTCTTTACCGATAAAATTATTTTCTTTTTTAAGTTTTACAGTAAAGCCCAGCCCAGCCTCATAGGGATTAGTATTAGTATGAATATCAGAACCTAGGGAACGATAACCTTTCTCGAGTCTTAAAGATTCAAAAGCTCCAGCCCCAGAACAAATCATATTAAATTCTTGAGATTTATTTCTTAATTCATCCCATAAAGTTAAACCATATTCTGTTGGAGTATAGATTTCCCAGCCAAGTTCACCTATATAAGAAATTCTAACAGCAACGCAAGGAACATGGCTTATAGAAATATTCTTAATACTGAAAAATGGAAATTGTTCATTGGAAACATCATCGTCTTCACATAAACTTTCTAAGACTTTTCTTGAATTAGGTCCCCATAATCCAATACCTGCATAAGCAGAAGTCCAATCAATAATATTAACACTTCCATCATTTGGAGCATTCTCTCTAAGCCAAGATAGGTCGATCATTCCATTGCCCGCTCCAGCTAGAACCCAAAATTTATTTTCTTCAAGCCTACTTATAGTCAGGTCACTTTTGATACCACCATAAATATTTGAAATTACAGAATAAACAACCTTACCAACAGGAATATTAATATTATTTGTACAAACTTTTTGTAAAAGATCTAGAGCACCTTTTCCATTAACTTCAATTTTAACAAAACCAGTAATATCAAAAAGAGCTCCTGTCTGTCTTGTTACTAAGTGTTCTGCAGCTTGAATAGGAGACCAGTACTTTGAAGACCATCCAACTCTATTGGGAAAATTCTTTCCTTTAGTTAAGGACAAATTTGATTCATACCATTGAGGTCTTTCCCATCCCATAGTTTCAAAAAATTGAGCTTTATTTTCACTTAATCTTGAGTAGAAAGGACTTCTTCTTAGAGGTCTGGGCTGTTCCATTTGTTGAAGAGGATGAATTATATCATAAACCTCTTTGTAGTTTTGCTTACCTCTTGCTCGTAAATACTTTCTAACATGATGATGTTTATGAAAACGATTAATATCACCTTCTCTAACATCTAGTTCTGGCTCACCGTTTATAATCCACTCTGCCATAGCTTTACCAACACCGCCAGCATGCGTTATCCAGACAGCACTTGCCGACCATAGACCCTTAATAGAAGTTTCTCCCATTAAAGGATTGCCATCAGTAGTAAAAGAAAAAATGCCATTTATTTTTTTTGTTAATTTTTTTTCCGCAAATGAAGGAAATAGCCAATTAGTTTCCTTAAGAGCTCCTTCAAAATCGTCTGCTCTCCAGTCAACTAAGGAAGGCATATCGATCGCATCCTTTGGCTTTAAGATTTCTTCAGATTCTAAAATCCTTGGTTCGTGACGATAGTTTCCAATAACATAAGTATCGTTCCACTGTCTAAAATATAAACTATAATCTTGATGTCTAACTAGGGCATGTTCAACTAAAGCCTCTTTTATATCGGCTTTAAATTCTTTTAATTCTTCAAATGGTTCAAGCCATGCCATTTGATGTTCACAAGGAACAAGAGGTAAAGAAATGCCAGCCAATCTACCCATTTTAGGAGACCAGATACCTGTAGCAACAAGAACAATATCAGCCTCATACAGACCATTTTCTGTTTCAACACCTTGAATTTGATTATTAGAAATTTTAAATCCTGTTACGGCAGTATTACCTATAAAATTTCCAGCTCCTTGATCAATCACATATTTTGCCATCGCCTGAACAGCACGCACGGGCGCTGCTAAGCCATCAGTAGGAACATAGTATCCTCCGTAGATTTTTTCAGGATCAATATAGGGACTCATTTTATGAACTTCTTCAGGAGTAATAATTTTTGCATTAGAGAGCCCATAACTGTGAGCTAAGCCTAATTTTCGATATAGATCTTCATGACGCTCTTTAGTTTTTGATACTTCAATTCCACCAACTGCGTGATAGCAAGGCTTTTCTTCAAACTCAAGCGAACGTAATAAATCAACTGTATATTGAGCAAACTTACACATCATTCTTGATGGATTTGTTTGAAAGACTCCGCCAGGAGCATGACTAGTAGAGCCACCAGTCTCAAATAAAGGACCTTGATCTAGGACGGTAATATCTTTCCATCCAAGTTTAGCTAAATGATAAGCAGTACTTGCACCAGTTATTCCACTTCCTACAATAATTATTCTTGATTTATTAGACATTGAGCACCTATTTTTAATTCAGATCTAAACTAATCAATTTCAAAATATGAAGTCAATTAGAATTTTAAAGCGTCTATAATTTGGCTCTTTAAATGGTCTCCAAAAGACCTATTGCAAGTAACCAATAGTTTATTTTGTATATTATAAATATTACATTCAACTCTTCCGATTAATGTTTGTGCGGAAGTCAGGAGAGGAAAGTTTTTCTCCCTAAAGTCAAAATGAGTAATTTTATTTAACATAAAAATTTTATTTTCTCCTGAAATTTCTATATAAATTTGACCTTCAGAATAATTAGTTGCTAGTATTTTTTCATTTTCATTTATTTTATCAATTGCAGTATCTAACTTTAGTCTTACTTGTTGAAAAAAAATTATACTCCATTGATCAAAAGAGTTTTTTGAACAAATAATATTATTATCCTGTTTGACCTGAAGATTATCTTTAGGAAGAGAAATTTTAAATTCAGATTTAATCTGTTTATCAAGGGTAGGGGTATAGAGTCCTCTTATCAAAATTTGATCAAGATTTAATTCTTTCACGTTGACAGAATTAGAGGATATTAAATTCATTAAGATACTAGCCTTTTATTCTCTTTATCTATAAAAATTGGATTTATAATTTCAACTTCAAAAGCATCATTGGAGCTAGAGGAAACAAAAACTTTTGATCCTATTAATTTTTTACCATCTTTAATAACTGCCATTGCAAAACTATGCCCTAAGTTTGGACTCATATAACTAGATGTTATATGACCTAGCATTTTAACAGGAGGTTTTACATTTGATGATAGAATAATATGTTGACCTTCTTCAATAATATTTTTTTGATCTACAGGTCTAATTCCTACCAACTGCTTCCTATCTGATCTAATTGTATCTGATCTGGTTAAAGATCTTTTGCCAATAAAATCTTTTTTATTTTTTCCAATCATCCACTCTAAATCCATATCTTGAGGAGTTACAGATCCATCAGTGTCTTGACCCACGATTATATAGCCTTTTTCTGCTCTTAATAGATGCATTGTTTCTGTTCCATATACAATCAAACCTTCATCTTTTCCAAAATAAAATAAGTCTTCCCATAGTTTAAGGGCGATAGAAGGTCTAACATAAATTTCATAACCAAGTTCTCCGGTAAAGCTGGCTCTCAAAATTCTTACAGTAGAGTCTAAATAATCAAAATTATTAAAAGTCATAAAAGGAAAACTTTCATTATCAAATTTTATATTTTTAAAAACTTTTTCCATTATTAAGCGTGTGTTAGGCCCGCTTATATTAAAAGTACAGAACTGTTCAGTAACAGAGTTCATATAGACGTTGAGGTGAGGCCATTCTGTTTGAGCAAATTCTTCCATATGACTTAGAACATTTGCTGCGCCACCTGTTGTTGTAGTAGCTATGAAATGCTTGTCATTTATTTTAGATATAATTCCATCATCCATAATCATTCCATCTTCACCTAACATCAGAGCGTAGCGAGCACTCATAGGTTTCATTTTTGAAAAATTATTTGTATACATTAGATTCATAAACTCTAGTGCGTCTTTACCTTTAATCTCTATTTTACCTAAAGTACTTCCATCTAAGACTCCGGCATATTTTCTAACTTGCAAAGCTTCTCTTTGCACGGCTTGATATAAATTTTCCTCCGAATGATTTTTAAAATACCAGGGACGCTTCCATTGTCCAACGTCTTCGAATATGGCTCCATTCTTTTTATGCCATTCATGAATAGGGGTTTTCCTCTCTGGGTCATAAAAATTATAAGTGCTTCTTCCTGCTATTGATGCAAAACTGAGGGGAGCATAAGGAGGTCTATAAATTGTAGTTCCTACTTCTGAAACTTTTTTATCTAGTATTTCTGAAACAATCCCAAGGGCATTAATACTGCTGATTTTACCCTGATCAGTTCCCATACTATTAGTCGTGAATCTCTTTAAATGTTCAATTCTATCGAATCCTTCAAGGATTCCTTGTCTTAAATCTTTAGTTGTTACATCATTCTGCAAATCAATGAATGATTTTGACCATCGTGATTCTTTTTCATGCTTTGTTTCCCATAATTTCTCAATAGCATAATTATCAGATTCATTAAGCTTAAAATCTATTTTAACTATCGGCTCTTGATTAAGAAAGCCAAGCTTAGTGTCAATATCGTTTGCTAATTTACTATATTGAAATAGCCCCCCTGCAGAACCAATAATAATAGTATTTTGATAAGATCTATCGGGCTTAAACGTTAAGTAATTATCATCCCAAGATAACACACCTTTAGATTGAGTAAATAAATGCACATCTGGATTAAAACCACCTGATACACATAGCATTTTTGACTTTAGTTTAGTGATCATTCCCTCAGAATCTCTCACACTTATTTCTTGAACTTGCTTTCCCCCATCACAGCCTTCTATATGAGCATTTGTAAAAAGAGGAATATTTTCTTTATGAATAATTTCTAATAAATCTGGTTCAATTTTATCTCCTGATCTTGAATCTACATAGGCTTTAGGTTTGCAATTTAAGTCAACTAATTTTTTTATAAGACTATGTGAAGATGAATTATTACTAAAAATTACAGGATTTTTCTCAGGAATAACTCCATATCGTTGAATATATTTTTCAAATGAACCTGTAAGCATAACTCCTGGTAAATCATTATTTCGGAATGAAACTAAACGCTCAATATGCCCATTAGCTAAAATTATATGTTCAGCTCTTATTTTATGAAGTATTTGATCAACATTACCCTCTAAAGGTGCCGTCCCAGTATTCAGATCTTCAATAGCAATTAGATGATTAATATAATTATATGTCGTGGCTAAAGTATTTTTTAGAACTTTAATATTTTTTGAACCTTCTATTTCTTTCTCAACTTCGCTAATCCAAGAGTCGTTATTTTTATTTTCAATTGTTGAGATTTTATTAGAGTTTTTTAAAATTCCGCCTAAATAACTATCTTGTTCAATAAGTAAAATTTTTAGCTTGGTCTTCGCTAAGCTTCTCAACGCTAGCAAACCCGATAAACCACCTCCAACTATTACAATATCGACATGATGATGGAGTTGTGTACTTGTTGTTTTAAATGGCTTAGGCGGCTTTCCTAGTCCAGCAGCTTTTCTTATTAAAGGTTCATAAACTTTTTTCCAAAACCCTCTAGGCCGCATGAAAGTTTTATTATAAAAGCCAGCACTAATTAAAGGAGAAAAAAGACTAGTAATTGAACCTAGATCATTTTCTAGAGAGGGCCAGCGATTTTGACTTTCAATTTCCAACCCCTCATATATTTGTTTTACTGTTGCTCGTATATTAGGTTCGTTATGTTCAGAAAGTATTTGTACTAATGCGTTGGGCTCTTCTATACCACAAGTATATATACCTCTTGGTCTATGGTACTTAAAGCTTCTTCCTACAATTTTTACATTGTTTCTTATAAGAGCTGAAGCAATTGTATCTCCTTTAAATCCTGTATATTTTACCCCATCAAAAGTAAAGTTCACAGATTGGTGAAAAGCTATACGAGTAGAATTTCTATTATCCTGAGCGCTCATGATTTTTTTACTGTAAAGTTTCCAGATCCAACATCAGGCTCACCTGAAGGCGTTGTTAAATTATTATTCTCGAGATCGGTAAGAGAAGGCCTTTCATCTTTAATTTCATAAGTTTTAAATATCTTATCAGTGGAAGTATCTCTTACAGCATTGAACCATTTTTTACATCCATGGCTGTGCACCCACCTTTCAAAATAAATACCCTTAGGGTTGGATCTGAAAAATACATACTCGGACCATTTCTTATCAGAAGCTTCTTCAGGATTAGACGGTCTTATAACGTGAGCCTCACCTCCATTAGTGAATTCACATTGTTCTCGAGGACCACAGTAAGGACAATTAATAATGAACATGATTAGTGTGCTACCGCAGCAGCTCCGTGCTCATCTACAAGCTTACCTGAAACAAACCTATCAAGACTAAATGCAGAATTGATAGTATGAGGCTCATCTTTGGCAACCGTATGAGCAAAAACATTAGCACTTCCAGGAGTAGCTTTAAAACCACCGGTACCCCAACCGCAATTAAAGTATAATCCCTGAACATCACATTTACTTATAATAGGACTAGCATCTGGTGAAATATCAACTATTCCTCCCCATTGACGCAACATCTTCATTTTACCAAATACTGGATATAACTCAACCATAGCTCTAATTGTATCTTCAACTACATCAAAACCACCTCGCTGCGTAAAGGAGTTATATCCGTCAGTTCCAGCACCAATTACTAGTTCCCCTTTATCGGATTGACTAACATAAGCGTGCACCGCATTTGACATAACAACAGTATCAATAACAGGTTTAATAGGTTCAGACACTAATGCTTGCAAAGGTTTGCTTTGAAGTGGAAGTCTAATTCCTGCACTTTCTGCCAGTACACTTGTGTGTCCAGATGCGACAACTCCAATTTTTTTAGATTTAATAATTCCTTTGGAAGTTTCCACTCCAACAACTTTTCCATTTTCTGTTAATATTTTATAAGCCTCACAATTTTGAATGATATCGACACCCATTTCATCCGCACGCATTGCATAACCCCAAGCAACAGTATCATGACGAGCTGTGCCTGCTCTAGGTTGGAAAGAAGCACCTAGAACAGGATAACGTAAATTGTCTGTATTCATAATCGGGACAAGTTTTTTAATTTCTTCTTTTGAAATCCATTTTGAATCAATACCATTTAAAGTATTTGCACTAACTCTTCTTTTAATTTCTTTAATATCATGTTCGGTGTGAGCAAGATTCATCACGCCTCTTTGACTAAACATCACATTGTAATTTAAATCATGAGTTAATCCTTCCCAAAGTTTTAGAGAGTGCTCATACAAATTCGCACTTTCATCCCATAAATAATTTGAACGAATAATTGTTGTGTTGCGGCCAGTGTTTCCACCTCCCAGCCATCCTTTTTCAATGACAGCTATATTTTTTAATCCATGCTCTTTAGCCAAGTAGTAAGCTGTTCCTAATCCATGGCCACCACCACCAATGATAACAACATCATATTCTTTTTTCGGTTCAGGACTGCGCCACATTTTTTTCCAATTCTCATGATTAGAAAATGCATTGCGCGCAATATTAAATATAGAGTATTTCTTTTTCACAGTCGGAAACTAACAAAAATTTCAATAATCAACTAATGATTTCCAATTTTTTATTATTATCAATATGTTTAAATATATTTGGATATTGTCTATTTAATTCACAATCAACGTTTGGTGCCTTTAGGTTATTCTTAATATCTGATTGAGAAACAGTCCTAATTTCATAACTAAATCGAGATATATTGGAATTTTCTTTTGAGGAGCTATGAAGATGACTTCCAGAGAAACAGAGAACCTCGCCTGGTTTTAGGTCTATCTTAATTACTTTTGTATTAACTTGTAAATCTTCCAATAATTGTGGTGCTGACGGGTAGTCAAATTCACCTAATTTTCTCTTTTTTAAGTAAATATCTAAATCCCATGAAGAAGTTGTATTTTTGATAGGCTTATTAAAATATTCAGGATAAAAAATTAATGTATTAGATTTATCTAAAGAATTAATAGGAGCCCACCAATTAATTTGCTGAAATATATTTGTGCCCCAAGTATCTCGATGAATTCCAATTCTAGAAGCTTCATATGTCGCTTTTTTTAACTCAGCAGGTGCAATTCTTACCACAAACTTATCTTGATAGCATTCGCTAGTATCAAAATTTATTTCCTTTAAAAATTCCCTAAAAATATTCA
>ENA-OSJC01000187-OSJC01000187.1-marine-metagenome-genome-assembly--contig:-NODE-187-length-62910-cov-13.316060_pt1 | contig 62910 bp, 55 predicted proteins | sample MGYA00237885_ERZ534234 | MGnify/ENA primary metagenome ERZ534234 (study PRJEB26413, sample SAMN06343907) | marine metagenome | isolation source: coastal waters | place: Atlantic Ocean: West Antarctic... | reverse complement strand
CTTAAAGGGAATGCATTACTTATTAAAGGCTATACTCTCGGCCTTGAAGTCTTTGACAAAGACGAAACCTTCGACCCAGCAACAGATGCAATCGTCCGTGTAGAGGCTGGAAGACTTCGACGGCTGCTAGAACATTATTATCTAGGCGAAGGTAAAAACGATCCCATTATAATAAACTTACCAAAAGGAAAGTATGAGATCACTTTTGATAACAATGAAAATCCATCAAATATCTCAAGTGATACGATATTCAATGCTGCTTCATCCCTACCTACTGGTCCGGCTATTGCAGTCATGCCATTTGAATTTATAGGTAGTGAGGAAAAACTGGGCATTTTTGCAGATGGAATAACTGAAGAAATTATTAATCAACTCAGTATGAGCCCTAGCCTTTTTGTAATTAGCCGTAAAATTACATCTCTTTTTAAAGGTAAGTCTATAGATATTCGTGAGTTGTCCCGAGAGCTTGAGACCCATTACATATTAGAGGGTAGTATTCGTCAGGCTGGCAATAATGTCAGAGTAAGTGCCTCCCTAATTAGTGGTATTAATGGTGCAATTATCTGGACGGAGAAATATGACCGTATTTTAAGCCCAGATAATATAATTACCGTACAAGACGAAATTGGTCGTCAGGTGAGTGCTACTATTGGTGATGCATATGGCACCATCATGCGTAATAGTGCTATTAATATGAAACGCAGTAGCACTGAATATATGGAAGCTTATAAAAGTGTGCTTCTCTTTCATAATTATCTGTATGAACTTTCTCAAAAATCACACCTAAAAGCGAGGAAAAGCTTGGAACAGGCTATTAATCTCGATCCACATTATTCCGATGCCTGGGCAGGGCTAGCTTTTCTTGCACTTGATGAATATCGTTTTAATTTTAATAAAAAAAATGATCCCCAAGAGGCTCTTGATCGAGCTCAAAATTTTGCTGAAAAATCTATTTCTTTAAGTTCTCAATTTTCAATTGCATGGTACGCAATGACAATTATTCATTATCACAAGGGAGATTTAAAAAAATTCAAAAATAATATTAAAATAGGGCTAAGTATAGCTCAAAATAGTCCTGCCATTCTTGCGGACAGCGGTGTGTACTTATGCTTGATGGGAGAAATTGACCAAGGAATATCACTGGTTAAAAAAGCCATGATTTTGAACCCCTTACATCCGAGTTGGTGCAATTTTGCATTGTTCCATAGTCATTTTCTTAAAGGTGAATATGAAAAGTCGGCAGGCTACATTAGCACCATTAAAACACCAGACTGGTTTTGGCCTCACGCACTACAAGCAATTATTTACACACAAATAGGAGATGAAAGATCTGCTACATTAGCATGCGAAAATGTAGGGAGACTTTACCCTGATTTTAGCAAGAACGCTAGGTCTGAATGTGAAAAATGGTTTCAGCGAGACGAAGATATTATCCTTTATCTAAACGGCCTAAAAAAAGCTGGCCTTATGGAATAAGCCCACATGCTGAGAATATCCAACTTGATTTAAGTGTCTCGTTTTCAGTCTTGATCATAGCACGATCTAATTTTTTACTATAATCCATGCAGTCTGCAACAGCCAATTTGTCTCCGATATATTGACCTGCGTAGTATTCAATTATATCTGTCACCCCACCATTATATTGAGTTTGCGATAATACAAATATTTTTTTCTCCAAAAGAAGTAATCTAATGGCATCGCGACGTTGATCATAAGTGAGTTCAAGTAACTGATCATTTTTTTCTACTTCAGCACCCATTAACATCACTATTCGCGGTGAAGCTAGTAATCGTTGATTATTGTTTTTAGTATAAAAATAGCTCGCTGAATAGATACTTACTACAAATGCAAAAAAGCTAATTACGATGATCTTTGATTTAAAATTATTTTTCATAGTTCTACTATATAACGAATTATATTTTAGCGTCTAGAAATAAGCTTAAAAAATTCATAGAAATTTAATATATAGTCATATTATTATCACAAAAAGTAATATAAGTGTTTTTAAAATATCTCATTATAACTATAATAAGAAAGACAAAACTATACTTAACACTAATAGAAATAGCTTCGATTGAGTATCATGGTTTTATCAACCACAATTTATTTAAAACCTCTAATCTGTTATGTTAAAATTGACAAGTCTCATAAGCTTAATGAATAAACCACACAGAGAAGTTAAAATATGGAACACGCAACTGATGAAATAAAACGTACCGGCGAAATTGAAGAATTTACCAACACGTATATTATTCATCCCATAAGTAGCTGGCTGGTGCCTCATTTTATTAGGTACAATATTACTCCCAATATGGTTTCCTTATTTGGCATGGTTTGTGGCATTGCGGCAGGTATTTGTTACTATAGTTATCAGTTACCATTATTTGCCTTTCTTGGTTTTATACTCATGTTTATGTGGCATGTCTTTGACGGTGCCGATGGGCAATTAGCCCGAGCAACCAAAAACTTTTCCGAGATTGGTAGAGTGATAGATGGTATTTGCGACTATGTAACCTTCATAAGTGTTTATGTAGGAATATCCCTTGCATTAAGCCAAAGTATTGGTAATGAAATTTGGTATTTATCAGCATTTGCTGGCCTCTGTCATGCCATACAATCAGGCGCTTATGAGCTACAACGCAGCGAGTTCGACTTTTGGGGAAAAGGCAAAGAAAGTGCGGCTTTGCCAAACATTAATAAACTGATAAAAGCTGGAGAATGTAAATCACCCATTGGTAAAATTTCTAACCAACTTCATATTGGCTATATTAGAATGCAATATACATTTAGTGGCGTTGATCACTCTTTTCGTAATTCGCTCAGGGAACTGCTATCCCTCGCTCCCGAAAAAGAAAATGAGATCAGAACTTTGTATCGAGAATTATATGCTCCTGCCGTAAATAGCTGGTCGCTTCTTTGTGCTAACTACCGTACTTTGGCCATATTTGCAGCGTCTATTATTGGTGAACCGCAATATTATTTTTGGTTTGAAGTAGTAGTATTAAACTTAACTCTAATTTTTTTGGTTCAGAAGCAAAAGTTACTCAACAATATATTCACACTGAAGCTTAAAGAAATTATCTAATAAAAGTGAAAAGCAGGAAATTTTCCAATGCGCATAAAATCAAAATTTCTCAGTTTATTTATAATATTTATATTTTTAATTTCAAGCGGACTTACAGATGAGCTAGATTCCCATAAACCCTTGATGATAAAAGATAAGAATTACACTGAATATTGGGAACAATTTTTCTACCTTAGTGATGGTTCATTGGTTACCAACCAGTTTCTAGTAGCTAATTTTCCATGGCCGGTTGGGAATGGACACGGAATTATGCTTGGGTCTTTGTTAACACCTGAAGGTAAACTCTATGTAATTAAAAATGGTCGCAACCGTGAAAATTGGGGTTACAACGAAAAAGTACTCGATTTTTTTATTCATACTCACCGTCTAAAATCTGTAAGAGACGGTTACTCAATCCACCTAGAAAATACAATGGGCACTATAGATCTCGAGCTAAAATCAAATCAATCACCTTTAAGTCACAAAAAATTTTCAAGCCGTAACGGCTTTATGGAGACGAATTTTTACGCTCCTTCATTAATAGGAAACGGGAAATGGCAGCTGGGGCCAGAAGCAGGCTTTGAACTAATGGGTCCAGTCCACACTATTGATCAGGCTTCAGGATTTGGTGTTCATGTGATTATGACTGACACGGCAGATCAACTTATAAAAAATTGGGTTCGCATATTTGGCATAGGAAATGATGATATAAAACCATTTTTATCTTCTATTACTCGTCCAAATGGTGAGGAAGAAATTATTTTAAAATTATTTGATGTTAATGAAGAATTTGATAGTTTTAAGGATGTGGATATTACATATGATAATATTATTGTTGAAAGAGGTGTTAGTTATCCCACGACAATTAAAATTTCCGCAAAAAGTAACAAGGGGGACCTAGATGGCACTTTCAAATATACTAAAAAAATTGCCCACTTTAATCTCAATGAACACCTTAACTTTTTTGAAAAATCATTTTCTAAAACAAATCCATTAGTGAACAATTTTCGCTATCTTGTTGATTATAGTTTAGTATACAAAACAGCTGAGGGTGAAAAAACTTTTGCTAGTAAAGCATTAAGTGAATATACTGATATTACTTCTGCTATTAAAACTCCACCAAAAAAACGTCGCCGAAATAGAAGATAGAAAATTTAGAAAAAAGCGCATGTCATTATCTGATGAAAATGCAGAACTAAAAGCCGCTAGAACGGATCAAGATAATAAAGATATTGCCCAAGGTGCTAGCACAAACTTCCTTGGCTTTATCATTAGGCTCGGTTCGCGTCTTCCGTTTTTAATCATTGCAGTAGCACTATTTGGATCAGAGCTCTACGGCAGATATAACTATACAATCACAACAGTTGAAATTTGTGCAGCCTTTGCTACATTTGGCTTTAAAAGATCTTTATTTAAATTTATTCATGATAAAAAATATATTGAAAATCATACAATAGAACAAGTGATGATTTCTGCTATTCTATGTTCATTTATTATTGGTGCAATATTTACAGGGATTATTATTATAAGCGCAGGATCCCTTGCCGCACTATTTAACTATCCCGAAATGGTGACGGGGTTAAAAACACTTGCTCCTATGATCATGGTTATAACTGCCCTAGATGTGATCTTAGCAGGTACGCGCGCAACCAGAAAAATGCGCTATGAGGTCGTGTCCCGCAGCATTGTAGAACCATACATTTTACTTTTCGCCATGCTGTTATTATATTATACTGGATTCAATACCTACGGCCTTCTTATAGCATATGCCATAGCCTTAATTGCTGCCCTTATATATGCTATCTGGGGGTTTTTTCAGATTTATTCAATTAAAAATACTATTCGAGCTAGGCCTGATCTCAACCTTATGAGAGACTTAATGAGTTTTTCTGTTCCAACAGCTTTTCACGACCTAGCTTTGCTGATATTTATGAGGATGGATATTTTTGCTGTTAAATTTTTCTTTTCTGAGGCAATCTTAGGTATTTATACCATAGCTCAGCAATTTGCTACTTCAGTTGAAAAAATATATCAAAGTTTTTATCCAATTTTAGCACCAGTTATGGCAAAAAATCTGGTGGAGAAAGATTTTAAAACTGTCGAAATTCAGATGATCATGGTATCTCGTTGGATACTAATGATACAGTCTTTTTTAGTCATTTTATGCTTTTTTTATGGCGTCACTATCTTTGAATCACTCCTACCAGAAGATGCAAGTGTAACAATGCCACTTCTCGGGGCATCTATACTATTATTTTTAATGCTCGGTGAAACTATAAATGGCGGTTTTGGGATGGCTGATCTACCAATCATTTACCGTGCACCCTTTTTCAACCCTATAGTTTCCTTAATCATGATCCCCATTTATGTTATTTTTGCTTATTTTTTTACTCAACATACGTTGTTTGGACCGGTTGGTATCGCTATGGGACTTTGTCTTACCTATTTTATTATGAACTTCATTCGGGTTCTTATCATTAATAAATTATTTGGTATAAATATGTTTTCTTTACGCATCTTCAAAATAATATTTGCAGCTTTGTTAGCAGCATTAGCATTTAAAGTTATAATGAATTACACACTAAATGATATTGGCAGTAATTTAGGGATTGTATTAGGTATACCAACGCTAACTTTTATTTACCTTGCCTCTATTTATATCTTTGCAATGGAAAAAAGCGATAAGACTAAAATAAAAAATAAGCTATTTAAAAAAAATATTTCTAATTGATCTAAACATTTGTTAAGTTCAATAAAACTAAAAAATTAGAGGTTATTTAAATTGAACAATTCAATCCCATCAAACGGCGAAGAAGCAAAGAACAAGCTTAACGAGTATAGAAAGAGTATCGATAATATTGACGCTTCTATCGTTAATATGCTTGCCGAACGCTTTAAAATCACTCAAAAAGTTGGAGTCTACAAAGCTAAACACAACCTCGAACCGGCAGATAAAAAACGTGAAAGCGAGCAAATATCTCGTCTGCGAAAATTATCGGAGGACGCTCAACTTGACCCTGATTTTTCCGAAAAATTTCTAGACTTTATAATTGAGGAAGTTATACACCACCACAAGCGTTTTCTTAATAGTGAATAATAAAACTTACTAAAGCTTACCTTCTGCGACGTAAACAATAGCCTTACCAAAAGCCGTTGGATCATCCACATCAAGCCATAAACGCCCCTTGACATCAAAAGTCCGGGCCTTTTGTTCGGATCCAAGTACATTCATAGCACCCGTAATACTTTCATCACCTTCTTTGAAACTTTTAGCTAGAGCATCAAACATAGCACTAGTACAATAGAATATACCCGTATCGAAAGCGTTATAATCGCGAATAACTTTACCAATATTCTTAATTTCGTTCCGAGTGCAATTTACCCGTGTCACATCATCCAGGTCAATAACGGGGTTTTCTATATTATAATCGACACAGAGGGTTACGGTGCCCCCATCATGTTCAGCTAAAAGAACATCCCTTATAATTTCAGGGTCAAAAAGATGATCACACATAGTTAGAATAAACGGTCCCTCAATATGATCTCTCGCAGCATAAACGGAAAGACCATTTGGCCGCTGCCATTCTTCGTTAACAACATGGTTAATTTTAATATTTTCTCGATCAGAAAGTTCGTCAAGAAAGGCTCTAACTTTGGTACCCCGATAACCCGTAACAATATAGAAATCAACGATGCCGCCATCACGTAAGTTAAGTATGACCCGTTCTAGAATGGGAATTCCATCAATCTCTATAAGGGGCTTACTATCCCCCTGATCCCTCATCCTACTACCTTGTCCAGCAGCTACGATCAAACACTTCATTTTAGAGCATTCGCAGATGCAACACGTGACTTAATAAATTCTTCGGTCATATCGTAAGCTTGATCATCTGTAAACTGAACAGGGGGGTGTTTGCAAAAATAAGCTGATGCAGCAGAGAGAATACCGCCTTCGTTATTCATAAGCGCAAGCTTACAACAGCGGATCATATCAATTGCAACGCCGGCTGAGTTCGGGCTGTCTTCAACAGAAAGGCGCATCTCAAGGTTCATCGGTACACCACCAAAAAGATCACCTTCCATCCGCAAAAAACATACTTTATTATCATTTTGCCATGGAATATAATCACTTGGTCCCACATGAATATTATCATCATCTAGGCGCGTACCAGCAACAGACTGAACCGCTTCTGTTTTTGAAATTTTCTTGGATTTAAGGCGATCCTGGTTTTTCATATTTAGAAAGTCCGTATTACCACCAGTATTAAGTTGATAAGTACGTTCAAGAACAACTCCGCGCTTCGCAAATAAGTCTGTTAAAGTTCTGTGAGTGATTGTTGCACCTAGTTGAGCCTTAATATCATCCCCAATGATAGGAAGGTTTGCATCTTCAAACTTTTTGGCCCATTCTGGGTTGGACGCAATAAATACAGGCATATTATTAATAAAGGCGATGCCCGCTTCCAATGCACATTCTGCATAAAATTTTGCGGCTTCTTCAGAGCCGACAGGCATGTAGTTAGTAAGGATTTCTGCACCACTCTCTTTTAATTCCCGAACGATATCTTCTTTCGTTGCAGAAAGTTGGTCAGAAACAATAAATGTACGACTGTCATCAAATTCAGCCATATGTTCAGAAACACCATCTAGAACATTACCCATTTTAACAATTGTGCCACTTTTTGGCATTTTATCATGAAATACAGTTGTACAGTTTGGTTTTTCAAAAATTGCTTCGTTAAGATCTTTACCAACTTTTCGAGCATCTACATCGAAAGCAGCTACAACATCTATGTCGCAAGGACGGTAACCAGCAACTTCCCAATGCATGAGACCTGGTACAATTTTTTTATCTCCAACACGCTCAGGAGTATAGTGATAAATACCCTGAATTAGAGAGCTTGCACAGTTTCCGATACCTGCAATGGCAATTTTAATTTTCGACATTTATTTTACCTTTGGATTTTTTATATAATTAATAGAAATTTAACGTAAAAGTCCATTTTCCTGAAAGCTTATACATCATATAACATATTTATGACAAGCATTTAACGGTTACATGAAACCACCAATGTCATCATAATTAAAATTCAAACTAGGAACTATAACAATTTTGCTTTATATCAGACATGTCCTTTAAATCGAATGAAATAAAACTGAGGAGTCATTTAATGTCATTCACTCTTAATAAATTAACTAAAATTGTAGCCGTTCCAATAGCTTCAATTTTAATCATATCTTGTTCCGAGCAAGCAATTGAACAGGAAACTACTGAAAATAAAGATATAATGGAGCAACAAATGAATAGTGAATTAAATTTTTTAGAAGAAAATAAAAATAAAGATGGCGTTATTGTTACTGCAAGCGGCTTACAATATAAAGTTCTTCTTGAAGGTTCCGGCAAGCAACCATTAGCTACAGATATGGTCACTGTACATTATGAAGGTACGCTAACGAACGGCACAGTCTTCGACAGCAGTGTTGCTCGGGGTCAGCCCGCTGAGTTCCCACTTAATCGTGTAATATCTGGATGGACAGAAGGCGTTCAATTGATGAAGGAAGGGGCTAAGTACAAATTCTTTATTCCTTCAGAACTTGCATATGGTGAAAGCGGAACGCCGGGGGGTCCCATAGGTCAGAATGAAGATTTAATTTTTACTGTTGAACTTATTCGTGTAAATTAAATACAGATTTAGCAAAAAAAGTTAGAACCGGTTTACTTTTTTCGAAATTATAATTTTTTCGTAGGAGTAAACCGGTAAAAACTATAAACGCTTTAATTACCTTATTCTCACTTGTTATTATCTGCCAGTTATTATTAGCCGACTTCTTTAATTCTCTTGCTTGTTGATTTAGATCAAATAGGTGATAAAAAATTTTCCTTTATTACCTAATCTAAAATTTTTAACATATCTTTTATACGGGTAAATTTGGCCCGAGGTGCTAGCCCCTCGGCTGCTTTTTCTTCAGCTGCTTCGATTTTTTTCCAGCCTTCAAAGGTCACAATTTTTAGCCCACGCTTGCTTATGAGTTCATCGAGACCAGTGCGGCCTTTTTTTCCTGACGGAGATGATTGCTCCAAAATGAGTTTAGCAACAGCAATACCATCAGGTTTGTTCGTGCCAATCGTGCCCGATGGTCCTCGTTTAGCCCAGCCTACAGTATAAAGTCCATTTTCTATAAAACCATCCTCGTTTTTAAAACGGCCACGCTTTCTATCAAATAGTGCGCCAGAGATGGGGGTGGATTGATAACCAATTGCTGATAAGACCATTTTACAGGGAACTTTAAAATATTCACCAAGGCCTATACACTTCCCCCCTTCGACTTTTGTCTTTTCGAATTTTATGCCTGTAACCTGATCTTGTCCAAGTATTTCAATAGGAGATGCATAAAACATGATGTGTAGATTGATAGGCTTTTCGGAAGAAGTGTTTTCAGTAAATTTTTTTAAATGAGTTAAGTTTTTACTTTTTAAGGTTAACTCTGTTGGGTCAACATCCGTTAGATCATTTGGAATTTGTTTAGGATCAACAAGTGCAACACAATTTTCTAATTGACCAAGTTCTCCTAGTTCCTTTGGGGTAAATTTCCCTTCAAGAGGTCCACGTCTTCCTGCCAAATAAATATTTTTAATAGGTGCTGGATGGATAAGCTTTGCGGCATGCTGTGCAAGGTCCGTGCCGGCCATTTCCTTAGCAGTTTTTGCTAAAATACGGGCACAATCCACCGCTACATTACCATTCCCAATTACAACAACATTTTTAATGTTTAGGTTTAAGTTAAGGTCTGTAAAATCGGGGTGGCTATTATACCAACCAACAAATTCTGCAGCTCCAATAACACCCTCTTTATCCTCACCGGGTAGACCTAATTTAAGGTCCTTAGGTGCCCCATTTGCCAATACGACAACATCATAAAGCACTCGCAGATCATCAATTGTGATATCTGACCCAATATTTAAATTTCCAACAAATCGGACATTTTCTTGGGAGGCTGTTTTCTCATACCTCCTAGACACAGCTTTAATGGACTGGTGGTCTGGGGCAACACCACCTCTGATGAGGCCAAAGGGGGTAGGAAGACGATCAAGAAGATCTATTCTAATATTCTCTGCATTCTTAGCTAAAGCTTCTGCTGTATAATAGCCTGCTGGACCTGAACCTACAATTGCCACCCATAATGTATGGCTTTCGGTTTCTGTCATAAATATTCCCCAAAATAAATTAATTTTGAAACTTTAAAGAATATTGCCTAATTATTTTATTAAATGTTAATAAACTGATCCTATACTGATAATCATCATATCAGTTTTGACTGACCCTACATTCATAAAAAAAGCCCACATTCTATTTATTAAAGTAATTTTTATCTAATTTTATTGGTATTCTCTAACTTTAACACAAATTAAGTTGGATTATATTTATTTTTTTATATAGTGAAGAAATATTTAATTAATATTAAAAATACATGGATGAATTATGAACATGAACTCGTTTCAAGAATTTTGGCAGCTCGTTATCGATGTCTGGCAAAATGGGCTCTACGGTGTTGCTGTTGGTCAAATTTTTGTAGCAATCTTGTTACTGTTTTCCTTCTTGTTGCTGCGACACGTATTTAGCCGTTTTGTTATAGGCCGGCTCAAGGCATTCGTCGATAAAACCACAAACACAATTGATGATCAATTAATTGATGCGATTGAAGGACCGCTGAGCTTCTTACCTATTGTTCTAGGTATTTTTATTGCTACAGAACTACTTACTCCAACTGGAAATATTGCAATTGGTTCTGATAATTTAAACCGCTCGCTAATTACCTTCAATATCTTCTGGGCCTTCTATAAAACTATTGGTCCAATCAGCTTAACCTTTGGAAAACTTGAAGATATGTTTTCCACCAGTATGATTAAATGGCTGATCAAAGCTATGCACGGCCTTATTATATTTCTAGGAATTGCTTCAATTCTTGAAATATGGGGCATACAAGTAGCCCCACTCATCGCTGGGCTTGGTCTTTTTGGAGTTGCTGTTGCCTTAGGTGCTCAAGACCTTTTTAAAAATCTCATCTCTGGTCTTTTTATCATAGCAGAACGTCGTTTTAATCCAGGTGACTGGATCAAAATTAACGGAGTTGTTGAAGGAACAGTTGAGGAAATTGGCTTTAGGACAACTACTGTTATCCAGTTTGATAAGGCACCAGTTTATGTGCCAAATTCAAAACTTTCTGATAACGCAGCAGTAAATTTTTCTCGAATGAGCCATAGACGTATTTATTGGAAGATTGGCCTTGTATACGACACTTCCATTGATCAACTAAAAGTAATACGTTCCGCAATCGAAGAATATATATTAAATAATAATGATTTTGCAAAACCACCAGAGGTTTCCACTTTCGTGCGCATAGATAGTTTTAACGATAGTTCAATTGACCTTATGCTTTATTGTTTTACTAAAACTACAGTTTGGGGAGAATGGCTTGAAATAAAGGAAGAATTAGCGCTAGTTATTAAAGATATTGTTGCAAAAAATGGCAGTGGATTTGCGTATCCCAGTCAGTCAATTTACATAGAAAATTTTTCACCTAATTCTGAGCAGAAAAAGCCAGAAATATTTCCCACTCAGTAAGATTCTTATTCTGGTTCATACTCTTTAAATGTATCGTGAAATTTGATAAATCTACCCGATGGTAGCCCCAAGAACTTACTATCCCAAACTACTTTTTTACCACGAATAATGGTACCTACCACTTTTCCTGTAAAACTGCAGCCTGCATGAAGGTCCCATCCACAGTTACTTTCTACATTATCATCATCTAATTCCCATTTTTTATTTAGATCAACAGCAGCAAAATCTGCATCATAGCCAACTGCAATCCGCCCCTTATTTGCAATATTGAATATCCGTGCCGGACTAGCACTAGTTAAATCAACAAGGGTTTCAATTGAAATAACTCCTTTTTTTACCTGATTAAGCATCAGAGGTATCATGGTTTGTACACTTGGAGCACCAGATGGACAATTTGGATATCTCTCATCCTTTTCCTTTGATAGTATCGGGTTATGCGCAGAAGCTAAAACATCAACAATTCCGTTTGTTAGAGCCTTCCAAAGTCCAATTCTATTTTTTTCATCTCGAATAGGGGGATCAAGCTTTACATAATTATAAAAGTGATCGTAGCAATCTGGTCCACTCAAAAAAAGATGATTTGATGAAACTGCTGCAGTCGCAATATCTTTGTTAGCAGCGATCATCGCCATTTCCCGATCTGTGCTGATATGCTGTAAATGAACAGGACGCCCGGCTCCGCGAGCAATCGCCAGTATCCGCCTAGTAGCCTCAATAGAAGACCTTTGATCACGCCAGTCCAGATGGGATTTAACATCATCTACCCTGGTATGGATATGTCGCATATCTAACCTATCCTGGTCTTCTGCGTGCACAATGACCCGTCGACTACCATTTTTAAGGGCTTCTAATAATGTCTTATCATCCCCTATTGCATCAAAACCATTCGTTTCTGCCATCCTTATATGAATTCCTGCACAGCCCTTCTCCCCTTCCAATTCAGAAAGATATTTAATATTTTCACGTGAGGCATTTCTAAAATAAGCATAATCACAATAAAACTCCTCCCCCACTATAGGTAAGTTTGAAACACATAAAATACTTGTGATACCGCCAATGACAGCTGCTGCTGTGTCATTTTTAATTTCTGAATGCACATGAAATTCACTATCGATGATACCAGGTAAAAGATGAAGGCCACTTGCATCGATTGAGTTCTCTGAATCCACGGATGAAAGATCTCCAATAGCAACAATTATACCATCGCGGATCGCGATATCTTCAAGTTTTTTACCACGGTGAGTTACGCAAATACCACCACGTATTATTAAATCCAACGGCACGATTATTCCTCTTTTCTTTTTACTATTTTTCTATTCACTACATTAAATAAATGTTACCGTATAGCAATAATAAACAGAGTAATATTTGATGATTGAAATACATAAAAACAGGGCCATCATTACGCTATCTGGGCCAGAACGAAAAAAGCTACTTCAAAGTATTATTACTGCAAATATTGATCACCTTGTTAATGGGCAAGGTCTTTATTCTGCTCTACTTACCCCGCAAGGGAAATTTTTGCATGATTTTTTTCTCTATGAAAAGAATGAATTGATTTATCTCGACTGTGAGCGAGATCGGATAGATGATCTTTTTCGCCGACTAGTCATGTATCGCCTGAGATCAAACGTTGAGATCATCGATTGTAGCAAAAACTTTTCAGTAATTACTTCCAGTAAAAAAATTAATGGTTACGACCTTACTTTTTCTGATCCTCGACATTCGAAAATGGGAAGCCGCGCTATAGGAGAAACAGATGCCAAAGGTGCCAAAGAGGATACTTATCAGGCCCGAAGAATTGCTCTTGGCATCCCAGAAGGTAGTCATGATTTTATAGTCGATAAAAGCACAATCCTTGAAGGCCATTTTGAACAAATTAATGGTGTAGATTTTGAAAAAGGATGTTATGTGGGTCAGGAAGTAACGGCAAGAATGAAATACCGTGGTAAAATAAAGAAGTTAATATTCCCCGTAACACTGTCTGGACCAGTACCCTCATTCGGTTCAAGTATAACTAATAATTTAGGTCATAAAATTGGTAATTTAAGATCACATTATAAAAATAATGCTCTTGCAATATTTCGAATAGAAAAAATGGAATTTGGTCAATCATATGATTGTTGTGATATAAAGGTAAAACCCCATATGCCCGATTTTTATATAAAAAGTGCAGATGCCTAATAAAATAAGATGCGACTGGTGTGGGATTGATCCTATTTATATGGATTACCATGATAATGAATGGGGTATACCAATTTATGATAGCAGAGCATTATGGGAAAAACTAATACTCGATGGTTTTCAAGCGGGCTTATCATGGATTACTATACTTAAAAAGCGAGATGGGTTTATTAAATCCTTTAATAATTTTAATCCCTCTATTGTTGCTCGTTATGGCGACAAAGAAATTGAACGCCTTATGAGTGATAAGGGTATTATTCGCAACCGTATGAAAATCCTTTCTACAATTAAAAATGCAAAATTATATTTAGAAATAGAAGCAAAAAAACCTGGTAATTTTAGTGAATTTATCTGGAGTTTTACAAATGGAACAATTCAAAAAAATAAATTAGATTCAATGCAAAAGCCACCAACTCAGTCCCAAGAATCAGAGGCTATGAGTAAAGCATTAAGGGAATATGGTTTTGGCTTTTGCGGTCCAACAATATGTTATGCATTCATGGAAGCAGTCGGAATTATTAATAATCACCTTGTAAGCTGTCACAAATATACAAAGTAATATTTTAAATAAAAAATATTATCAATTTAAGCAAAAGATCCACCCCGCGGAATATAGGTTTCTTTATGAATAGCAGCACTAAAAATAAATCCAAAGCCTACTAAAAGCGTAAGCATGGCCGAACCACCATAGGAAACAAGTGGTAATGGGACACCCACCACGGGTACAAGACCCATTACCATCGCAATGTTAATGAACATATAAAAAAAGAAGGTTGTTACCATACCTAGAACTAAGAGCCTTCCGAACTGACTTTTAACTGAGACACTCACGATCATCGCATAACCCAAAAGGATAAAGTATAGTAGAAGAAGAGAAAGTCCGCCGATCAGACCAAGCTCTTCAGCAATTACTGTAAATATAAAATCAGTGTGTTTTTCAGGCAGAAAGTTGAGCTGACTTTGCGTACCTTGAATAAATCCCTTACCATAAATACCACCAGAACCAAGAGCAATTTTTGATTGAATAATATGGTAACCAGTGCCAAGTGGATCTTTTTCTGGATCAAGAAAGGTTAGCACACGCTGCTTCTGATATGGCTTTAAAAATTGCCAGAACCCAATAGTCGCCGGGATTAAAGCTACGGCACTTGCAACAAAGAGCCATAGCCGAACACCAGCAGCGAAAAGAATTGTAATCCCACCCATTACTATTAATAGTGTTGTTCCAAGGTCTGGTTGGCGATATACCAACACCACCGGCAAAATAATTAAAATAATTGGCTTAATTAAGTTTTTTATTTTTAGGGTATCATCATCTGACAAGCAGTGGAAGTAGCGCGCCAAGGCCATTACAAGCGCTATTTTCATCAATTCAGATGGTTGTAAATTCATAAACCCAAGATCAAGCCATCGCTGAGAACCTTTTCCCATAACACCCATAACATCAACGATCACCAACATACTAAGGGCAAAAATGTAGAAGGGATAAGCAAGGAACATCCAGACACGCACATCAATAAGCGCTATTATTACCATGGCTGTTAAACCAATGAGGAACCTAGCAAATTGGTTCTTTGCCCATGGATCAACACTACCACCTGCCACAGAATAAAGCATTGCAAAACCTATGCATGCTATACAAATAATAATAAAAACTATAAACCAATTAAGATCGTAAAGTTTTTGTCGTACTGATTTCTGTTTATGGTCCCCTGCGCGAGAAGCTATTGGCATTAAACTAAATTCCCCAAACCAACTTTATTTTTTTTATTTATTTCCTGGTCAAGCATATATTCTAGAATATCTCGTGCAATTGGCGAAGCCGTCGTTGATCCACCACCACCATGCTCCACTAAAACAGAAATTGCATATTTAGGGGCTACCACAGGCCCAAAGCCCACAAAAATAGCATGATCACGCTCAATCCACTCTTTTTCATCATTTTTAATGACACCAGCTTTACGCTCGGCCATACTGATCCCAGTCACCTGAGTAGTTCCGGTTTTTCCTCCTATTTTATAGTCTTTACCTATTGATCTATAGGGAAAGGCGGTACCACGTGGATTATTATAAACATCATCCATACCTTGGACAACAATCCGCAAATTCTCTGGTGATATTCCAATATCTTCGAAAATTTTTGTACTTTCTTCGTCATTAAAAAATATTTTTGGCTTCACGGCCCTACCACCATTGACTAGGCGCGAGCACATGACTGCTAACTGCAATGCCGTAGTCGAGACAAAACCCTGTCCAATTCCAACATTGATGGTATCACCGCCCTGCCACCGCGAACCTTGATTACCAATTTTCCAATCATTATTTGGGTTGATACCTCGGGCCTCGCTCATAATACCTACATTAAAGCGACTACCCATACCAAACTTAGCGGCCATAGAATGAATTTTATCAATACCCACATCAAGGGCTAAGTCATAGAAAAAAACGTCGCAAGACTGGGCAAGAGCCTGAACAACATTAATATTACCGTGACCATTTTTATTCCAACAATGAGCAATTCGTTTGCCAATTTTAAATTCAGAATTACAATTTTTTTCGTCATCTGCTGTTATAACTCCTGCTTCGAGTGCGGCTAGAGCCACAATCATTTTAAAAGTTGAACCAGGTGAGTACTGCCCAGATACTGCTTTATTTAAAAGAGGTTTTCTTATATCACCTCGCAAAATATCCCATTTTTTTTGGCTAATACCATTATTAAAATCATTAGGATCAAAAGAAGGTGTGGAGGCGATAGAAAGAATTTCGCCCGTGTGAACATCCATGACAACAATACCAGCACTTTCATCCCGAACACGATTTGCAACAAACTTTTGTAAATCAATATCAATAGTCAAGCGCGACGTATCGCCAGATATACTGTCCTGGCGCGATAATTCACGTATCACCCGGCCAAGAACATTTACCTCAACTTTGCTGTTTCCAGCACTACCACGAAGTTTTTCATCAAAAACCTTTTCTATACCATTTTTTCCAATTTTAAACTCTGGTAATTCTAGGAGTGGGTCGCCGTTAAGTTCTTCTTTACTTACAGACCCTACGTATCCAACAATATGTGCTGTTAGTTCTTTCTGAGGGTAATGGCGAGTTGTACCAATATCTGGTTGGATGCCTGGAAGCTCTGGCATGTTGACATTTATCTTAGAAAATGTTTTCCAATCAAGGTTATGGGCCACATTAATAGGAAGAAAAGAACGTTGCCTTTTCGCCGCTTTAACAATACGGTTATTCTCACGAGGAGAGATAGGGATATACTGACTAAGTGTATTTAGCGTTTTCTGGAGCGATTCAGTTTCTTCTGGGATCACATTGACACGATAGTCTGTAATGCTAGTTGCTAAAGGACGCCCATAACGATCTATAATTTCGCCCCTTTTTGGTGCGAGAAGACGCATACTGATACGATTATTTTCAGCAAGAAGTTCGTACTGACTACGATTAGTTACCTGAAGGTAATACATGCGGCCGATTAGTGCAGCCGACAACAGCATCATACCACCTGAGAGCAGGGTCGCTCTTCGCGTATACACCTTAAGTTTATTTTTATCTGAAGGTTGCACCTAGCTTACCTTTTTGTTGCCAAATTCAAAATTAATATAATAATAGGATAAAAGGCAATAGTTAACAATATTTGCAAGATAACTTCCCAATAGCCAAGAAATGCACTGACATAAAGAGAACTTATGCCCCACGATAAAAAGCCAAAGCTAATAATCATTAAAATAAAAATAAAAAAATTAAAAAGAAAACCTCTCTCTAAAAAATTTCGCCCCTGAAAAAATATAAATTGTTGTGCAATAATAAGCAGCAAAGACGTTAAACCAAGTGGGCTCCCAAGGATTATATCCTGTATTATACCAAGAACAAAAATTGCACTAATAGGCAATAAGTCTTTCTTGAAAACACTCCAATAATAAACACCAATCAACGAGAGAAAAGGCATTGAATTATCTATGATCTTAAATTGATAAGGTAATACCATCATAATAATAAGAAATAAAATTGTAAGAAATGGTATTATAAATTTGATGCTAAATAAGTTATCTTCTTGAAGGGAAGCATTCATTGCTGAGATCCTTCTATCTGTGACAAGTTATTCTTCTCCGTTTGATCACTCTTAATTTCTGAAAAGTTAGCAATTTCATAATTAATAACACTGACATAATTTAATCTATAAAGGTCTACACTAGTTTCAATTTTTATTTCACCGAATTCTAATACATCGCTTACAACGCCAACAGGAAGGTCAGGCGGAAAAATACCCCCCATACCTGATGTTAATATCACATCACCAACAACAACCTCCATATTCTCTGGCATAAAGTTTATCCCCAATAATTGTGAGTTATTTCCTGCTAAAATAACATTTACACCACTTTTAACAAACTTAACTGGTATGCGGCTATTAATGTCATTAAGAAGTAAAACACGCGAAGAGTTAACGGAAACGTTTATTATTCTACCAATAACCCCCTCTTCATTGACCACAGCATGGCCTTTTTTAACACCCGAACGTGTTCCACTATTAATCAGCATACTCTTAAAAAATGGGCTATTACTATCTGATACAATTCGCGAAGCGGTTATTGTGGTAAGGTTTCCATCCCTTATTTTAAGAAGGCTCTTAAGGCGGTGATTATCAATTTCAAGTTCAGTTGATTCTATTAGAATTCTCTTAAGATCAGCGTTTTCTTCACGCAGAAACTCATTATCAGCATAAACCACCGCAATATTTCGAACCCAGTCCGAAAGGCTTGCAGTTGCCTCACGTGGAATATCAACAAAGGTAATAACCGGAATAAAGAAGCCAAACACTTGAGCGCGTATTTGTTCAATTAGGATGGTTTGGCTACGACTAGAAATAAGCAAAATGATGGATGCTATAATAAAGAAAGATATTACCAAACGCTGTCTAAACCTACCCATAGCAGCAGCTCCTTAAATCACCAATTTTCGTAATAGTTTAGTAAGAATCACTAAGAACATGTTTTAGAATTTCACTTTCAAGAGATAGACCTGTGCCAAGCGCTACACAAGTAAGTGGCTCCTCAGCTATAATTACGGACAAGCCCGTAGCTTTTCTTAGTACTTTATCAAAATCACGAAGTAAGGCACCACCACCAGTAAGAACTATACCTTTATCTACAATATCTGCAGCCAGCTCTGGTGGTGTCTGCTCAAGTCCAATTTTCACACCTTCAATGATGGCACTTATTGGCTCCGCGAGAGCTTCAGATATCTGCAGTTGATCAATAACAATTTCATTAGGTATCCCGTTCATGAGATCACGACCTTTAATTTTCATGGTTTTGCCAACACCATCCCCTGGCGAAGCCGCCGTGCCAATTTCTTTCTTAATTCGTTCTGCGCTAGCTTCACCAATTAGAAGGTTATGATTACGGCGAATATATGCAATAATTGACTCATCCATTTTATCTCCACCAACGCGCACCGATGCCGAGTAAACAATTCCACCAAGCGAGAGAACTGCAACCTCACTAGTGCCGCCCCCAATATCAACAATCATCGAACCTGTAGGTTCAGTAACCGGCAATCCAGCACCAATTGCAGCAGCCATTGGTTCTTCAATAAGAAATACGCGCCTAGCACCTGCTTCAAGGGCGCTATCACGGATAGCTTTGCGCTCCACAGGAGTTGATCCAGATGGCACACAAATAACAATTTGCGGACTGACAAATGTACTGCGATTATGAACCCTTCGAATAAAATCTTTGATCATCGCTTCAGCAACTTCAAAGTCAGCTATTACACCGTCACGAAGTGGGCGGATTGCTTCTATGTTACCCGGGGTGCGTCCTAGCATCATTTTTGCTGCCTCGCCAACGGCAAGAACTTCTTTTATACCCCCCGTTGTCTTTAGAGCAACCACTGAGGGTTCATTAAGAACAATACCACGACCTTTTACATATACAAGAGTATTAGCCGTCCCCAGATCAATTGCCATATCAGATGAAAACATGCCCAGAATTTTTTCAAACATTGAAACTTCGCCTTTACCCTACATATGAGGGAATAAAATTATTTAAAGAATTAGTATTAATAGAGTATGTAGTCAATAATAGCCACCTTTGTAAGAAAAGCAGAGCTTAAAAATTACATTTCTTGAGGCTTTCTTTTCTCTCTTTTAACGAGAATTTTATTAATAGCACTGAGGTATGCTTTTGCCGATGCCACTAAGGTATCTGTATGCGCAGCATGACCATTCACGGTCTTACCATCCTCTGAAAGACGCACCGTCACTTCAGCTTGGGCATCAGTACCTTTGGTTACTGCATGAACCTGATAAAGTTCAAGATCATGTTCACCATCGATTAACGAAGCAAGCGCCAGGAATGTTGCATCAACCGGTCCATTTCCTTCACTATGTACTTCCTTAACATCTCCGCCATCAACAATTTCGAAAGTAGCGCTGTTTGGAACACCTTTATCACAAACAAATTTCCAAGATATAATCTGCATTCCTTCATTGTCGCGCATACCGTCATCAACAATAGAAATAATATCTTCATCATAAATCACTTTCTTAGCATCAGCTAGATCTTTAAATTGCTCAAATGCGCTTAAAAATTCATTATTTCCTAGGATATAACCAAGTTCTTTTAATTTTTCACTAAACGCGTGACGACCAGAATGTTTGCCCATGACAAGGGTGGACTTTCCAAGACCAACTGAAGCGGGCGTCATAATTTCATAGGTTTCCGCGTTCTTAAGCATACCATCTTGATGAATACCACTTTCGTGAGCAAAGGCGTTAGCTCCAACAATCGCCTTATTATGTTGGACATTAAGACCAGTAACTGACGATACCAGGTGAGAAGTCTTGGTTATATTTTCAGTAACAATACCAGTAGTGTAAGGAAGAACATCTTGACGAGTTCTGAAGGCCATTACCACTTCTTCAAGGGCAGCGTTACCCGCCCGTTCACCGATACCGTTAATTGTGCATTCAATTTGGCGAGCACCTCCGGTCACGGCCGCAATAGAGTTGGCAACAGCTAAGCCTAGATCGTTATGACAGTGAGTAGAGAAAATTGCCTTATCTGAATTTGGCACATGCTCAATAATATTACGCATCATTCTCGTGTACTCTTCTGGTGTAGTATAACCAACTGTATCTGGAACGTTGATAGTAGTTGCTCCTGATTTTATGGCTATTTCGATAGAACGATATAAATAATCCTCATCAGTTCGTGTGCCATCCTCACATGACCACTCCACATCATCACAAAGATTGCGTGCATAAGAAACACTCTCTTCAATCTTTCCAAGAACCTTTTCCGGTGACATTTGAAGCTTATGTTTCATGTGAAGCGCACTTGTTGAAATAAATGTATGGATCCGGGGCCGTCGGGCACCTTTAAGCGCTTCCCATGCCCGATCAATGTCCTTAATAGAGGCCCGCGCAAGAGAGCAAACTATCGTTTCCTTCATAAGTGTAGAAATTTGCTGGACAGCGTTAAAATCACCATTTGAAGCGATAGCAAAACCTGCTTCAATTACATCAACACCCAACTTTTCAAGCGCTTCTGCGATCCGCAATTTTTCAGTCAAAGTCATGGAGCAACCTGGTGACTGCTCTCCATCTCTTAATGTTGTATCAAAGATAATTACTCGATTTTTATCTTTATTCATCTACTTTAGTCCTTTATGTTCAATTAAAGTATTCTATCATATTTCTCAAAATAAAAATATTATTTTTACTTGAAAAAAAAACAGCGCTATAAGGTTTTCTCCCCTAAACGCTCGCTGATAATCAGCTTTAAATGGAAAAGCGTTCAGGGGCGACTAAGTCGCTCCAGACAGAGAATGAAGAGTGGGGAAGGCAAAGTTATGGCATTGGAAGTTTTATCCAAGCCCCTTTTTGAAAAATTATTTTTACTATAATTAAACATAAACATTATTTGCCATTAATTTGAACATTTTTATCTTGTAGCCATAAAATACTAATTTGTGAATAAAAAAATTATTTAATCGCTATTTTTTTAAGATACCTATAAGTCGATCTAAGAAGCGATCGCAGGCATCAAGCTCTGATATATCTATATATTCATCTGCCATATGTGCCTGCAAAATACTGCCCGGACCGCAAACAATTGAGGGTACACCACCTTTTTGATAAAAAATACCAGCCTCTGTACCGTAAGAAACTACATGCGTTGAGTTTTGTTCGGCAAGATGCTTAACGAGCGTTTCAGCATCAGATCCCGTTTCTGGAAATAAACATGGTACTTTGGAAAGAATTTCTGTCTTAACATCACCATACTCGGAAGATTTTTTACGCATTTTTGGCAGGATAGTATTTTTAATAAACTCGCAATAGAGGTTATAAACTTCATCTTCATCCGTTCCAGGTATCGGTCGATAGTCCCATTCAATCTCACAGTAATTTGGTGTTACATTAGCAGCAACCCCGCCCTTTATTCTACCTGCATGAACAGTGCAGTAAGGCGGGTCAAACCCATCCACATCTGAAGGCCGACCTCTCATTTCTTCCTGAATCTTATCTATGAAGGTAACAATTTCAGCAGCGTAGCTGATTGCATTAAGTCCACGATCAGTACTGGAATGGTTTTCGTGACCATATATCTTAGTTAGCAAGTGTCTTATACCTTTGTGACTGTTTACCACTTTCATTGAAGTAGGTTCACCTACAATACAGGCGCGCGGTTTTACATTAAGTTCATTAACTACATCAACTAAACTATCAACGCCCGTACAACCAGTTTCCTCATCATAAGAAAAGGCAAGATAAATTGGTTCTGTTAAATCAACAGCTACAAATTCAGGAACCTTAGCAAGAACACAAGCAATAAATCCCTTCATGTCACAACTTCCACGACCATAAAGACGGTCACTTTTTTCAGTCATTACAAAAGGATTTGATGACCATTTTTGTCCTTCTACAGGCACCACATCAGTATGTCCGGACAACATAATCCCTGGTATATCCTTCGGGCCGATTACAGCCAGGAGGTTAGCCTTATCTTCGTGTAAGTCTCTTACTAGAGTTGATGAAACGCCGAATTCCTCTAAATAATCAACAACAAATTGGATCAGCTGCATATTTGATTTTGAACTAACGGTATCAAATGCTATCAATTTAGATAGTAATTCCCGCGACGACATTTTATTCATTTTCATGACCCTAACTTTATTTAAACAAAAGTGTTAACTAATACACAATTTCAAATCAAGTAACTTTATCAATATCATTAGAAAAACCTTAAATATAATCAAACCTCTAATTTAGATAAATGTCTAATATGTCTAATTAAGTAAATTAATTTGTCCAGAATTTTGGTGAGAGTAGAACTAAAACAGCAAATAGTTCAAGGCGACCAAGAAGCATACCAAAAGTCAGAAGCCATTTGGCAGCATCTGGAAGTTCCTGAAAAGTCCCTGAAGGGCCGATAATAGGTCCAAGCGCTGGCCCAACATTTGCCATAGCACTTCCTGCACCAGAAAAGGCTGTTACAAAATCAAGTCCAGTAAGAACTAAACAAAATGCCAAAATTACGTAACAAACTACAAAAAGAAATAGATATGACATTACAGAACTTGTCACGCTTTCATCAATTGGCCCATTGTTATATCGCGGTATAAATATACCGTTGGGACGAAGAAGTTTTTTAAAGTTTGCCGCACACATTGAAACTAATACTTGAAAACGAAATATCTTGATGCCACATGATGTAGAACCAGCACAACCACCTATAAACATAATAAAAAAGAATAGCATAATCGGCATCGTTCCCCAGCTTGTATAGTCAGCCGTCGCATAACCCGTACCAGTTAAAATAGAAACTACATTAAAAGTGGTGTACCGAAGAGATTCTTCAAAATCATAAATATCGTTAGTCCAGACCCAAATAGTCATAAGACTTATAAGTATAACGATCAGTGTTATAAACCAACGAACCTGACTATCATGGTAAAATGCATTATTTTTTCCACGAAGAGCCCGCAAATAAAGAATGAATGGAAGGCTACCAATAATCATAAAAAAGGTCACCGTATAGTCAATTAAGGCGCTGTCAAAGTGGCCTACGGAGCCATCAGAAGTCGAAAATCCACCAGTAGCTATAGTGGTAAATGAATGACAGACTGCTTCAAATGCTGTCATCCCAGCAAGCCAAAAAGTAACTGCACAAACAATTGTTAGGGCTACATATATAAGTGAAAGTGCAGTAGCAAGTTGTGTCGCCCGAGGGAGTAATTTATCAGTAACATCGAAGCTTTCGACTTTAAAGAGTTGCATTCCTCCAATTTGTAGGATTGGTAAAATAGCCACCGCCATCACAATAATACCAACACCACCAAACCACTGTAATAAGCTTCTCCAGAGAAGAATACCTGGAGGTGCCCCATCCAAACCAGTAATTACCGTTGACCCCGTAGTTGATATGCCCGACATTGCTTCAAAATAGGCATCTGTATAGCTTAAAGATAATTCGGAAAAAACAAAAGGAAGAGCACCAAACGCTGGCATCAAAAGCCAGGAAACAAAAGTAAGTAAAAAAGCCTGCTGAACAGTAATTTCATCATAATCACCGCGATTACTAATAAATAAAATACTTCCAAAGAATACAACAATACCAGAAATAAGTGCAAAAACTTGCCAATCGGGATTACCAACAGCAATATCTACAATCATTGGCAGCAACATACCAAAACCAATTATGAGTAAAAATATTCCTGACACCATCCAGATCGGACGAAAATCTATCAAGTCCCTCGCCCCTCTTTCATATTTAGTCCCCTAAGGAATTAATAGGTCCTACCACAGCAAGAAATTCGCGGCGGGTTTTTTCATCTTCTCTAAATGCACCTGCCATTCGACTGGTGACCATTGAAATGCCATGTTTATGAACTCCGCGGGTACTCATGCATTCATGAGTGGCCTGAACAACTACTCCGACCCCATAAGGTTCTAATATATCCTGAATACAATCAGCAATCTGTGCGGTCATCTTTTCCTGAACCTGAAGCCTTTTTGCATAGGTCTCTACAACTCTAGCAAGCTTACTAATACCAACCACTTTGTTTCGCGGTAAATAACCAACATGTACTTTTCCTATAATTGGTGCCATATGGTGTTCGCAGTGGCTTTCAAACGGAATATCTTTTAGAACGACCATTTCATCATAGCCATTCACCTCTTCAAAAGTACGAGATAAATATTCCCGTGGGTCCTGGGAGTACCCTTTATAAAACTCCTCATAAGACTTGACTACCCTCTTTGGTGTTTCAAGAAGTCCCTCTCGTGTTGAATCTTCGCCTGCGTATTCCAGTAGTATTCTGACAGCACTTTCGGCCTCATCACGACTTGGTTTTATTTTAATCATCAATGTACCTGCCTGTTAGCTGTAGGAACATCCAATGAAAATGCAGGTATCTCAACATCAAATTGAACTCCATCTGTCACTTTCATTTTATAACTTCCGGTCATAAAACCAGAAGATGTACAAAGCGGGGCGCCACTCGTATACTCATAAGCCTCACCAGGCTCGAGGATTGGTTGTTCGCCAACAACACCCTCGCCTTCAACTTCATGTTTCTGGCCATTACCATCAGTGATTATCCAATGACGACGTTGAAGTTGGACTGTTTTATCTCCATAGTTTTCAATTTGCACTTGATAGCCCCACACATAGTGATTTTCGTCGGGCACACTCTCCTTATCAAGATAAAACGGTTCCACCGAAACGCCTATATCTTTAGTAGTTGTTTTATATACTTTTTTATCGCTCATAATTTTACTCATTTATATACCAGCTATCTTAGCAGCTCTAGCAAAGTCATCCATCAAATCATCCGCATTCTCAAGCCCAACGGATAATCTTAACATACTTTCCGTAATTCCCATTTCAAGCCTTGCGCTTTCCTTAACCGCCTTGTGCGTTGTGCTGGCTGGGTGGGTCATAAGACTTTTTGCATCACCTATATTATTAGAAATATCAGTAATTTCCAATGCATTTAAGAATTTAAATGCCTGCTCTCTTCCCTTTGGTACGAAAACTGTTATCACAGAGCCACCCGCGGTCATTTGCTTAACGGCAAGTTCATGTTGTCTAAAATCAGGCCTAAACGGATAATTAACGGATTCAAAAACCCCTAGATCATATAGTCCATCTGCAACTTTAGCAGCATTCGAACACATCTTATCAATACGAAGATCCATCGTTTCCATGCCTTTTAGCATAACCCAAGCATTAAATGGACTAAGATTAGGACCCGTATGTCGAATATAAGGAGTAATAACCTCATCCATAATTTTGTTAGAAGTGAGGATGCAACCCCCTAGGCAGCGGCCCTGTCCATCAATATGTTTTGTCGACGAATACATAACCACGTCAGCACCATATTCAATTGGTTTTTGCAGTAGCGGTGTGGCAAATACATTATCAACCACCACCAGTGCCCCATTCTCGTGGGCAACATCACAAACATATTTAATATCAACTACATCTAGGGTTGGGTTAGCCGGCGATTCAAGAAACACAACCGAAGTATTTGGCTGCATTGCAGCTTTCCAGGCTTCATTGTCATCACCGTTTACTAAAGTTGTCGTAACCCCAAATTTAGGAAGAATATCCTCAATAAAGACCCTACATGAACCAAATAAGGTCTTGCTAGAAACTACATGATCACCCGCTTTAACAATTGCAAGCATTGCAGAAGTCATAGCGGACATTCCAGTGGAAGTTGAACGTGCTGACTCTGCGCCCTCAATAAGTGCCATTCTATCTTCAAACATAGCGCAAGTTGGATTACGTAGTCGGGAATAGGTGTAGCCCTCCTGGTCACCTTCAAATCGTGCAGCTGCATCTTCTGCACATTCATAAGCATAACCAGATGTCATAAATATACTCTCGCTTGTTTCCCCAAGTTCACTTCTATAAGTGCCCCCACGAACAAGTTTGGTCTCCAGCCGCCATTTATCCGTAATATTTCTATTCTGTCCAGTATCTCGTTTCATTTACTGCTCTTCTGTAAAAATTTATATTTCTTAGTATGATACAAAAACAATTATTTTTCTACCAAAGAACGCTAATTACTACAGGATGCCCCACCGAGTACACAAAAAGTTGAACAAAACGGATGATTTAAAGAAACTTTGCGCTTAGCTGTAGTAAGGCTGGTCCCCATATTAAACTGTTTATCAAAGGCTAATAGCGTACATGCCATGATTACTGGGCGCTTTGCGCCCTTATGTTTTACAATCATCCGTGAGGTGGCACACATCATATCATCGGGATTTACATTTAGTATTCCCCAACACGCAGTTGTAATTTCGGGCACGTCTTCTTTTACACTCATTTCAGGAAACAATAATAGCGAACAGGGATCATTTGCATCAATATTAATATTTAAAACATCAAACAAATCTGCATACCCTTCACGAAGCATACACTCATCCTCGTAGGTAAATGTACGACCAGCCACATTAATATCAAAATTATTATCTGATAACCACGAAAGACCTAATACCATGGGCTCCCAGCTGCCATCACCTCGCTCTTTCTGATGTATTTTCTTCGTATAGTGATCTGTGGAAACTCTGAGAGAAAGCAGGTTTGGATATTTTTTATTAAATTCAATTAATTTATTTTTATGACGCATCATAGGCTTCATAGCATTCGTTAATATAAGAAGCTTAAAATCGCATTCAAGTACGCTTTCAATTATTTTTAGAATATCCGGATTCATAAAAGGTTCGCCGCCAGTAAGGCCGATCTCGCGAACAATAATTTCATTTTCATCTATCTCTTTAAGGTAGGATAAAACTTCCTCATGACTTATGTAAACTAACGCATCATTTTTTGGTGAAGATTCAATATAGCAATTAATACACTCAAGGTTACAAAGTGTTCCCGTATTAAACCAAAGTGTTTCTAGGGACTTTAAAAGGACATGTGCACGATCATTACCATCAAGTGTCAGGTTTTGATCACAAAATTTATTAATGTTTTTATTTAAATTATCCATAAATAATACATCCAATTAAAGATAGAACTTATACAGTAAAATATTATATATCTGTGAACTAGTTTTAATCTTCATTTATAGCTCTTCCATATTGCCAATAGTTATAGCGGTAAGGAAAACATTCTTTGCAGTACGTATCATTGTTGGAATATTGGCCCACTCGTCAGGAAACCCTCGCCTACCACCTCGTTTGCTACTGATACCGATAGATAAAGTACCTCCAGCAATGGAAACATTTAAATTAGCTGAACCTGCATTCGATAGTCGAGGAGTTCCGCCTAAATAATTTGATATTTTTCTTGATTTTTGAACCAAGGAACTTTTAAGTGCACCTTCAATTTGACCAGGCGGAGTAATTGAAATCACTTCCATTTCAAATTTAAGACCGAGCTCATTTGTTACTTCGCTAAGTATATTTCTTACTTTAGCTTCCATAGTATCTATATGAACTTGATCAAGTGAACGAACATCCAAAGAAAACCAACCGGTTTCGGGCTTATGATTAAACACGGCACCACTAGAAACTACTGCAACATTTAATCGAGTCCTGCGATCTTCATAAATTTGAGGCTCTGTTATTTGGAGTATTCTATCAATAGCACGTCCGATGGCCTGATTAATATTTGGTAGCCCACCTCTTAGGGTGTGACCAGCTGGACCAAATGCATGAATTTTCCACCAATGAATACCAAGTGCGCCATAACTGATACTGTTACCCTCGCCAAGAACGTCAACAAAAGCAATCGCACGGTCTTTGTATTCCGCATACAAATTTTTCATGCCTCGAAGACCGGTTTCTTCCTCCGAAACACCAGCAAAAATAATATCATGTTCAGGAACTAAACCACTATCAATCAGTGCCTTTGCAGCAGTAATCAACGAAACAGTAGTTAGGGATGTATTAGTTCCAGGCCCCACCACAAGGTTTCCATCAATATAAGGTGGAACACCAGCTGCTCGCTGGTTCTCAGCAACTGTTTTAAGGTCATCGAGGGTAGACACAAAAATAAGTGCTTTACCGGAGCGGCCCTTGATCACACCAATTACGTTTGGGGCAGCGTTTACACGAACATCTACCAAACCAATTTTACGCATTTCATCAGCAACAGCTTTAGCGCGTTCGTGCTCCTTACCGGAAGGTGAAATAATACCACCAATATTGATCAGCATATTTGCTGCATCATAACGCATTTTAGCTATATCGTCGAGGCCCTTTAGTACGACCTTATCCTCGAGAACTTCATTTAAAGGTCGTTCATCTGCATTCGCATTATTAATAAATAATAACATACATAAAATTGAAAAAATTTTAATATCTTTTGACAATATATTTTCCTCTGATCATGTTAATTTAATATTTTTTTAAAATAACTATTGCACGCAAAGCATTATTTATCGTGAAATTTAGCTTTTCGTTTTTCTATAAAAGCCGACATTCCTTCTTTTTGATCTTTACTATCAAACAGGGAATGAAAGATCCGACGCTCAAATAATAATCCTTCCTGAAGCGATGTCTCCAATGCGCGGTTAACTACTTCACGAGCCATCATAGTCGAAGCCGTACCATAAGATGCTATAAGATGAGCAGCTTCCATAGCCTCAGACAGGAGAGTATCATTTTCTATCACTCGAGCGGCAAGGCCTGCTCTTTCCGCTTCTTCTGCACCCATCATTCTTCCAGTAAGTATCAGGTCCATAGCTTTAGATTTTCCAACTAATTTTGTAAGCCGCTGCGATCCACCCATTCCTGGGATAACTCCAAGTTTAATTTCCGGTTGACCAAATTTTGCTGATTTTGCAGCAAAAATAATGTCACACATCATAGCAAGTTCACACCCACCACCAAGCGCGTATCCACTTACAGCGGCAATTTTAGGTGTTCTAAAACTTGCAAATACATCCCATTGATGTAAATAATCTTCAACAATCATCTCAATATTATCTTTTTCAACCATGTCTTTAATATCAGCACCTGCAGCAAAAGCTTTATCTGAACCGGTAATAACAAAACAGCCAACATCTTGGCTTTTATCTAGTGGTGTCAGAACCTTAACCATCTCCTGCATCACCTCAAAGTTAAGTGCGTTGAGAGCTTCTGGGCGGTTTATTGTTACAAGGACCACTCTACCTTCCTGACTAATTTTAATTGTATTTGGCATTTTATGTCCTCATTTTTTAATTAAAAAAATAACTATATCAACCACCAAGTGACTTTCAAAACTAATAACTCAAGGTGCCTTTTTAAGAACGACCCACGACATAGTTAATGACAATAGATAAATAGCTTATAGGCTTTCCCTCAAACAGCTTTCTTCGATCGCCTCCACAACCAAAGCCTAGATAATGCATTGGGTCTAATAGATAAAAGTATTTTTTTAAAGCTCCAGCGCAGCAGAATTTAACAGACCTTCTGGGTCTATTTTATTTTTGATTAATTAGACCAAATTAAAACTAATTTTTTCTAGATCTTTTTTATAGTGATAAGTTTTTCTAATTCGAACATAGACCGCCGCTACCACCAAGTTAAGTAAAGCGAGGCTATAATTATAGTAATAGCTATACTGCCTATAATAAAAGAGCTATCGACTGTATCTTGCACACCTTCTGATACAATAGTATTATTTATTTCTGGCTCTGGTGCGATGTATGAAATCGCAATAGCCATTACACCACAAAGAATAAATACAATACCAACACGGTCGATAAAGGGGAAATCAGGCCAATATTCTCGCATAATAATTGAAAAAATGAAGGAGCCTATACCCGCGACTAATGCACTGTTGGCAGTAGCCTTTTTCCAAAATAACCCTAATAGAAAAATAACAACAATTCCGGGCGTAAAGAATCCAGTAAATTCTTGAATAAACTGAAAGGCTTGCGAAAAGTTTCCCAGCAGAGGTTTTGCTATAATAATAGCAATGACCATTGAAGAAAGTCCAGCCACACGTCCAATAGTAACCAGTCTACTATCATCAACATTAGTTTTTATTTGCCTGTATATATCCATTGTAAAAATAGTTGAGATCGAATTCATCATTGATCCTAGAGAAGATAATATAGCAGCAATAAGGGCCGCAAATACAAGTCCCTTGATACCAACTGGTAAAAGTTTCATCATTTCAGGATACGCCTGATCAGGGGCTGCAAGGTCAGGTATAATCAATGCAGCTGCTATACCGGGTAGGACAACTATAACTGGCATCAAGATTTTCAAAAAACAGGCAAAAAGAATTCCTTTTCGCGCTTCAGAAAGGTTCTTAGCAGCAAGAGCTCGCTGAATAACATATTGGTTAAAACCCCAATAAGAAAGGTTCATCATCCACATGCCGCCAATGAGCACTGAGAGACCAGGTAAATCTTTATAATGCTCACTTTCGGGTGAAATAATCATATCAAATTTTTCAGGGAGTTGCTCCGTCAACTCTATAAATCCTCCCCAAACTCCTTGCTCACCACCAATTTGATTAAGAGAGATTGCAGAAACCATCAATCCACCAAACACCAATAGCGCTACCTGAATAATGTCAGTAAGGGCCACCGCTTTTAAACCTCCATACAAAGAATAAGCTACCGCACAGCCACCTAACATAATAAGACCATACGTAAGTTCAATGCCAGTAATTGCATTAACAGCAAGTGCACCAAGCCATAATATAGAGGTCAAGTTTACAAATACATAAAGACCGAGCCAAAAAATAGCCATAACAAGTCGTACGCGGCCATCGTAACGTTTTTCAAGAAACTGCGGCATGGAATAAATTTCATTTTGCAGAAAAATAGGAAGAAAATAGCGGCCAACGATTAATAAAGTGATAGCCCCCATCCATTCATATGAGGCTATACCCAAACCAATAACAAAACCTGAACCTGACATACCGATGATTTGTTCTGCAGAAATATTAGCTGCAATCAACGATGCACCAATCGCCCACCAAGGCAGGGTTTTGCCCGCAAGAAAGTAATCTTGAGCATTTTTGGAGTGACCAACTTTCTCCCTGCTGACATATTGTGCAATTACAATGATAAAAATGGTGTAGGCCACCACAATTGATATATCGATAATTCCTAGTAACAAATTTTCTACCTAATTTTTTATTGACCATTATTTACGTTAATGCGACTATTCCATATACAGTCGGCTTTGACAATATCGTATAATGATTTAAAATATTATCTCAATAAGAAAGATAAAAATGCCAGTAACTAACGATAATATTCATCAAAGTCCGCACCGTAGATATAATCCCCTGAATGATAAATGGATTTTAGTTTCCCCACAAAGAAATAACCGTCCCTGGAACGGTAAAACTGAAACTCCGACTGAACCTTTAAGTACTTCATATGATAGAGAATGTTACCTTTGTCCCGGTAATATAAGGGCATCAGGGCTAATAAACGATCAATATGGGGGTTGTTACATATTTGATAATGATTACGCAGCTATACAAGAAAACGACGAGAGAATAAGTTCCTCTGAACCACTCTTTAAGTCACAGACTGTTAACGGCGCATGCAAAGTGATTTGCTACTCGCCCGACCATTCTAAAACTCTGCCAGAATTAGAACTGAATAACCTCATCGGAATCATTAATGCATGGCGTGCCATTTATACTGATTTAGAAAAAAAATATAAATGGGTGCAAATTTTTGAAAATAAAGGTGAAATCAATGGCTGCTCTAATCCACACCCCCATGGCCAGGTATGGGCTAGCGGTCATTTACCAGATGAAGTAGAACGTGAAAATAAACATCAACAAACATATTACAAAAATAATGGCCGTCCATTATTACTAGATTATCTTAATGATGAAATTAAAAAAAATGAACGTATTGTCTGTTTAAATGATGATTGGGTGGTACTCGTACCCTATTGGGCGGCCTGGCCGTTTGAAACACTTTTGCTGCCGCGTACTCCAATTGCGCATATGAATGATTTAGAGGAAGGACAGATAAAATCATTAGCAAAGATAATAAAAAGTCTGACAACTCGATACGATAATCTTTTTAACACCTCATTTCCATACAGTATGGGCTGGCATTGTCGACCGTCGGGTGAACCTTCAAATCATTGGATTATGCATGGTCATTTTTACCCGCCGCTATTGCGTTCAGCAACTATACAAAAATTTATGGTTGGATATGAACTACTAGCAGAAACACAGCGTGACATTTCTGCTGAACAGGCTTCGACCATGCTTCGTCAAGCTTCGGATGTTCATTATAAAAAGAAACTTAAATGAACAGAGAGAAACTTATAAATAGAACCTCATCTTATCACCATCAATTGCATGGAGGTTTAAGAACAAAAATAAGTATTGCACCTGGCCGTGTTAATCTAATGGGAGAGCACACAGATTATAATGATGGATTTGTGCTACCCACTGCAATCGATTTTTTTACTTGCGTCTGTGGATCTTTAAAGGAAGGTTCAAATGTTTCAATAACGGCACTTGATTTTGATGATGAGGTAGATCATTTCGATCTTCAAGATGATATATCGCCGCACGATGACGATATTTGGAAAAATTATGTTCGTGGGGCATTCTACTTTCTTAAAATGGAAGGTTATTCACTTGGTGGCTGTGCGCTAACTATTAGTGGGACAATCCCTAAAGGGACAGGCCTCAGTTCCTCTGCTTCTCTTGAAATTGCGATTTTAAATACGTTGAGTGAATTATTTGGTCTTAGTTTGAATAATTTAAAGATGGCACAAATTGGTCAAAAAATCGAAAATGATTTTGTAGGCCTGTCCTGTGGAATTATGGATCAACTGAGCTCTGCCTGTGGCATAGAGGGTAAAGCATTGCAGATAGATTGCCGAGATTTTAAAATATCAAATATTACTATTCCCCCCTCGTTATCTTTAATGATTGTAAATTCCAATCTAAAAAGACAACTGACTACTAGCGCTTACAATGATAGGAGGCGTGAATGCCAACAAGCTGCAAAATTAATGGGAGTCGAATCTCTTCGTGACGTCACAGAGAAAACATTTCTATCTCAAAAAAACTACATGCCTGAGTTAATAGCCCGACGCGCGGAACACGTTATAACAGAAAATGCTCGGGTCATAAAAATGGCAACTGCCTTGCGCAAAGCCAATATAGAAGAAATATCAAGTATCATGGCTAATAGCCACGCCTCAATGAAAAATTTATTTGAAATCTCAACTCCAGAAATTGATATTCTTGTAAATATTATAAGCAAATTTATCAACAGTTCAGGAGGAGTACGCATGACTGGTGGTGGGTTTGGTGGCTGTGTCGTTGCCCTTTTACCTGCAAGCTTAGTTGACGGCGTTCGCAAACAGATTGACATTCAGTACCCCGATCAAACCGGACTAACTGCATGTATTTACTTGAACCAACCAACCCGTGGTGTTGAAACAGTTCAAAGTATATTTAGTTGAGATAGTCGTGAGAGCTAGGGATCAGAATAATGAGAGAAAAAAATGATAAAATTTCTATTTATAATATTAATAGCAGGTTTTTTATTGCAGCAAATATTACATATGAATAATGAAAAAATGCAACGGATAGAGGTAAAAGAGTTTGGCCTTTTAGATGATGGGCGCACCGTCAAAGTTTATACGCTTAAGAATAAACTGGGTAGTAGTATCGAAATTCTTGACTTGGGTGGCATTCTAAAGTCAATCAATGTGGCTGACCGCAACGGTAAATTTTCCGACATTGCTTTAGGGTTTAATAATCCCCAGCAATATTTAACCGACAGTCCTTATATGGGAGCCTTAATAGGGCGTTATGCTAATCGCATAGCAAAAGGAAGGTTCACTCTTGATGGGATGGAATATTCACTTGCTATTAATAATTCAGAAAACACACTTCACGGCGGCATAACTGGCTTTGATAAACAGATATGGAAAAGCTCTCCTTCCACTGTGAACAACGAAGCACAATTAAAATTATCCCTAATCAGCCAAGATGGAGATGAGGGCTATCCAGGTAAAGTATCAGCAATTGTCACATATAGTTTTAATGATCAAAATAAATTAACCATCACTTATCTCGCGACGACTGACAAAGCCACAGTTATTAATTTAACAAATCACGCTTATTTTAACTTGAATGGCCATACTGCGGGATCTATTCTTGATCACGAAGTGATGATCAATGCTTCCCATTATACTCCAGTGAATAGTACTCTAATTCCTACTGGTGAAATAGCCACAGTGAGAGGAACACCAATGGACTTTCAAACTTCAAAACCTATTGGTCGTGATATTAATATAGATGATCCACAACTAAATTTTGGACTTGGGTTTGATCATAACTGGGTCTTAAACAAATCAACCGAGGGTATAATTAGCCTAGCAGCAACAGCTTACTCGCCTAAAAGTGGTAAGTTTATTAACGTTTACACTGATCAACCGGGTATTCAATTTTATACTGGTAATTTCCTAGATGGAAGTATTAAAGGGAAAGATGAAACTTTATATCAACATCGAGATGCATTTTGCCTAGAAACACAGCATTTTCCAGACAGCCCTAATCAAACTAACTTTCCCACTACAGAATTGCGCCCAGGAGAACAATATAAGACCACAACAATATACGAATTTGGAATTAAAAAGTAATAATAACTTCATAAATTTCGTTCTGGCCCATTAACTAGAAGAATAAAGAGCCAAGAGGAAAGCATCAGCAATGGCAATATAATTGCCAATAAGAGATAAAGTTTATTCTAATAAAATATTCGTTTTTTTATGAAGGTTCCAGCAATATTGCCTATAAAGGCAGAAATAAACCAAACCCATCCACTTAAACTGGCGCTGCTAACACCGCTAAAGAACGCACCAATATTGCACCCGTAGGCAATGCGAGAACCATAGCCGAGCATCAGACCGCCAATCAATGAAACAACGATAAGTTTTAAACTGATATTCCACCTTAACTTATAAGTACCCATCAATTGAGCTGCTATGAAAGAACCTAAAAATATCCCTAAATTCATAACAGAGGTAATATCAAAGAAAATTGATTGGTCTAATGCAGCAGAGTTTTTCCAATAGACCCAACTCGTCACATCAACCCCAGATAGACTTAATGCTTTCGATCCCCACAAAACAAATGCACTTGTCACCCCCCAAGGTCGACCTGCTAGGAGAAGTGTCAAGAAATTAGCCAAAACAAGTAAAAGGATGACGGATAGGATCGGCAAATGACCGTTTAAAAGTTTTTTCCACCCCTGTACACCCTCATCATTCCCCTCATTGTAAGGTAAGACTTTACCGTGGTGCCGTTTTTCGAATATGAGTGTTATTATGGCTATACTACAGCAAATCGACAGAGTAAGACCAAGTCCCCCTACAACCCCAAACTGAGATGTTAGATCCACTCTAAAGTTTGGTAAGGCCCGCCAAAAGGCAATATCATAAGCACCCCAAACCCCTCCAGTAATAAAACCTAAAAGCGTTATAAATATACGTGCACTTCCCGCTCCAGCCCAAGAAAGAACTCCTGAAGCACAGCATCCACCAAGTTGCATCCCAATTCCAAACAGAAAACTTCCAAAAATTGATGCAATCCCAAAAGGAACAACGAAGCCAATGACATCCGAACCAAATAAACTTCCATGTGCGAGTATGGGATAGAATACTGCTGATGCAAGGGCTAGAATAAGCATTTGTGCGCGAAGCCCACGTCCATCACGTTGAGTGATCCAAGATGTCCATCCGCCCGTAAAACCAAAATTACCAAAAACAAGAGTAAGGCCTATCATAACACCGACTAACGAAAGTAAAGCATGAGCCATGCCGGCTGTATGATTTATGACTACCACAAGCGCAGCCGTTATTACGAAGGACATTATACGCCAAAGATAATAATTTGGTATTCTGCTCAAATTGGAAGTTTGTATTTTAGACATTATTTACCCCTAAGATTTTAGGAGTGTACATAATTAAAATTAATCAGTCCACCTATAGGCGTAAACAGCTACTCTATATTTAATGTAGCTGTTCCCAGACGTTTACTATTGAGGCCTTTAAATCATTAATTCACGCATTACCTTTGCCCGCTAAGCGTGCAATGCTTGGTCTAAGTCTGCAATGATATCATCTATATCTTCAATACCAACTGAAAGCCTAATAACATCAGGCCCCGCAGCCGCTGCAATTTGCTCTGCTTCACTTAATTGACTATGCGTTGTCGAAGATGGATGTATTATTAAACTCCGGGCATCACCAATATTAGCGAGATGTGTAAAAAGTTTCACATTTTCAACCATTCTTTTACCCGCTTCATATCCATGGGTTAAACCAATAGTCATGACCGCACCTGCTCCTTTTGGCATATATTTTTGGTGTAAAGAGTAATACGGATCATCTTTAAGTCCGGCATAAGAAACCCATTTAACCTTATCGTGGTTCTTAAGATAAGTGGCTGCCTTAAGCGAATTTTCACAGTGCCGCTCCATTCTCAAGGCAAGCGTCTCAATTCCATTTAATATATAAAATGCATTCTGCGGAGATAAACACTGACCTATATCTCTTAAGGAAAGAACGCGGCAAGCAATAATGAAACCTATATTACCCATCGCCTCACCGAAAACTTCTGCAAGAACCATATCATTATAGCTATCACAGGGTGCTGAAAGGGTTGGATACTTATCATTCTTAAGCCAATCAACTTTACCGCTATCAATAATTATTCCACCAATGCTATTACCGTGGCCACCAAGAAATTTTGTAAGTGAATTGACAACAATATCTGCCCCATGTTCGATAGGACGACAAAGGTATGGTGTAGCCAGTGTATTATCAACAACCAGAACAATACCAGCGTCATGAGCAACCTTTGCTATAGCAGAGATGTCAGTAATAATGCCGCCAGGATTAGCTAAACTTTCAATAAAAATAGCCTTAACATTGTCGTTTAAAGCTGCTTTAAATTTCTCAGCAGTCGGCTCTACAAATGTTGTGTTCCAACCAAATTTTTTAAAACTTGTTCCCATTTGGGTAATTGATCCGCCATAAAGTTTTTTCGACGCTAATATTTCATCACCTGTTTCTAAAAGTGTGTGAAATACAGTAAACTGGGCGGCATGTCCGCTTGAGACTGCTAACCCAGCGACCCCACCTTCAAGTGCAGCAACCCGCTTTTCCAATACGTCCGTCGTCGGGTTCATCAACCGTGTGTAAATATTACCAAATTCATTTAAACTAAAAAGATTAGCAGCATGCTCTGTATCATTAAATTTATAAGCAGATGTCTGATAAATAGGTACGGCACATGCCCCTGTTGTTGGGTCGGGTTGCTGGCCAGCATGCAAGGCCAGGGTTGGTAACTTATATTTATCTGACATATTTTCTCCAATTTATTACAATTTTTATAATAATATAATTATTACTCATTGTTATTCCATTAAACCAAAAATTTCAAAATGCAAATTGAAACCTCAACTTTGTAAACCTTTCAGTATCTTAGTAAATATTAAAATTTACCTAAAGTTATAATAAAACCTGATCCCACGGCCCTTTTATAGCAAGGGTTTGGGTTGGTGTTTGAACATTTACAAACATGGTTGTACCATCAGGTGAAAAACAGACACCCGCGGTTTCAGATTTAACATTAACTTTGGCTAGGGTGTAAAGTTCACCTGATGGTGTAATTCCCCTTATGTGATTTATGCTACCGTCATAATGGTCTTCACAAACGATAAGATGACCGTTTGGTGCAACAGTGATATTATCACCTAGACCAAATGTTTCTTTGTGTATGGATTCGAAAAAGAGTTGTAGTCGACCTGGATCATCATCCTCATCAGGCTTTCCTTCATTAAGAGACGGTTTGTATCTCATAACCTGCCCAAGGTTTTTAACACCCCCAGTCGAGCAGCAGAAATAAAGCTCATTATCACCCCAAAAGATCCCTTCACCACGGGCAAATATTGCCGCACCATTTTTAAACCCGCGCATCCTAAGATCATCTTCAGGGCTATCTATGTTTTCTAGATCAATCCACCTTACATTGCGCCAGCTTTCCGGCTCAAACGATCTGCCGTCCCAGTTTCGACTGTCAAATCCGCTCGCAACACCCTGAACACCTAATGCCTGTAACTTTCCACCTTTATGGAGGTCTCCATAAACATTAGGGATAAATCGGTAGAATAAACTGTTTCCGCGGTCCTCTGTAAGATAAACAATACCCGTCCTCGGATCAACCGCTGCCGCTTCATGGTTAAAACGCCCCATAGCTTTAAGAGGTATAGGCTTGACTAGCCCATTTGCGTTCGCCAGCACCTCAAATACCCATCCATGATCGTGTTGGCAACCCTCACCAGATTTGCGTGTAGTTTCTTCGCATGTTAGCCAACTTCCCCAAGGCGTAATGCCACCAGCACAATTGGTCGAGGTCCCAACCAGGCTGTGATGTTCCCTTACCCGCTTTTCTTGAGCTACATCATAAATGATCGTTGTGGTTCCGCCCAGGAGTGGCTCACCGTCATCCGTATGATCATAGGCGTGACTATGTAAAGGTTTGAGTTTTTTAAGTTCTTCTGGATCAGGATTCGTGTGACCAATTTCATGGTTTCGCACAAGCGCTACTTTTGATCCCTCTAGTGCAAAGCATCCCATGCCGTCAGCATTGTTCGGAACCAAATAGCCGTCATCCATTTGATCTCCGAGCCTAGATATAGTTTTATAGCTAAAACCCTCTGGCAAATCCAATATAGCGTCACGGGCTTCCACCAGCGGTCCGTAGGCTGGTATACTTTTGGACTTTGAATAATAAGAACAACCTGACAAATAATTAGTAAGCCCCGCAAATGCCAAACTACCCGCACCAGCCACAAATTTTCTACGCGTTACTTTCATGAGATTCCCCTTCTTATACTTTCTTTATAATATCAACCACTTTCCTGGTTAAAAATCAAGATCTTAAACCGATCTTTTTATATTTTTAAAAAAGGCTTTGTCGCTCGCATTTTTGCTTTTCGCAGTCGGATTGGTAGCTATAAAAACAAACGGCTCAACACATATGTGCTAAGCCGTTTTTTTAATTGGTGGAGCTAAGCGGGCTCGAACCGCTGACCTCTACACTGCCAGTGTAGCGCTCTCCCAGCTGAGCTATAGCCCCAAATTTCATTTATTTCTGGTCTTAAATGATGTGGATATAATTTATGTACCACGGCCCATTAATACTCTGTCCATTTATCAATAATAATGGATATAGAAATTAATTAATCTTCTACAGTTGGTTTCGAGTTTGGCGTGTCAACAACAGCGGCAACGTTTGTATCATCATCATCGCTGAGAACAACAGTATTGTCGTCAGGTGAGATTTCAGCATCATCATCGTCATCACTCAAGAGTGCATCATCATCCAGAAGATTTTCTGCTTCCTCTTCTGCAACTTCAGCTTTTCGCTTTTCTGAAATAAGCTCGATAGAATGCGTTTTACTCTTCAGAATAATCTCAGGCTTGAACTTATGTTCACAATCAATACAAACGATTGGTTCAAACTCACCAAGATCATAAAATCTTGTTCCACATTTTGGGCATTGACGTTTTTCGCCCCATTCAGCTTTTGCCAAAGTATTTCTCCTAAGGACATTTTGTTCATAAATACATAAAAAACAATGATTTGCCATTTTATCAGGCCACTGTCAAAGCCTAATATGACAAAAGTGTGAAGATTAGAAACAAAAATGAAATAAATATCGATAAAATTAGATAAAAAAGTGATACTAATAGCCAGATATATGTTAATTCACTCCCTAATTAACCAATCAAGGCGGATAAAAAAAAATATGCATAAACTCAGCTCATCAAAAACTGGCCCCTTATTAGGAACTATAACTGTGCCAGGTGACAAATCTATTTCGCACCGCGCACTCATAATGGGAGCGGTTTCAATTGGTGAAAGTAAAATTTTAGGGCTTCTCGAAGGAGAAGACGTTCTTGGTACTGCAACCGCACTGCGCGCCCTTGGTGCAGACATCTATAAAGACAAGAAAAAAGTGTGGCACGTTCATGGTGTGGGTATTGGTGGACTAAGAGAGCCAGATGTATCACTTAACATGGGAAATAGCGGAACAGGAGTACGTCTACTCATGGGGCTTGTCGCCACTCACCCTATAGAAGTAACTTTTACCGGAGACAGCTCATTATCATCAAGGCCGATGAAACGTATCACAGATCCTCTAGAAAAATTTGGAGCAAAGTTTTCTGGTAATAGTGACGGAACTCTTCCTATAAAAGTTATTGGCGCAAAATCCCCCATACCCATTTCATACGAACTGCCTATGGCATCTGCACAGGTTAAATCTGCTATAATGCTTGCCGGCCTTAACACCCCAGGACGGACGACGGTAGTCGAAAAAATTTCAACTCGCGATCATTCAGAGCGTATTTTTAAATATTTTGGGGTGCCTATTGAAATTGATAATAATAATATTTACGTAAGCGGCCATGCTGAATTAACGGCAAAAGAAATGACTGTCCCTGCAGATCCATCATCAGCTTCCTTTTTAGTGGTGGCAGCAATCATTACTGAGGGATCCGACTTAATAATTAAAAACGTCGGAATGAATCCCGCTCGTACTGGATTATTTGAAACTCTTTTAGATATGGGCGGTCAAATTTATTTTAAAAATAAACGTCAATCATGTGGGGAAGATATTGCAGATATTCACGTTAAGTATTCTAAGCTTAAGGGTATAGAGGTCCCTCATGAAAGGGCCGCTTCCATGATTGATGAATACCCAGTTCTCTGTGCAGCAGCTGCTAATGCCGAAGGTAATACAGTCATGCGAGGAATAAATGAACTGCGTGTCAAAGAAAGTGATCGTATTGCTGTAATGGTAGAGGGTCTGCAAGCTTGCGGGGTTAATGTAATTGAGCATGACGACGGAATGACTGTCTCTAAGTCCGAGGTTAGTGGTGGAACATTGGTTGCAACCCATCTCGACCACCGCATCGCTATGTCATTTCTTATACTAGGATTAAATTCAAAAAAAACAATATCCATTGATGACGGAAGGGTCATTGAGACGAGTTTTCCAGAATTTACGGATCTCATGAACTCACTGGGAGCTCAAATATGTCCTTAGGTAAAAAGCTTATCATTGCCCTGGATGGCCCAGCGGCATCAGGTAAAGGAACTCTCGCTCGCCACCTAGCGAGCCATTACAATCTTGCCCTTCTTGATACAGGGGTTCTATATCGAGCAGTTGGATGGAATGTAATACAGGCAGGCGGAAATCCAAACAATGAAATTGATGCCTTGCAGGCTTTAAAAAAACTACCTAATACAGATTTGTCAAATAAAGAACTGAGGAGCGAATCAATTGGTACAGCAGCATCTCAAGTTGCTGCGCAACCTTCAATAAGGCTTGCTTTAGTTGATTTTCAACGAACCTTTGCCAATAATCCACCAGCAAATAAAAATGGCACCATCCTGGACGGACGCGATATTGGTACTGTTATCTGCCCTGACGCCCCAGTCAAAATATTTATAACCGCAGACGTTGAAACACGGGCAAAACGAAGGTTTTTAGAAGAGTTTGGAAATAATAAAAATGACAAGGAATACCAAAAAATCCTACAGAAACTAAGGGATCGTGATAAACGGGATACAAGCCGCGCATCCTCGCCACTTAAACAAGCTAAAAATGCCCACTTGATAGATACAACATATTCAGATATAGAGGCCGTGTTTGAGACAGCCATCACGTTTGTTTCAAGTAAAATGTAAAGTAATAACACCTGTTAATGATATTTATTGATCTATCTCTATTTATTAGGCAGATTTTTTTATTTTATTAATATTAACACTAACCTTTTTATTAAGGCTGTCGAAAATAGTCGTCGGCCCAAAATAAAAACAGGGTGTCCCGCTAATGGGATAAATCACCCGCATGAATAGGTAATAATAATGACTGAACTTAATGTTCCAACTACCGAAGACTTCGCAGCAATGCTCGAAGACTCCCTTGGTCCTGAAGGCAAGTTTGACGGCAAAGTCGTCACAGGGATCATCATTGCAGTAGATAAAGAATCCGCAACTATAGATATTGGTCTAAAAGCCGAAGGTCGCGTTCCACTTAAAGAATTTGCTGATCACGGACAATCAGCTGAACTTAAAGTTGGTGACACTGTTGAGGTTTTCGTTGAGCGTATAGAAAACGCCAAAGGCGAAGCAATGCTATCGCGTGAAAAAGCACGTCGTGAAGAATCGTGGACTGTCCTTGAAAAGTCTTATGAAGCTGAGGAACGTGTTAATGGCGTTATCTTTGGTCGCGTTAAAGGCGGCTTCACAGTTGACCTTTCTGGAGCTGTAGCTTTTCTACCTGGTAGTCAGGTTGATGTTCGCCCAATACGTGACGTCACACCACTAATGAATATTGAACAGCCATTCCAGATACTTAAAATGGACCGCAAGCGTGGTAATATTGTTGTATCTCGACGTGCCATCCTCGAGGAAACACGTGCTGAACAACGTACAGAAATTATAGAGAACCTTGCTGAAGGTAAAACTGTAGAAGGTATTGTTAAGAATATTACTGACTACGGTGCCTTCGTTGACCTTGGTGGTATTGACGGCCTTCTTCACGTTACTGATATTTCGTGGAAACGAATTAATCATCCATCAGATATACTGACTATCGGCGATACTATTAACGTCCAAATTATTCGTCTAAATCCAGATACTCAACGTATCTCCTTGGGAATGAAACAACTTACAGAAGATCCTTGGTCAACAATCACAAGCAAGTATCCAATTGGGACAAAACTAACTGGCCGCATCACGAATATCACCGATTATGGTGCTTTTGTTGAACTTGATGATGGCGTTGAAGGTCTTGTGCACGTTTCAGAAATGAGCTGGGTTAAGAAAAATGTACACCCGGGTAAGATCGTATCAAGTAGCCAAGAAGTTGAAGTTATGGTTCTTGAGATCGATGGCGAGAAACGACGTATCAGCCTTGGCCTTAAGCAGTGTAAAGATAACCCATGGCTTTCATTTGCTGACAAATTCCCAACAGGTACAAAAATTGAAGGTGAAGTTAAGAACATCACTGAATTTGGCCTGTTTATCGGTCTCGAAGGTGAAATGGACGGTATGGCTCATTTATCTGATTTAGACTGGAATAAGTCTGGTGAAGAAGCAATTGCTGAATATAAGAAAGGGGATATGGTTAAAGCCATCATCCTTGATGTTGATACTGACAAAGAACGTATCTCGCTTGGTATCAAACAACTAAAGGGTGATCCTGTTAATGCAATTTCCGGCCTAAAGAAAGGTGGAACTGTAACATGTACTGTTACAGAAGTAACTGAAAATGGCCTCGAAGTGAGCGTTGGTGAAGAAGAGGGAATGAAAGCCTTTATTCGTCGCTCTGACCTTAGCCGTGATCGAGCAGAGCAACGTCCAGAGCGCTTCTCAGTTGGTGATAAGCTTGATGCTAAAGTAACTACCCTTGATAAAAAAGCTAGAAAAGTTAGCCTTTCTATCAAACAGCTTGAAATTTCTGATGAAAAAGATGCTGTGGCTCAATACGGATCATCTGATAGTGGAGCAAGTCTTGGAGATATTCTTGGTGCAGCTATTGCTGATGCAAAGCCAGCTAAGAAAAAAGCAGCTCCTAAAAAGACTGCTGCAAAAAAAGATGCAGAGCCTGCTAAGAAAAAAGCAGCTCCTAAAAAGACTGCTGCAAAAAAAGATGTAGAGCCTGCTAAGAAAAAAGCAGCTCCTAAAAAGGCTGCTGCAAAAAAAGATGTAGAGCCTGCTAAGAAAAAGGTAGCTCCTAAAAAGGCTGCTGCAAAAAAAGACGCTAAATAAAGAAACTTTGTCTTTTAGTTAAAGTATTTAACCCGTCCGGATTATCCGGGCGGGTTTTTTATTGCATAACTTCATATACTGATTCTATCTCATCATTATTGATCAGATCAAAAAAAAGACTAAAGTCATCCTTTTTTATATAAATTAACTCTATTTTATATAAAAAACATAACTTATAAGGACTTAGCCTTGACGAGCTTACAACTCTCTGGCAATTTAGAATATTGGATCAATAATGTAACTAAATTAATATATAAGGACTTCAACATGATAAAGTCGGAGATGATAGCAAAATTAGTGGATGCAAATCCCCATCTTTATCAACGTGATATAGAACGTATCGTCAATACTATATTTGAAGAAATTACAAACGCCCTTGCTGAAGGTAACCGAGTTGAACTTCGAGGCTTTGGAGCATTTTCGGTCAAAAACCGCCCTGCTCGCGCTGGCCGTAATCCACGTACTGGGCAAGCTGTAGATGTACCGGCCAAGAGTGTGCCTTATTTTAAAACGGGTAAAGATCTGCGGGAAAAGTTAAACAACAAATAAGTTGTCCCTTGGCTAGCAGCATGTAACCTCAAATAAGAAGGGCTTAAACCATGCGCTTTATCACTTATGTTGCCTTTATCACCTTTACTCTTCTCTGTATTATCATTGCAGTGTCTAATAACTCATTGGTAAACTTTAGTTTAGAACCTCTGCCTATAAATATTGTTATTCCAATATTCTGGTTAGTTTTTATAGGAATTTTTATTGGACTTTTAGGTGGTTGGTTTGTTTCTATATATTCCAGCATATCCCACGCAAAGCGCCGGAGATTAACCGATAAAAAAATTAAAGAACTTGAAAAAAAAATTAAATCGTCTTTACCACCTAATATTGATTTGTAAAAAGACTAAAAGCATGTCAAGACTCCATCAAAGTAACTTAAACGGACCCGACGATGGCAAAAATAAGACCTTCCGAACGTATCTTATGCGCACTTGATACAATTAATGCAGCACAGGCGAGCACACTCGCTGCAGCACTAGGCTCAGATGTGGGTGGCATAAAATTAGGTTTAGAGTTTTTTGGAGCTAATGGTCCGGAGGGTTTCAAGGAAGTATTAAAAGCTAACCAAAATATTTTTCTTGATTTAAAACTTCATGATATTCCAAATACAGTCGCTAAGGCGATCCACTCTTTAATGCCATTACATCCCAAAATTATGACTATTCACACGGCTGGCGGTTACGCGATGATGGCAGCAGCAGCAAATGCCGCTACAGAAGCTGCGGCCCAGGAATGTTGCGTTCGCCCTTTGATCGTTGGCGTTACGATCCTTACTAGTCTTGACGGGGCAGACTTAACTGCTGTTGGCTACCAGGATAGTTTGCCAGGCCAGGTTTTGAGAATGGCCAAGTTAGCAAAGAAGAGTGGCCTGGACGGTGTAGTATGTTCACCACACGAGATTAAATTACTTAGAGATACCTGTGGCCCTGATTTCAAATTAATTGTTCCCGGTATTCGCCCGGCAGGTAGTGCAAAAGATGATCAAAAGAGAGTTATGACACCAAAAAAGGCTATTGAGCTTGGCGCAGATTTCTTGGTAATTGGAAGGCCAATCACCCAAGCGGATGACCCTATTGCTGCCGCGCGAGCAATCGTTGAAGAAATAGATAGTTGATCGTGATGGCTAAAGTAAAAATTTGCGGCCTATCAACTAAAGAAACAGTTTTTACTGCCGTTAATGCTGGTGCACAGTATATTGGATTTGTATTTTATCCGCCATCCCCGAGAAATGTTACCATTGATCAGGCGGCTAGACTTTTAGAGACACCCTATCCAAATATACTCAAAGTTGGCGTCTTTGTTAACCCCAGTGACGTCCTACTCACCAACGTTCTAAAAGATGTTAATCTTGATATTATTCAACTTCATGGCAACGAGGGTCCCGAGCGAGTTAAATATATTCGTGCTCGATTTGCTAAAAGCGTAATGAAGGCAATTTCTGTTTCTGATGTTGATGACCTCAATAGTGCCAAAGAATTTGAGAGTACATGTGATATGTTACTCTTTGACGCTAAGGCGCCCATTGAGATGGATAACGCACTTCCAGGTGGAAATGGATTAGTATTTGATTGGAAGTTAATTGCTGATTATCAATGGAAAGTTCCTTGGATGTTATCGGGAGGTCTCAATGCAACAAATGTGCAAGAAGCAATTAGAATAAGTGGTGCAAAAATTGTTGATATTTCGAGTGGCCTTGAAACCGACCCAGGAAGTAAAGATATATATATGATAGAAACGTTTATGAAAGTAGTTAAGGAAACTGCAGAATGAGTGATAAAAATGTTAATAGCTTCCGAAACAGTCCTGATGAAGATGGTCATTTTGGTATATTCGGCGGGCGATATGTAGCTGAAACATTGATGCCCCTTATACTAGAAGTGGAAAAAACCTACAGGGCCGCTAAGAATGACCCAACTTTTAAGAAAGAGTTTAATGAACTTCTTAAAGAGTATGTAGGAAGACCTAACCCACTTTATTATGCAAAACGCCTAACGGAACACCTTGGTGGTGCAAAAATATATTTTAAACGCGAAGAGCTTAATCATACCGGGGCCCATAAAATAAATAATTGTGTTGGGCAAATATTACTAGCCCGTCGTATGGGTAAAACGCGTATAATTGCAGAAACTGGAGCCGGGCAGCACGGCGTTGCGACAGCAACAGTTTGTGCACTTTTTGGCATGCCTTGTGTGATTTATATGGGGGCTAAAGATATTGAACGTCAAAAACCAAATGTCTTTCGTATGAAACTCCTTGGTGCCGAGGTTATACCAGTTACAACTGGGTCAGAAAGTCTTAAAGATAGCATGAACGAGGCTATGAGAGATTGGGTAGGCAACGTAGAGGATACTTTTTACATTATTGGAACTGTAGCTGGACCGCACCCCTACCCTGAACTAGTCCGCGACTTTCAGTGCGTGATTGGGAATGAAGCACGTGAGCAAATTCTTGAGAAAGAGGGACGTCTTCCTGACAGTCTTGTCGCGTGCGTCGGCGGTGGCTCAAACGCTATTGGCCTTTTTCATCCATTTCTTGATGATGATGTTGAAATGTATGCTATTGAAGCAGCTGGACATGGTGTTAACACTGACAAACATGCTGCTTCCCTGTCCGGGGGAATGCCAGGCATACTTCACGGTAACCGAACTTATCTTCTTATGGATGATGACGGCCAGATACAGGAGGCTCATTCTATTTCCGCTGGACTAGATTATCCAGGTATTGGACCTGAGCATAGTCACCTTCATGAAATTGGCAGAGTGAAGTACGTGCCAATTGGGGATACGGAGGCCCTTGCGGCCTTTCAACTTTGTTCAAAACTAGAAGGTATTATTCCAGCGCTGGAATGTGCCCACGCTATTGCCTATATTTGTAAGCTAGCCCCGGACCTACCTAAAGATCACGTAATGATTATGGGCTTAAGTGGCAGAGGCGATAAAGATATATTTACAGTTGCTGAAGCACTTGGTGAGGATATCTAGACTATGGGTGTTTCAAGGATAAATGCGAGATTTAAAAAATTAAATTTAGAAGGTCGCTCAGGACTAGTAACTTTTACCACAGCTGGCGATCCCGATTATAACACAGCTCTGAAAATCCTAAAGGGCCTCCCCGGGGCAGGTGCTGACATCATTGAGCTAGGAATGCCCTTTTCTGACCCTATGGCAGACGGTCTTGCCATTCAGGAAGCTAGTATCCGGGCCCTTAATGGTAATATGACCTTAAAAAAAACCCTTGAGATGGTTCGTAGTTTTAGAAAAAACGATCAGGATACGCCTATAGTTTTAATGGGTTATTATAATCCAATCTATATTTACGGGGTACAAAATTTTATTGGGGACGCCCTAGCGGCAGGTATTGACGGTATGATTGTAGTTGATTTACCACCCGAAGAAGATAAAGAACTAGCCATCCCAGCGAATGATGCTGGCATGGCGATGATACACCTCGCTACACCTACTACTGACCAAAATCGTCTGAAAAAAATTCTTAAGAATGGATCAGGATTTTTATATTATGTTACCATTGCTGGCGTTACAGGGACCGCCAAGCCAGACCTCAAACCTGTTAAAGCTGCATTAGATAATTTTAAAGAAATATCACAAATACCCATGGCAGTTGGTTTTGGCATTAAATCTCCAGAAGATGCCGCACAGTTTGCAACTTTTGCTGATGCAGTTGTTGTTGGTTCCGCAATAGTCGATATTATCAAAAACAACATAAACCAAGAAAATGTTGCAAATTCTGACCTAGAAGCTAAAGTTCTTTCCTTTGTAAGTAAACTTGCAAATGGCGTCCAAAACGCGAGAAAAAAAAACGGGGTCCCCCTATGAACTGGTTAACAAATTTTGTACGTCCTAAAATTCAGAGTATTATAGGACAAAAATCTGAAACTACAGATAACCTATGGCACAAATGTAAAGGCTGTGGACAGTTGCTCTATGTAAGTGATGTAGAAAAAAATCTAAATATTTGTCCTAGCTGCGACCATCATGAGCGAATTGGTCCAACGGAGAGATTTAAAAATCTCTTTAATAAAGGTGAATATAGTCTAGTTAAACTTCCGGTTCCAACTGACGACCCTCTCAAATTTAAAGATCAAAAAAAATATACGGAACGTCTCAAAGCTGCCAGAGCAAAAAGTGAATATAAAGATGCTATTGCAGTTGCTTACGGAAAAATGGGAAACGTCCATACTGTAATAGCTGTACAAAATTTCCTATTTATGGGCGGCTCAATGGGTGTTGGAGTTGGCGACGGTATCGTTGCGGCATCTACTCAAGCCATAGAGAAGAAAGTTCCCCTTATTTTGTTCGCTGCTGCCGGCGGTGCCCGCATGCAGGAAGGTATTTTATCTTTAATGCAAATGCCCCGATGTACCGTTGCTGTGCAGCGTCTTCGTGACGCCGGTCTTCCTTATATTGTTGTACTTACAGACCCAACTACGGGAGGTGTTACTGCTTCTTACGCTATGCTTGGCGATATTCAAATAGCTGAACCTAATGCACTAATTTGCTTTGCCGGTCCTCGGGTAATCAAAGATACTATTCGTGAAGAACTGCCTGAAGGTTTCCAACGCAGTGAATACCTTTTAGAGCACGGCATGATAGACATGATAGTACACAGAGCTAAGATGAAAGAAAAATTAACCCAACTTTTAAGTCTTCTTGTGAATAAAGAAGTTTAGTCACTGAAAATGAACAACCTTACCAGTGACACAATACTTGAACGTCTCCTTACATTACACCCTAAAACTATTGATCTCTCTCTTGGTAGAATGCGTGATATTTTAAATAAACTTGGTAATCCTGAAAAAAAACTACCCCCAGTTATTCATGTCTCAGGTACCAACGGTAAAGGCTCAACCATAGCTTATTTACGTTCAATTCTCGAATCAGCTAACTTGTCTATACATGTATATACATCACCTCACCTTGTCCGGTTTGCAGAACGAATTCGTATAAATGGAAAGATTATTAGTGAAAGTTATCTTGAAGAGGTTCTAGAGATATGCGAAGAAATTAATGCTGGCAAGCCTATAACTTATTTTGAAATCACAACTGCAGCGGCCTTTAAAGCATTCGCCGACAATCCTGCTGATATTTTAATACTTGAAGTTGGCTTAGGCGGACGTCTCGATGCGACAAACGTTGTTGAGCAGCCCCTTAGTACAGTAATTACACCCATCTCCCATGATCACGAACATTTTTTAGGAAATGATTTGCTTGGAATAGCATATGAAAAGGCAAGTATAGCAAAAATAAATACTCCCCTGCTCTCAGCGAAACAACAGCTAGGCGTCAATAAAATAATCAGTGAAGTTGTAACCTCAAAAGGAGGAAAATTTATTACTGAATGGGATTATAATATTATAAGTGATGGCTTTATCTACAATGATAGTCAAGGGACGTTAAATTTACCAATTCCAAACTTGCGGGGCCCTCATCAGGTTTCAAATGCGGCACTTGCCGTTGCAGTGCTTAGGCATCAAGATAAAATTTCAATTAGTGAAAAACATTTTGCAGAGGGTGTTACCAACGCTAAATGGCCAGCTCGTATGCAGGATATTAGTATTAGCCGATACGGGAAATTACTTAATAATGGAAGTGAGCTTTGGCTTGATGGGGGGCATAATCCAGCCGCGGGTCAGGTTGTGGCCGACAGCTTTAAGGGTAAGAAGCTCATCCTAATATGCGGCATGATGGAAAACAAAGATGCCTCTGGTTATATTCAAGCATTTAAGAAAAAAATTTCTAAGTTTTACGGCCTTCATATTGACGGTGAGACGAGCCATTCAGCCGCTAACATCGTTAAATTTGCGCAGTCTTTAGATGTTAAGTCAGAGACCGCAAATAGTGTTGAAGAAGCTTTAGTAAAAATAGGCAACAAGTCCGTAGTGACAGTAATTATTTGTGGCTCACTATATCTTGCGGGACAGGTACTAGCTGATAATGCCTTGATCCCAGATTAATCCCTGCTAAACTAAATAAAATTATAATAGACAGGATAAACCGATGTCCAACACACGCCTTTACTTAATCACTCCGCCTACTTTTAATTTAAATAAATTTGCAGGTAGCCTAAGGGAGGCCTTAGAGGGTGGAGATGTGGCTAGCGTCCAGCTTCGGATGAAAGAAAGCAACGATAAAAATATCATTGAAGCAGCTAAAGTACTCATGCCTATATGTCACGCCAAAGATGTCGCATTTATCATCAATGACAACGCAGAGATTGCAAAACTTGTGGATGCTGACGGCGTTCATGTTGGCCAGGACGACCTGACTATAGAAGAGGCTCGCAACGTCGTTGGTGAGAATAAAATTATTGGAGTTACCTGCAAGGACAGCAAGCACATTTCCATGACAGCCGGCGAACAAGGGGCCGACTATGTTGCTTTCGGAGCCTTTTTTCCAACTAAAACAAAATCTATAGTAACTACTGCGTCCCCAGAAATACTTCAGTGGTGGCAAGATATTTTTGAAATACCCTGCGTTGCCATTGGCGGTATAAACTCTACAAATGCCCCCTCAATTGCCAAAGCGGGTGCAGATTTTGTTGCTGTCTGTTCTGGTGTCTGGGATCACCCTAATGGCCCAAAAAAAGCCGTGACTGAAATAAACGAAGCGATTAATACCTAAATGAAAGAATTTCCCATTCTTTACAGCTTTAGGCGCTGCCCTTACGCGATGCGCGTTAGACTAGCTTTACTTTCTTGCAAAATTAAATGCGAATTAAGGGAAGTTGTATTGCGAAATAAACCACAGCAAATGGTTAACATCTCACCTAAGGCCACCGTTCCAGTACTTGAGCTTGTTGATGGAACAGTTATTGACGAAAGCCGCGATATTATAATTTGGGCTATAAAAAAAAATGACCCAAACCAATGGCATCCGCATTTAAAAGAAATGGGTGAGCTTGTTAAAATCAACGATAATCAATTTAAAACTCATCTTGATAAATACAAGTATTCAAGCAGAAATCCGGAGCTTTCAAAAAATGCCCACAGAGAAAATTGTGATTTTTATCTCAAATTAATCAACGAAAAACTAAAAGTATCTAATTTTTTGAGCGCAGATAAGCAGACCATCACTGATATTTCTATTTTTCCATTCCTTCGTCAATTTGCTTTTGTTGATAAAAGTTATTTTGACAAACTACCCTATCCGCACCTACAGAAATGGCTCCAATACCATTTACAAAGCAAACTTTTTCAAAATATTATGACTAAATATGATCCGTGGCATGAGGGACAGAATATAACTTACTTTCCATGATTAACTCTTGCCTGAGTAAGCCAATAAAATACAAGATAGGGTATTTTGCAGTCTATTATTTTCGTCTAGTGAAATAGAGTATGAAAAGACACAAAATAAACGGCACCGCACGTTCAAGAAAATCTCCAGGCGCATCTGGCTGCAAAAAGAATATAATGGTCATCACGAAACCAAATATCATCGATGGCAAAATAGCTCGAGAGCTTATTCTTACCCCTGCGAGCCTCATGAATACCACAGGACCTATACTTGCGCCCAATGCATTCCAGGCAAACAGAACTCGAGAAAAAATATCACTCGGAAGATATATTGAAGTAATCACCGCAAATACACAGAGAACGGCAATAACAATCCGTGATATAAATAGTTTACTGCGCCCCTCGTTTTCCTCCCCCATCAAATCGTGAGCAATTGATGATGCAGATACAAGTAGTTGGCTATCTGCGGTTGAAAGAACGGCGCTTAACACTGCGGCAACCATTATCCCTCCTAAAACAACGGGAAGCAAACTGTCCGTAAGCACAAAGAAGATATCTTCTGAATTAGAAATTTCGTTAACCATAATGCTTCCACACATTCCCAGAATTATCATTCCAATCATACTGACTGCAACACAGCTTATTGCTATAATTTGAGCCACACGCATTTTTACATTTTTTTTCATTGACATAAATCGAATAAGCAGGTGAGGCTGACCTAATGCACCAAAGCCGATGGACATGCTACCCACTACAAATCCAATCAACATTAATCCTGTGTTTGAACCGCCTAGGGAAAGCTGCTCTAGTGTAGAGGATGCTTTATAGTTTTGCCAAAAATCACTTACCCCCCCAACCTCAATTAATGCCAGAGCTGGAAGCAATAAAGATGCTACCATCATCAATGTCCCCTGCAGGGTATCCGTCAGACTAACCGCCCAAAAACCACCAAGCATGGTATAGGTCATAATCACAAATCCTCCGAGGAGGATACTATTTGTAATTGACAAATCAAAGGTAGCCGCAAATGTTCCGCCAGCAGCTTGAAGTTGTGCGGCAACATAAAACATAAAACAAAAAATTATGATTATTGCGGTAAACACTCGAATATTTTTTTTTGTCTTATCGCTTCCGTCGAGAATAAGAATATCGGTCACGGTAACTAACTTTTTTTCATGTGAAAGTTTCTGTAGACGAGGCGCAACCCAGATCCAGGAAAAACCGTGACCAAGGACAAGGCCCGGTACTACCCAAAGCGCGGATATACCCACAGCATAACCAATACCGCTCAAACCAAGCATAACCCAGGCCGAAGCTGAACTCGCTACGTAGCTCATTGAAGCAACGAACGGCCCAAGGCTCCGTCCACCTATAAAAAAATCCGTATTATTATAAGTTTTACGACTACCAAAATAACCAAGTGTTATTAGCAATGTTATATAAACGGTTAATGTGAGAAGAATTATAGTATCTTTAGTCATAGTATCTCATTTTAATTTCCCTGCGGTAGCGACTTTATATAACCTTTTTGCTTATGACCAGCGATAGTTACTTCCATATTGCGCTGAAATGATACAACTTGACCCACACCGCAGCAATAATTATTATATTAGGCTCTTCCTTTTATACAAATTTAATGGGACCACAGATTGATTGGATTGATAATTTGGGAAAGCAAGGATATTTAAGCGGACAATTACTTCTTCCCATGCCGGGCATGACTGACCCCCGCTTTGAAGGATCTGTCATATATATTTGTAGCCACTCCGAAGAAGGAGCCATGGGCTTAGTCATTAATAGCCCCTGCGAGAATATAAACTTTCCTGATTTGCTAGATCAGCTCGACATTGATTGTGACAATAACGTCACACCAGACCCGCAATTAAAAAGTATTCCTCTTCACGAAGGGGGTCCCGTCGAATCTGGCCGTGGATTTATTCTACATAGTGCCGATTACGTGCAAGGGTCGACTTTAATAATTTCGGAAACTATTGCCCTGACTGCAACATTGGACATCCTTAGTGCTATTGCATGTGGTGAAGGACCGGAACACTATCTTATTGCCCTGGGCTTCTCTGGCTGGGGCCGCGGTCAACTTGAAAACGAGATAATAAGAAACAGCTGGCTTACTATAGAGGCTGACGCTGAACTTGTTTTTAAAACTGACCTAGAATTAAAACTACCCCGCGCCCTAGCAAAGCTTGGTATTGACTTATCCATGCTTTCCTCACAGTTTGGTAACGCCTAGATATCTTCTAAATCAAAATAATTAGAAAATTAAAGATATTTAAATAATAAAATTCGCAATCTCTTTGTTTTTTATTAAGTGACATCAAACAGCTGTTGCTATTATGACACACTATTGTAAATTTACATCAAATTATGATATATCTGCTTATAATTAATTGATTATCTCTAAAAATTCCTTTAGACAGGTTGGTAGTGGAATATGTAAATAGGGAAACTTTAGGCATTCACTGGAAGTTTTTTTGGGCATCTATGTCTAAAAATACTGATAAAATGCTGTTTTCTGTTTTCATTTTTACTATATACACCAAATGGTTAGGTGAAATTTCTCTCGGTGAGAGTTTTTTGACCCTGGCCACTCGCGGGGCCTTATTTTAGTAATGTGAGGTTCTTGAATTTTAAAAATACAAATTGTTAAGTGTTTAACATTTAACTTTTTGGAAGGAAAAATTAGATATGAAAAAATTACTATTACTATCTGTTTCTCTACCTTCACTTGTTATTGCAGATCTTTCATTTGCACAACAAGCGGTAGAAGACGATACAGTGACAGTGGTTGGATCACGTGTTAAAGGCCGTACGGCTCTTGACTCAAACGTTCCTGTGGACGTTATCCAAGCTGCTGAACTACAAAACACTCCATCACTTAACATGAAGGACGCGATCGCTGCTGTTTCTCCATCTTATGTGGTTAACCGTAATGCTATCGGTGATGGTAACTCACTTATTCGTACTTCATCACTACGTGGCCTTAACAACGGTGAAATTCTTACTCTTCTAAATGGTAAGCGTATGCATCGTAACGCAGTTATCCATACTGCTGGTTGGCAGTCTGCTGACGTTGGTTCACTTTCTGTGAACTCACTAAAAAGTATCTCTATCCTACGTGATGGTGCTGCTGCTCAGTATGGTGCCGATGCGGTTGCTGGCGTGATTGATCTTACGCTTGACGATTCTATGGGTATTTCAGGTGAAGCAATGTTTAGCCAGTACTACGAAGGCGACGGATTTGCTTACAACTTAGCTTCTAAAGTTGGTATTTCACTTGCTGACCGTGGTTTCTTGACTGTAACAGCTCAATACGGCGCTACAGACGCAACTGACCGTGCAACATTCCACAAACTAGCTCAAGAAAATGTTGATCAGTATGCTCGTCAAACAGCGGGTACTCTAACCGGTACTGCAGCAAACTATGACGGCATGTTCCAAAATCCAAAAGATGATACAGGAACACTAGATCCACAGACCATCGCTCCTTTCGGTGTTAACGAGGAAACTCACTTCACAGTGACGTGGAACTCTGTAATGGAAATTAGTGAAAATGCTGAAATCTATACTTTCGGTAACTTTGGTCGCAAGCATCACAAAGAGCCATTCAACTACCGTGCTGGTCTTCCAATAGGCTATTCAATGGCGGGCGTTGGCGGCAACTCTGGTGCATCTAGACAAGTAACATATACATATAACGATTATAAATATCTATATGGTGCTCAAAAAGCTAACCAGTATTCTTACCTTCTAAAAACAGTTGACGGAACATATAACGCCACAACTGGTCTTTCAGGTACTAAGAATACAGCTAACATTACAACTGCAAACAAAACTGGTGCCTTCTCTGGTCACTTCACACATCCAAATGGTTATAACCCATGGTTTGAAATGGATTCACAGGATCTCGGCGTATACGCTGGTGTTCGTGGTACATTAGATAACGGCCTTGAGTGGGATATTTCAGGATCTGTTGGACAAAACCGCGTTGACAACACAATCAGTGACACACATAACCCGTCACTTGGTGGTGCTAAGCTTACTTCAGGAGCAGTTGATTATGCAAATATTCAAACAGCTTTCTATATTGGTTCGCAAGTTAACACAGAGCGTTCTATTTCAGCTGACTTCAACTACACAGTTGATACAGATGCAGTAGATAACCTAAACGTTGCGTTTGGTGCACAGTATCGTACTGAGCAGTATTACAACGTTGTTGGTGAGAAGAACTCATGGTTCACTGGCCCAGCTGCTGGTCCAAGCCTAGCTACTTTCGCTGCATCTACTGCAGGTATTGCTGCTGGTCTTGACACTACTAGAGGCGACGGTGGTCGTGGTGCAAACGTTGGTTCTGACGGTTTCGGTGGTTTCTCACCGGATACTTTCTTCGACGCTTCACGTTCGAACTATGCTGTATATGTAGATGTTGACGCAGACGTTAACGAAGACTTCAACATTGCCATCGCTGGTCGTTACGAAGACTTCACTGACTTTGGTGATACATTCTCATGGAAAGTTGCTACACGTTACCAGGTTATTGAAGATGTACTTGCAATCCGTGGTGCTGCCTCTACAGGCTTCCATGCACCAACTGTTGCTCAAATCAACAATACACAGGTTCGTACAGGCTTCCGTGCTGACGGTTCACAAACACAAACAGGTACGTTCACTCCTACTAGTGTACCTGGTACAACGTTTGGTATCAAAGCAGTAACGCCTGAGCTAGCTAAAAACTTGTCAATGGGTTTCATTATGACACCAAGTGATAACACAAATATCACAATCGACCTGTTCCAAGTTAAGCTAACTAACGCACTTGCAACTACACCAACTTTCAATAAGACTGACTATCCTACACAGTTCGCAGCTCTTGCTGCATCTGGTTTCCAGGGAGCTGCAACACTTACTGGTGTTAACTTCCCAACTAACCAAGGCTCAAGACGTAGTCGTGGTATCGAGATTGTGGCTTCACAAAATATCGATATGGAAAATAGTTCACTTAAGTTAGTTGCTGCATTCGCTCACGTGAAGATTAAAATGCTTAAGCATTCACTAAGCGATCGTAGTTTGTTCAACAACGAGAATGAAACTGCTCCTTTCAGAGGATCATTTACAGCTAACTGGTCGAACAATGACAAAATTAATGTCATGGCTCGTGCACGTTGGATTTCAACTCGTGAAAGAAACGCAGGTCTTAATGCTGCGGGTGTATTCATCGGAAGTAGCAAAAAGCTTGCTGATTATCGTATTGATAAGCAACCAGGTCGTATGTTCTTCGACGTGGCGCTTTCATATGACGTGAATGAGCAATTTGCAGTAACCGTAGGTGCAAACAACGTATTAAACACTTACCCGAAAGCCCAGCCTGGCGTTGTAGAGACATCACAAAAACGTGGTCGTCAATACTTCTCTGATGGTATGGACTGGCAAGGTGGTCAATATTACGCACGTATTAAAGCAGCATTCTAATCTGATTAGAATTGTGTGAGCAACTTCGGTTGCTCACAAGCTAAATCATTAAATTAGCCCCCCGCCTCTTCGGAGACGGGGGGCTTTTTTTATGATTATAAAATTTTTAAACGGAAAAAATAGTTGTTAGTTTATCGTGGCCGTTAGATGACGCAAAATCAGGTGCCGTGCGACCATCATCTGCTTTTTGGGATACGTCTGCACCATTCTTCATCAGCAACGCTACTATTTCAAATGAACCGAGGGCCGCTGCAGACATAAGCGGAGAGAAGCCGCCCATCATTTGGATATTTACGTCAGGTTTATACTCCAGTAAAACCTCAACAACATCCAAGTGGAGGCTTGATACAGCACTTTGAAGCGGGCTTAAATCGCTGCCATTCATGGCAATTTTATCAATCTCAGCTCCATTATCCAAAAGTAACCTCACGGTATCCGCATTGCCAAAATAGCTAGCAAGATGGAGCGCACTAAATCCGTCACCACTATATTCATGAACAGCCTTTGGATCAGTAGCAAGTATATGTGAAATTTGCCCAACACCGCCCAGGGCGGCAAGATCAAAAACATCTAGTTCAGGTCTGAACTCAAGCAGTATTTCGGTGAGTTCCGGCTTTTGAAGGTATAAAGAGAATAGCACAACGGAAAGTCCATCATCACTGCGACTAGAGGCTAAACTCGGATCTTTATTAAGAAGTACCTTTAGGGCGTCAATATCGGCCACATCAATGGCCTTGAATACATCGTCACGCATTATTTATATTATCCTGTAATTGTTGAGCCCTATATTTGCAAGCTCATCCGCACGTTCATTACCTGCGTCCCCATTATGGCCCTTAACCCACTTCCAAGCTATAGAGTGCCGTTTGACAGCTATATCAAGTTTCTTCCAGAGGTCAGCATTCTTAACTTGTTTTTTTGCGGCTGTACGCCAACCATTGTTTTTCCAATTATCAATCCACTTGGTAATACCATCTTTCACATATGTACTATCCGTATGCAAGGTAACTGTACAGGGCTCACTTAGCGCATTCAGTGCTTCAATCGCGGCGGTGAGTTCCATTCGATTATTTGTGGTTTCAAACGCACCCTCCATAATTTCCTTTTGATGATCAGCATATAACAGTAGTGCCCCCCAGCCACCCGGACCAGGGTTTCCGGAACAAGCTCCATCTGTATAAATTACAATATTTTTCATCTGGTTACATCCATGATATATTCATCAGTGGAAGAAATTTGTTGGTGGAACTTAAGCATTTTCAGGAATTCGTTAGGGTTTTTTGTTTCCACAATAGCGCCCTCCACCCTGTTAAGCCAATCATAGAGCCGGGTTAACATAAAACGAAGCGCTGCTCCGCGACAAAGAATTGGTAAAGCCTGTTTTTCATCTATAGAAAGTGCACGAACTTTATTATATTCTTTAATGATACTACGGGCCTTAAGGACATCAAAAGATCCATCTACATCAAAGCACCAAGCATTAAGACATATAGATACATCATAGACAAGCATATCGGTACAGGCAAAATAATAGTCAATTAGACCCGAAAGTCGGCCATCAAGGAAAAACACATTGTCTGGAAAGAGGTCGGCATGAATGATGCCGTTGGGCAATTTTGTTGGCCAATTTTTTGATAAAAATTCTATTTCGTCATGAATAACTCTACTGAGACCTGGCGCACATTCATCCGCGCGACCTTCGCACGCGACAGCTAATTTTTTCCAACCTGAAAGCGAAAAATCATTTTTGCGAGACATCTTAAAGTCAGAACCGGCAAGATGCATTTCTGCAAGTGCTCGACCCAAATCTCTACAGTTTTCTATATTTGGATTTTTTATGGAAAGGCCCTCAAGAAAACTGATGAGTGCTGCAGGACGTCCACATAGTTCTTTTAAAGCAAAACCTTTACGGTCCTTAATCGGTGTAGCACAGTCTATCCCTTTGTGGGCAAAATGGTTCATGAGACCTAGGAAAAACGGCAGCTCCGATGGGTCTACCCTTTTTTCATAGAGAGTAAGAATAAATTTACCTTTTGATGTAAAAACTAAATAGTTAGAATTCTCTGTACCTTCAGCAATTCCAGTAAAAGAAACTACTTCACCTACGTCATAATCAGCAATAAAAGATGATACATCATTAAGGCTGACATTAGTATATACGGCCATTACCTATCATCCCTGGAAAGTATTGCCGGAACTTTAAATATAATATTCTCTTCAATGGTCATAATATTTTCAATTTTGGTTTTATAGTGCTTCTTAAAAGACGCCAAAACCTCCTCAACAAGGACCTCAGGTGCAGAAGCACCCGCGGATATACCAATAGCGTCGACACCATCAAACCATTTCCAGTAAATGTCCGAAGCTCTCTGAATAAGCATAGATCTACATCCTGCTTTTTTCGCAACTTCTACAAGTCTCACAGAGTTAGAGCTGTTAGGTGCACCAATAATCAACACCATATCGACCTTTTCCGCAAGGGCCTTCACAGCCTGTTGACGATTTGTAGTTGCGTAGCAAATATCTTCCTTCTTAGGATCCTTAATTGATGGAAATTTTATTTTTAAAGCAGAAATAATTTCTGAAGTGTCATCAATAGACAATGTCGTTTGTGTAATGTAAGCAACATTATCTATATTTTTAAAAGATAGCTTTTTGACATCGTCTAAATCTTCCACGAGATGTATAGCACCTTCACGCAGTTGTCCCATGGTTCCTACAACTTCTGGATGACCTTTATGCCCTATCATGACGATTTCTGAACCCACTTTGTCATAACGCTCAGCCTCGCGGTGAATCTTACTAACCAGTGGACAAGTAGCATCAATATATAACATTTTTCTATCTTTGGCTTCTGCGGGGACAGACTTTGGAACACCGTGAGCAGAAAAAACAACAGGCTTATCTGAAGGAACCTCGTAAAGCTCATCAATGAATATTGCTCCCCGTTTTTTTAGTCCTTCAACTACATACTTATTGTGGACAATTTCATGGCGGACATAGACGGGCGGACCGTACTTTTCCAGCGCCATTTCCACAATTTGTATGGCGCGATGCACACCTGCACAAAACCCACGCGGATTGGCAATATAAAGCTTCATAATTTTATCGGTCATAATACGACCTTATACACATTATTTATAAAAATTAAAACGTCCTAAATTAGTATTCTTTATTAAATTGAGCCAAACAATCAACACATAAAACATATGCGTGATGAGGATCGTTTAATTTATTAAAAATTGATAGTTTTTGAGTTATTTTCCGCATAAGAATTTTTTCAGGACTATTCCTTTTATTTAAAATATATTGTGCCACCTCACTTTGATTATTAAATAGGCTGGACAGGAGCTGAATTTGAAGTGGAATTTCGTCTTCTACCGTTACCACTTTATATTCCTCAAGGTTAGCACGTGTGGCTGCTGCCTCTATGGCTTGATCAATATTTCCTAAATGATCAACAAGACCAATTTCTAAAGCTTTTCTTCCACTCCAAACTCGACCTTGGGCTATTTCATTAACCTGCGCTATAGTCATACCGCGCCCTTCAGCTACTAAATTTAAAAATCTTTGATAACCATTTTCAATGTTACTTTGAATAATATTTCTAAGCTTTTCAGGTATTGGCTTATTTATTCCTGCGGAAACTAATGATGTTGTTCCCACACCGTCGGTTGTAATACCAATTTTTGCCAAAGTTCCTTCAATATTAGGTATGGCGCCAAAAATACCAATTGATCCGGTGATTGTAGTAGGGCTTGCCCAAATTTCATCCGCATTCGCTGAAATCCAATAACCACCAGATGCGGCAACACCTCCAAAAGAGGCTATTACCGGCTTACCTTCTTTTTTAAGAAGAAGAACTTCTTGACGAATAATTTCTGATGCAAAAGCACTTCCCCCAGGACTTTCAACCCTAAGCACGACGGCCTTTACTTTGTCATTGTTACGAGCATCGCGAAGTTGTCTTGATAACGTATCACCACCCACTGTCCCCTGGGCCATTTCCCCGTCCATTATCGAACCACTAGCGTAAACCACCGCAATAACATTTTTATTTGGCTTTAGATCGGGAAGGATCATTTTCGAACTTAGATAATCCCGTAAATAAATTTGATTAATCTCCTGGTTTTCATCGCCTTTTCCAACCAGTTCATGCATATAAGAAACCCATTCCGCGCGGGTCTTTAATCCATCAATTAAAGAACTTTTTAATGCCAGCTGGCCAAGGTCACCACCTAGCTCTATTAGAAGTTGATCTGCGTTCTCAATTCCTAATCTAATTGTATTTTCATCAAGAGATCGCTGTCTAGCAAGCTCTGCGACATAATCATCCCAAAGACCTCCATAAAGTTCCCGGCTGGCAGCTTTTGCATCATTGGACATATCACTGCGGATAAATGGTTCCATAGCAGATTTGTATTTACCCACCCGAAACAATTGAACCTCGGCATTTATTTTTTCAAGAAATCCTAGAAAGTAATTTTGATACCCACCGTAACCATAAAGAAGTGTAGCCCCTTGTGGATGCATATAGATTTCATCTGAAAATGACGCTAATAAATATGCTGCCTGATTATAAATAGCCCCATAAGAAACAACCCTCTTTCCACTCATTTTAAACTTTTCAATCTTTTGGCCAATAAAATGGAGTTTAGAGGGATAAGCGCTACTAAAACGATCAAAGTTTAATACCAGCATATCAATGTTTTTATCATTTTGAGCGAGGTCAATTGCCTTAATCACATCTCGAAGCAACGTATTTGAGCCGATGCTTCCTTCTAAAATTTGTTTATAAGGATCGTTGCTAAAACTTCTCTGCTCAACGATTTGACCTCTAAAATCAATGACTAGAGCACTACTTTTAGAAGATAAATTATCAGTTTTCGAATCAAAGACGAAGGTCCTTAAAATAAA
>ENA-OSJC01000186-OSJC01000186.1-marine-metagenome-genome-assembly--contig:-NODE-186-length-63517-cov-22.713666_pt1 | contig 63517 bp, 57 predicted proteins | sample MGYA00237885_ERZ534234 | MGnify/ENA primary metagenome ERZ534234 (study PRJEB26413, sample SAMN06343907) | marine metagenome | isolation source: coastal waters | place: Atlantic Ocean: West Antarctic... | reverse complement strand
TTCTGACATTGTTTTTTTTTATAAGATCAAAAGTAAGAAGTTCCTATGAATTTTAATGTCTTTATTTAGAAGATTTATAAATTTCTAAAATCTGATATTAGACTAATTTCAATAAGCAAAAACACATGTAAAACCATCAAATTCTATAAATTCAATTTTGTAAGTAAAATTTTCTCCATTAAAACGAATTACACCTATAGTTTCCTTTGCTATAAATTTGAAATCATTAATATGAATATGGTGTAAGAATAATAGTTTTCTCTTTCCATATATTTTATATAAGCTCTCTTTTGCCCCCCAAACAATTGTTAGTTTACTTATTAACGCTTCTGAATTTGCAATAGTTTTGTATTCCTCAATCGGAGTAAATTTGTGTGCAATTTTTAAAATTTTTTCTCGCTGTTTTTCAATATCTATTCCAACTTTTAAATCATCAGAAATAATAATTGCGGAAAATATAAATGAGTGAGATATGGAAATAAACTTACCGTCTTTTAAATGCGGCTTACCTTCTTTATCATAAATTAAATCAAAATCAGAATAACCAACTTCTTTTAATAAATATCGAATACTTAGAAATCCTTTTTGATGTAATTCAGATTTCATAGATTGCATTCGAGTTGAACTATTCTTAGATAGTAAAATGCCTGATGATAATTCAGAAATAGATTCTTCAATATTCCAAATCAGTACTTTAGTAGTCTGATTTACCTTTATTGTTTTATAAAGAGCCATATTTTTTAAAATGGATTTTGTAACTTTGCACCTCTAAAAATTAGAATATAAATATACATAAATATGAGTTCAATTACATCATACGTACCTTTCAAAGTAAAAGATATTTCTTTAGCAGATTGGGGAAGAAAAGAAATGGATTTGGCAGAAGCAGAAATGCCAGGTTTAATGAGTTTAAGAGAAGAGTATGGTGACAGCCAACCTTTAAAAGGTGCAAGAATTGCAGGTTGTTTACACATGACAATCCAAACGGCAATTTTAATAGAAACGCTGCAAGCTTTAGGTGCAGAGGTTACTTGGAGTTCATGTAATATTTTCTCTACACAAGATCAAGCTGCTGCTGCTATTGCTGAAACAGGAACTTCTGTTTATGCTTGGAAAGGTATGAACGAAGAAGAATTTGATTGGTGTATTGAGCAAACCTTATTTTTCGGAGAAGATAAAAAACCCTTAAATATGATTTTAGATGATGGTGGTGATTTAACTAATATGGTTTTAGATCGTTATCCAGAACTAGCTGAAGGAATCAATGGGTTATCAGAAGAAACAACTACTGGTGTTCACAGGTTATATGAGCGTGTAAAAAACGGGACACTTCCAATGCCAGCTATCAATATTAATGACTCTGTAACAAAATCTAAGTTTGATAACAAATATGGTTGTAAAGAATCTGCAGTAGATGCAATTCGTAGAGCAACAGATATTATGTTAGCAGGAAAACGTGTAACTGTCTGTGGTTATGGTGATGTTGGTAAAGGAACAGCAGCTTCTTTTAAAGGAGCAGGTTCTATTGTAACAGTTACAGAAATAGATCCTATTTGTGCCCTGCAAGCTGCAATGGACGGTTTTGAAGTTAAGAAATTAGAAACAGTGGTATCAAATTCTGATATTATAATTACAACTACAGGAAATAAAGATATTGTACGCGCAGAACATTTTGAAGCAATGAAAGACAAGGTTATTGTTGCTAATATTGGTCACTTTGATAATGAAATCGATGTACCTTATCTAAATGCAAATAGCGAAAAAATTGAAATTAAGCCTCAAGTAGATAAATACAATATCAACGGAAAAGATATTATTTTATTAGCAGAAGGACGTTTAGTTAATCTAGGTTGTGCAACTGGGCATCCAAGTTTTGTAATGTCTAATTCATTTACAAATCAAACACTAGCACAAATGGAACTTTGGAACAATGCTAAAGCTTACGGAAACGAAGTATATATGTTACCAAAGCATTTAGATGAAAAAGTAGCTTTTTTACACTTAGAGAAAATTGGTGTGGAGTTGACGGAGTTACGTGAGGATCAAGCGGCTTATATTGGTGTAACTCAAAAGGGACCATACAAACCTGAACATTATAGATATTAATATTTTGTTATTTATAACCACAAAACTCTTGCATTCATTTGTAAGAGTTTTTCTTATTTAAATCATTGACTAGTTTTTAAATATCTCTATTATATAAAAACAAAAGATTCTATTTGGATGATCGTTACCCTTTTATGCTATTTGGAGTAGAGTTATTTTACTTTTTTCAGCAATAAAGTAAACTTCTATGCAGAATTTCTACTTGCATTAATATTTCCAAACAGGGAGCGAGTTACTATTTTTTCATAAACAGCTAACTCATCTTCATTTCCAGGATTTTTTTGTAATTCTTGAATTTTTTTCAACGCATATTGCTGGATGGTTAATAATGGCAGAACAATTTGCTCCCTTACTTTAATAGAGGCTTTCCCCTCCGGAAAATTTTCCATTAGCTCTTTCTGACCAGAAAGTTTTAAAAGTAATCGTTTAGTAGTTTTGTACTCTTCGAAAATAATTTTCCAGAAATCTCCATATTCTTGATCTTCTGACATGTATGCAGTTAGGCCAAAAAAAGATTTTGTTAAACTCATCATACTATTTTCTAATAAAGTTTTAAAAAAATCAGATGAGTTATAAAATTCGATAACATCTTCAAATTTGTTTGCATCTTCGTATTTTTTTAAGGCACTTCCAACACCGAAAAAACCGGGTACATTTTGCTTTAATTGACTCCAACTTCCAACAAACGGTATAGCCCTTAATGCAGAGAAATCTAAAGAAGAAGATGAAGAACGCTTACTTGGTCTACTACCAATATTTGTTTTTGCATAATATTTTAAAGTACTCATTTCTTCTAAATAAGGTAAAAATTTAGGATGATTCTTAAAATCTACATATGCTTTGTAACTTGTAGTTGCTAAATCTTCAATAATTATTCTATGTGAATCATTTAATTGATTTTTAGTAAAAACTTCGTTTTTAATACCCGAACTTAATAATTGTTCTAAGTTATACTGTGAAGAATTTAAAGTTCCAAAATTTGAACTAATTGTTTGTCCTTGAATAGTCAATTGAATTTCTTTGTCTTCAATAGTAGGACCTAAAGAGGCATAAAATTGATGAGTTTTTCCTCCCCCTCTGGCTGGTGGTCCACCACGACCGTCAAAGAAAATCACATCAATCTCAAATTCTCTAGAAACTCTTGTCAATGCTTCTTTTGCTTTAAAAATACCCCAATTTGCCATTAAATACCCTCCATCTTTTGTTCCGTCAGAAAAACCTAGCATAATAGTTTGTTTGTTTTTTCTATTGATTAAATGGTTTCTATAGGCCTTATTAGAATATAATGTTCGCATAACTTTTTCTGCATTTCCTAAATCCTCTACAGTTTCAAAAAGTGGAATAACATCTACGGTTAATTCATTTTCGAAACCACATAAATTTAGCATTGCAAATGTTTCCATTACATTTAATGCTGTTTGGTTATTGCTAATAATATAACGGTTTGCACCGCGTTCACCATTTCTTTTCTGAATAGTCCTAAGGGCATAAATTGATTCTATAGTTTTTATAGACATTTCGTCTGATAAAACACTAGAATCAATAGTTCCTTTTACTAATGATAATATTTCAATTTGTTCTTTTTCTGAAAGGAGTTGATAATTATCAGGGAAGATTTTGTCACCACTTTTAAGAAGGTCATTAACAATCTGTGAAAAGGCTTGGTGATGAACTCGACTATCTTGTCTAATATCTAAAGTTGCAAAGTGAAAACCGAAAATTCGAACTTTATTTATAAAATCATTTAATTCATTAATAAATAAAGATTGATGTTTAGTTTTAATAATATCTCTTGCTATCTCTAATTCTTCTAATAGTATTTTTTGAGAAAAATTAATTTTAGTATAGCTTCTAATAACATGTTTATAAAGTCTTTTTTCAATACGATTTAAAATTTCGTTTACACCACTAAAAGTAAAACGTCTCTTTAAGCGTCTGATATCTTTATGATAGTTCCTCAAAATAGTTTGACGTAATCTCTCTGCAACATCTAATGTAATTTTTGTAGTCACAAAAGGATTGCCATCTCTGTCTCCTCCTGGCCAAAAACCAAGATCTATAATTTCATTATCAATTTTATTTCCATCAAAAATATTTGATTCAATATAGTTATGGATCTTACTGATAGAGTGATAAAAAACATTTTCTAAATACCAAATTAAGCTAACTGCTTCATCATAAGGTGTTGGTTTTTCCTTCTTAAAAAAAGGTGTTTTCCCTAATTGAGCTAATAAATCTTTGATTAACAATAAATTATTATTTTGAATAGCTCTGTCTAAATCAGTTATAATTCCTAAAATCTCTCCAGGATAAAACTGTGTAGGGTGCGCTGTTAAAACGATACGCACCTTAAAATCTTTTAAATATCTCTGAAGCTCCTCTTTTTTATCTTTGGAAAATGCTCTTTCTTTAGAGCTTCTAAGCGTTCCAATTCCATCCATATTATTTACAATTGGGAAAGCAGCGTCCTCAATTGCATCAAATAAAACGACTTGACGTTCGATATACTGAATAAAACGAAAAAGTAGATTTTTTTTCTCTTCCTCTGATGGATTTTCTTGATATTTATTAAAAAATAATTCTACAATTTCTGTAGGATTTTTTCCTTCTTTAAATCCCTTCTTACAAACTTCATGAAATAATGGCAATAGTACACCAGTATCGCTTATTGTATCAAATGGTAGAGTCATAAAAATACTATTATAAATTTGGTATTTAGACAATACATTTTCGTTAAATCGAGACAATTTTGGTAATACAGGCATTTTATAAAGCTTTAGAATTAAAATTACAAAAAAACAAAAAATACAGACAGTGTTTATTTACTAATAATCTTTAGATTATTTAGGTAATTCATTTATAATGGATCAATTTTAGAGAAAATAACAACTCTTATAAATTTTCTCGATTTAACATCACAGGTTGAATTCTATTTTTAATTCGATGTAAGCGCCACCTGGTAGGGTCATTTTTGAAAATCTCTCTCATGAACTTATTATTTTGGTATCTCCTGTAATCATCCATTTTATAAATTATTGGTTTTTTAACCATATTTTTAAATTCAACAAAACGACTGTTCTCAACAAAATCAACAGAATTTATATAGAAACTAAAAAATTCAAATGAAGATAAATTTAATCTTTTATTAACTGAAGTTAAGCTATTTATATCTTCTTTTAGGGAACTATGAGTATAAATACTTAAAGGGACTTTTATTTTTTTCACTGCTTTTTGTTGTGCATAAAAGCTAATGGAAAGTAGTGAAAAAAATAAAAGAAAAATCAGATTTTTCATTAAAGTATTGTTAACGATTACTTTTCAATCAAAAACTGGCGTAAACGTAAGTTTGTATTAAAATTTTCTAGGCCCTTTTGAAGCCAATTAAAATAGATATCTCTGTCCGTATATTGTTGAGGTGTATTTAAAATTTTTAAATTAGAATCCATTAAAATATAATAGGGCTGTGATGCAGTTTTGAAATTTATAATTTGAAATGTAGACCACTTATCACCATAGCTTTTGATTTTTTTGATATTCCCGTTAGCTTTTAAAAATTCAAATTGTTGATTTTTTGGCAACTCTTTTTCATAATCATCTACGTATAATGATATTAAAATGTAATTATTTTTTAGTAGGTCGTAAATATCATTTTGACTCCAAACATTTTCTTCCATCTTACGGCAGTTTACACACGCCCAGCCAGTGAAATCTAATAGAATAGGCTTATTTAATTCTTTTGCAGCTGCAAGACCTTTATCAAAATCTTTATAACAATCGAGCCCTAATGGACAATCTGTCTCTTGTTGGTAGATGCTATAAAATTGAGGAGGAGGAAAACCACTTAGTAGACTTAAATTCCAAGTCGGGGCTTTCATCAATCCAGGAATTAAATAAACTATAAATGTTAAAATTAAAAAACCTAGAGAAACTCTTGTAAAAGATAATTTTTTAATTTTAGAATCATGGGGGAATTTAATTTTTGCAAACAGATATAACGCTAATCCTGCGAAAATTATAATCCAAATTCCAATAAATATTTCACGCTTTAAAAGACCCCAATGTCCTACTAAATCTGAATTTGACAAAAACTTAAAAGCAAAAGCTAATTCTAAAAAACCTAAAACAACTTTAGTTGTATTTAACCAACCTCCAGACTTTGGTAAAGAGTTTAGCCATCCAGGAAACAATGCGAACAATGTAAAAGGGAGCGCTAAGGCAAAACCGAAACCACTCATTCCTGCTGTTAATTGATTTGCTGTTTCACCTGCTGAAGATATTGAACCCGCTAATAAAGATCCTAGAATGGGACCTGTGCAAGAAAAAGAAATAATAGCTAAAGTCAATGCCATAAAAAAGACACCAGTTATTCCTCCAATATTTGAGGCAGAATCCATTTTATTTCCCCACGAACTCGGTAATGTGATTTCATAATAACCGAAAAACGATCCAGAAAAAAATACTAAGATCACGAAAAAGAAAATATTCAACCAAACATTGGTTGAAATTGTATTTAAGATATTTGGATCTAAACCATCAATTAGGTGAAATGGAACACTTAATAAAACATATGTAACTACTATAAAAAAGCCATATAAAATTGCATTTGCAATTCCTTTACTTTTAGATTGAGATTGTTTAGTGAAAAACGAAACTGTTAAAGGAATCATAGGAAAAACACACGGAGTAAGAAGAGCTAATAAACCACCGATGAAACCCAATAAAAATATATTAGATAAACTGCTGTCTTTGTTAGTACTTGTTGAGTTTTTTAATAATGAAGTATTTTTTAGATCAAGCTTTAATTTACTGGTTAATATTTTACTAGCTTCGTCTAAAACAACTCTTTGTTTTTTTATTACAGATCCATCTAAAGAAAAAGTATAAGTATCCTCAAACTGTATGCAAGCAGTTTCACAGACTTGCCCAAATAAACTAAGCTTTACTTGAGTAATAGATTTGTCATTAATAAAAATTCTTTGAGTCAGAATTGCTTTTTCTTTAAAGATTAGTTCATCTTTTTTCCATACATCAGAATATTTTTTTGAGGTCTGACTCTCTTTTGCTTTTCCAATTAGCTTAAATCTGTTTTCCCCTTCTGGGATAAAAATCTCCATCGGTAAAGAAGCGTCTTCTGGGTTGTATTGAGAATATACATACCAGTTTTTTAAAATTTTTCCAGAAAAAATTAAATTATATTCTGTTTCAGAAATTTTCTCCACAGAAGTTTTCCATACAATAGGATTTTCTTTCGTCTGTGAAAAAGCAATAGATGTGATAAATATAAAAGTTAGAAAATAAATAAATTTCATTGATAATGTTGATTTTAATTTTTAAAATTATAGAAGCCTTTTATATGAGGCTAATCTTAATCGTATTAGTATTTTCCTTCAAAGCACAAAAACGATTATCTTGTCTTCTGTCAATAAGCCAAATAATATCATCATCATTATTACAAAGTAACCAAGCTTGCTCTTTTTGTAAAAGAGAAAGTTTTTCGTCTTTGAAGTACTTGCTTATTTTCTTTTTCCCATTCATACCAACTGGATAGAAGAAGTCTCCGTTTTTCCATCTCCTTATAATTAATGGAAATATTAATTTATCTTTAGATATATATATTATGCTTTTATTTTCGAGAGAACTTTCTAAAGTTTCCTCGATTTTTAAATGAAATGGATTTCTGATTTCTGATTTATTTTGTTCAATATAATATATATCTGAAGTTTTTTTTTCTTTTATTTCAGAAAGAATTAAAAAATCTCGATCTTTTAACACAGCGTGAGTTTTAGAAAATATTTGCTTACCAGATTGAGATGTAAGTAGATTAAAAATATCATTAAACTCTGTGAAATTATATTGTTTCAAAAGTTGGTATAAATAAGCCTTTGGATTTGATAATTTATTAATTTCTAAAATAGCTATTTTTATAATTTCTAATGAGTCTAACTTTGTTTTAAAAAGAATATTAGAAGAAATATCGAGAACTCGGTCATTAATAATTTGTTTACTTCCATCTAGATTTTCAATAGTTTTAGAAAATGTTTCTAATAATCCTGGGTTAATGTCTTTTAAAACAGGAACAACTTTATGTCTAATTTTATTTCTGATGTATTTTGTAGACGAATTACTTTTATCTTCTCTCCAAACAATCTTTGAATCTTTAGCATACTTAATGATTTCATCTCTAGAAAAAATCAATAATGGACGAATAATATTTTCATTAATTTCGGGAATACCAGTAAAACCGTTAAGACCAGATCCACGAGTTAGGTTTATTAAAAAAGTTTCTAAATTGTCATCTGCATGATGAGCAGTTAAAAGAAAATCAAAACAATTTTCTCGCATAACTTCTTGAAACCAACTATATCTTAAGTTTCTTGCCGCTACTTGCATTGATTGTTTATTTTTTTGCGCAAATTCTTTAGTATTAAAAGAAGTTGTAAAATAATTTTTATTATTATTTTTTGCGAAATTACAAACGAAGCCTTCATCTAAATCACTTTCTTCACCACGTAATTTAAAATTGCAATGTGCCAATGATATATCAAAATTTAATATAGAAAATAGTTGAGTTAGGACTACAGAATCTATCCCTCCAGAGATGGCAACAAGTATTTTTTTATCCTTCAGGAAAGGAAATTTAACGTTGATATGTTTTTCTAATTTAACTAACATTTTCGTGTCAAAAGTACTAATTTAAAACTTGAGATATTAGCCAAGCACGAATCTGTTTTCTTATTTGTTGTTCTGGTTTTGGAAGAGGTATTGTTTTTCCAAATTGCTTACTTCTATTAAATTTAGAAAAGGTTATTTTTAGTTGCTTCCATTCAGTGGGGTAAAGATCTATGAACTTATTGAACATATTTTGTTCATTTGGTTTTTCATCAAGTTGTTCTTGAGTTTTTTTAAATTTTTCATCTAAGTTTATTATCATAATTGCGAAGGTAAAATAATGTTTAAAGATTTTTTATTTATATTTTTCTAAAACTTGTTTCATCGCTTTTGCTTTAAGCAAACATTCATCATACTCGTTTTCTGGAACTGATTTTGCTGTAATGGCACTACCTACAGAATAAGATATATACTCATTCTTTTTATTGTACAAAATACTTCTAATTACTACATTAAAATCGAAATTATTTTCCGGAGTAAAATATCCAACAGCACCAGAATAAAGTCCCCGTTTAGTTACCTCTAAATTTTCGATAATCTTCATGGCAGATACTTTTGGAGCGCCAGTCATGCTTCCCATCGGGAAAGTGCTTCTGAGCACTTCTACAGGATGCGTTTTTTTATCAACTGAAGAAACTACTGTAGAGATCATTTGATGGACTTGTTTAAAAGTATAAACTTTGCATAATTCTTCTACTTTTACGCTTCCTATTTTAGATGTTTTTGATAAATCATTTCTTACTAGATCTACAATCATAACATTTTCTGCATATTCTTTTTCATCTCTTGCTAGGTTGATAGCGATCTTTTGATCATCATACTTATTTTTTGATCTTCGTGCAGTTCCTTTTATGGGTTGAGAAATGATCTTAGTCCCATCTTTTTTAATATACCTCTCAGGTGAGGCTGATAACAAGAAGTGTTCATCAATTTTCAAAAAGGAAGCAAAAGGAGCTTTAGAAATTTTATTTAAATTAGTATAAATTTTATATGGATCTACAATAGCATTTTCAGCATAAAATTCTTGACAAAAATTAGCTTCATAAATGTCACCTCTCTTAATATGATTAATAACTTTTGAAACTTTGCTTAGGTATTGATCTTTGTTAATTCGAGATTTTATTTTAAGATCATATTTAGTTTTATTTTTACTGTCTTCATGTTTTTGAATTTCCTTAAAATCTTTTTCTATTTCGTCTTCAACCATTTTTAAGTAACGAAATTCAACTTGAGAACCTCTGATGAAAACTAATTTTTGTGGTTGGAAAAAATAAATATCAGAAAACTTTAATCCGTCAAAATTATTAGAAGATAGTTGTTCTGTATCATTTTTAATATCATAAGATAAGTAACCAAAGATATAGTCCTTTGTTATAGTTTGATATTCCTTTAATTTATCAAAAGCATTAGAATAATCTGTTTTTATAGATGTAAATTCATCAACAGCTAAAACACAGTCAAGTTCTGAGTATTCTTGGATATAACTATTAGATTCTAACCATGCTATTGTTTCAAATTGTTGAGACCAAGCAAATAAATTTTTTTTAAAAGCATCAATTTTATCAATTGAAAAAGTACAAATAGTTCTTTGCATAATTTAAATTCTGATTCTTATGAAAAGGTTTTCTATTAAAAATCACATATTTTAAGTAAGCAAATTATTATTTATTTATCTAAAATATGCTATTCTTTTAACCAATTCAGATAAATACTATGCATTTAAAGGCATTCCGTCCCAAGCCGCTTTTGCAGCTTCTTTAACTGCTTCAGAATATGTTGGGTGTCCATGGCAAATTCTCGCTAAGTCTTCTGCAGAAGCTCTAAACTCCATTGCAACAGCCGCTTCCATAATTAAATCAGCAACACGTGCACCTACCATATGAACTCCTAAAATTTCATCTGTATTTTTATCCGCTAATACTTTTACGAATCCGTCAATATCTCCACTAGCTCTAGACCTACCTAAAGCTCTCATGGAAAATTTCCCTGCTTTATATTCTATTTGATTATCTTTTAACTCTTGTTCAGTCTTTCCTACAGCGGCTGCCTCTGGCCATGTATAAACAATTCCTGGAATTAAATTATAATTTATATGAGGTTTTTGACCAGCTAAAAATTCTGCTACAATTACACCTTCTTCTTCTGCTTTGTGCGCCAACATTGCCCCTTGAACAACATCTCCAATTGCGTATATATTTGAAATATTAGTTTGTAAATTATTGTTAGTGATTATTTGTCCACGTTCATTCACTTCAACACCAATTTTATCTAACCCTAGGCCATTTGTAAATGGTTTTCTACCAACAGATACTAAACAGTAATCACCGTTAAATTCTATCTCTCGATCTTTTTTGTCAGTTGCTTTTACAATAATTGAGTCTCCGTTTCTTTCTACAGATTTTACTTTATGACTTGTTGCAAATTTAATTCCTTGCTTTTTAAAAACCTTTAGTAACTCTTTCGAAATATCTGTGTCCATTCCTGGGACAATTTTATCCATATATTCAATCACAGTTACCTCTGAGCCAAGTCTATTATATACTGAACCTAATTCTAAACCAATAACTCCTCCTCCAATTACCAATAAGTGTTTAGGCACTTCTTTTAGTTTTAAGGCTTCAGTAGAAGTGATAACTCTATCTTTATCTATTTTTATAAAAGGAAGGCTAGCAGGTTTAGACCCTGTTGCTATAATTATATTCACCCCTTCAATTAATTCAAATGAACCATCTTTCTTTGAAACTCTTACATGTGTGTTATCTTCAAAAGACCCAAGACCTTCATAAACTTCAATATTATTTTTGTCCATCAAATATTTTATACCACCTGTTGTCGTTTCTACAACTTTTGACTTTCTTTCGATCATTTTTCCAAAATCAAAAGATGGTTTTTCAACAGATATTCCATGTTCTTCAAAATGATGAACTGCGTCGTAATAATGATGAGAGGAATCTAATAATGCTTTTGAAGGAATGCAACCAACATTTAAACAGGTTCCACCTAAAGCAGTATATTTTTCTATAAGTGCTACTTTTTTACCTAATTGAGAGGCTCTAATTGCAGCAATATAACCTCCGGGACCAGAACCAATGACGATTAAATCGTATTTCATGAGTGTAATTTTTTTATAATTATTATAAAACTATCAAGTTTCACTTTGTTCTATTATAATATCACTACAAAAATACATATATTTTTATAAAAAATTAATAGAAATGCTTAGTTTTACTATCTTAAATTCTAAATATAAATATGATGATAACTCTAAAAAAATTAGGCTACATTCTATTAATTTTATTAATTATTTCACAATTCTTTAGTCCTGAAAAGAATGAAGGAGATTTGATTTCAGTAGTCCCTTTTTTAAATGAGACAAATCCACCTGAAAATGTAAAATTAATTCTTGAAACAACTTGTTTTGATTGTCATTCAAATAAAACTAATTACCCTTGGTATAATGATATTACTCCAGTAAACTATTGGTTAGATAGTCATATAAAAGATGGGAAAAAACATTTAAATTTCTCTAAATGGTCGAGCTATTCTTTGAAAAGGAAAGAACATAAAATGGACGAATTATATGAAGAAGTAGAACAAGGAGAAATGCCTCTAAGCTCCTATACTTGGACGCATTCTGAATCCAATTTAACTCAATATCAGGTAGATGCAGTAGTTACCTGGGGTAAAAAAACACAAGGATATTATCAGCAATTATTAAATGCAAAGTAACTCAGTTTTAATAATTGGATATGTTTGGGTTGAGCCCAATTCTTCTGCTGCTGGTGGAAGAATGTTACAAATTATAAAGCAATTTATTCTACAAAAATGGAAAGTAACTTTTGCCTCATCAGCTGTAAAGGGAGAGAAGGCAATGGATTTAAATTCTATTGGAGTAGATGTGGTTTCTATTGAATTAAATAATTCTTCTTTTGATAATTTTGTAAAATTATTACAGCCGACAATTGTACTATTTGATCGATTTATGATCGAAGAGCAATTCAGTTGGCGTGTTTCAGAGAATTGCCCTGAAGCATTACGTATATTAGATACTGAAGATCTTCATTGCTTAAGAAAGACAAGAGAAAAAGCAATTAAAAATAAGGAGTTATTTTTAAAAGATAATTTACTAAAAGAAGATATCACTAAAAGAGAAATTGCTTCAATATTACGAAGTGACCTCTCTTTAATAATTTCTACTTTTGAAATGGATTTGTTGACAAATTTTTTTAAAATAGACAAAGAATTATTGTGTAATTTACCCTTTTTATTATCTAAAATTGATGAGAATCAAATTGACAACTGGAAAAAATTTAAAGAAAGAAAACATTTTACAATTATTGGAAATTTTTTACATGCACCAAATGTTGATGCTGTTTTAATTCTCAAAAATATAATTTGGAAACAAATAAAAAAACAAATACCATCTGCTGAACTTCATATTTACGGTGCTTACCCAACTCAACAAATTTTAGAATTACATAATAAAAAAGAAGGCTTTTTAATTAAGGGTTACACAGAGAGCACAAATGAAATTATTAGAAATATAAAAGTTGTTTTGGCCCCACTCCGATTTGGAGCCGGAATTAAAGGAAAGCTAACGGAGGCCATGGTTTTTGGTGCGCCTAGTATTACAACCTCTATTGGAATAGAAGGTATGAATGAATCCCTTGCTTGGAACGGTTTTGTAACAGACGATTTTGATTTGTTTGCTAAACATTCAATTGAGTTGTATTCTAATGAAACCATTTGGATTGAGGCTCAAAAAAAGGGAATAGCAATTATTAATACAATTTATGATAAAGAGAAAATAGGTGCTTTATTTATAAATAAAATCCTAAAAATTCAAAAGAATTTAAAACGACATAGAGAGAAAAATTTTTTTGGCACTATAATCCAGCACCAAACACTTCAAAGCACAAAATACATGAGTAAATGGATAGAGGCAAAAAATTCTTAAAATTATATCAACCCTGCTCTTTTTAATAATGCATCTGGCTTTGGTTCTTTACCTCTAAATCGCTTGTAGAGTATCATTGGTTTTTCTGTTCCACCTTTTGATAATACATTATCTTTAAATTTTGTTGCAATTTCTTTATTAAAAATTCCTTTTTCTAAAAAATACTCAAAGGCATCTGCATCTAAAACCTCTGCCCATTTATATGAGTAATATCCTGCAGAATATCCTCCTTGAAAAATATGGGAAAAAGCAGTACTCATACAATTTTCTTTAACTTCTGGGTATAGCTTAGTGTCTGCAAAAACATCACTTTCAAAATCTTTAATTGATTTTATATTTGTTGGATCCTGTGAATGCCAACTCATATCTAATAAACCAAAGCTTAACTGTCTAAGTGTTTGTATCCCTTGATGAAAGCTTGCAGATTCTTTAATTTTTTCAACATATTTCATTGGAATAACCTCACCGGTTTTGTAATGTCTAGCAAATAATTCCAATGCTTCCTTTTGAAAGCACCAATTTTCTAATATTTGACTTGGTAATTCAACAAAATCCCAAGAAACAGAAGTGCCGGACAAGCTGCTGTAAGTCGTATTTGCAAGCATCCCATGAAGCGCATGACCAAATTCATGAAATAAAGTTGTTACCTCACTAAATGTCAGTAAAGAAGGCTTTGTAGGAGTGGGCTTTGTGAAATTACAAACTATTGATACATGAGGTCTTTCATTAATTCCATTTTTAATTTGTTGAGATTTGAAGCTAGTCATCCAAGCTCCGTTTCTTTTTCCGTTTCGAGGGTGAAAATCAGCATAAAAGAAAGCAATAAAATTTCCGTTTAAATCTGTTACGTTATATGTTTTTACATCTTCATGGTATTTATCGATGCTATTTATTTCCTCAAATTTTAAATCAAATAATTTATTTGCAATTATAAAAGCACCATCAATTACATTTTCTAATTTAAAATATGGTTTTAATATTTCTTGATCTAATTCAAAAATCTCCTTTTTTAGTTTTTCTGAATAATATGCGCCATCCCACTTTTGAAGTTGTTCAATTCCATCTAATTTTTTTGCATAGCTCTTTAAACTTTCAAATTCAGTTTTCGCAGCGAATTTTGCTTTTTTTAATAATTCATTAGAAAATTTGATTACTTTTTCTGGGGTTTCTGCCATACGCTCCTCTAAAACAAAATGAGCATGTGTTTTATAGCCCAATAGATTAGCTCTTTTATGACGAAGCTTTACTATATTCAGAACAACTTTTTCATTATTAAAAGTATTATTTTGATAAGCTTTTTTACCGGCAGCAATCGCCATTTTTTTTCTTAATTCTCTGTTATTTGCATAAGTTAAAAAAGGGATATAGCTTGGGTAATCTAATGTAAATACCCAACCTTTTTTTCCTTTTTCTTTTGCAAGTTGATGTGCAGCTTCTTTAGCAGATTCTGGTAAACCTGAAAGATCCTTCTCTTTGATTAAGTGCAATTCAAATGCATTTGTTTCTGCTAAGACATTTTCTCCAAACTTTAAGGATAACTTGGATAACTCAGTGTCTATTGTTCGAAGTTTAGTTTTATCACTGTTATTTAAATTTGCTCCATTTCTAGCAAAACTTTTGTATTGTTTCTCTAAGAGTGTTCTTTGTTCAGGTGTTAAATCTATTTTTTCTTTATTATCAAAAACAGTTTTAACTTTTTTAAATAAATCGCTATTTAACGTAATATCATTCCTAAATTCACTCAACCATGGGGAAATTTCTTGAGCTATTTTTTGAATTTCATCATCTGTTTCTGCAGAGTTCAAATTAAAAAATATATTTGTAATCCTATTTAGCTTTTCACCTGTAAAATCTAAAGCTACTGTTGTATTGTTAAAAGAAGCTAATTTATTATTATTAACAATTAAAGTGATCTCATTTTTTGCAATCTCTATTGCTTTTTTAATAGCAGATTTATAATGCGAATTAGATATTTTAGAAAATGGCGCTGTATTAAAATCTTGTAAAAGTGGATTCATAATTTAAATTAGATAAAAGTAACTGTAATTTCAAAGAGGACTAAATTTTAAAAAAGTGATTACTTATTTGTAATTACTTTTTTATGTTTACTGAAGCTTTATCAACCTTAAGCTTTAAACCTTCTTTGTAGGCAACAATTTTATCTAAAACACATTTGTCAGATGCGCCAATAATTTGTGCTGCTAAAATACCTGCATTTTTTCCTCCATCTAATGCTACAGTTGCTACAGGAACTCCTCCGGGCATTTGTAATATAGATAAAACAGAATCCCAACCATCAATAGAATTCCTGCTCTTGATAGGAACTCCAATTATTGGCAATGGACTCATAGAGGCAACCATTCCTGGTAAATGTGCAGCACCTCCAGCACCTGCCACTATCACTTTTATACCGCGTATATGAGCATTTTTAGAATAGTCAAATAATTTATCAGGAGTTCTGTGAGCAGAAACAATATCTACTTCAATTTGAATATCAAAACTTTCTAAAATATCAATTGCTTCTTGCATGACTGGAAGATCAGAATCACTTCCCATTATTATTCCTACCATAATTATTTACTTATAACTCTAATTGTTTCTTTCACTACTTGCGCAGTCGCTCTTGCTTTGTCAATATTACTATTTACGATTGTAACATGTCCCATTTTTCTGAAGGGTCTAGTTTCTTTTTTACCATAAATATGTGGAGTAACTCCGTCTATTTTTAAAATATCATTAAAATTTTCATAAACAACATTACCTGAAAACCCCTCTTCTCCAACTAAATTAACCATTATTCCAGCTACTTTACTCTCCGTATTACCTAAAGGGAGATTTAAAATACTTCTTAAATGTTGCTCAAATTGATTAGTATAACTAGCCTCAATAGAATAATGCCCAGAATTATGTGGCCTGGGCGCAACCTCATTTACTAAGATTTCATCATCTTCTGTTTGAAACATCTCTACTGCTAGTAAACCTATAAAATCTAGATCATTAACAACTTTTAAAGCTATTTCTTGTGCTTTATTTGCAATATTTATTTCAATCCTTGCTGGACAAATTACATATTCTACTTGATTTGCTTCAGGATGAAACTCCATTTCTACAACTGGATATGTCTTTGTTTGACCATCTTTATTTTTAGCAACTATTACTGCTAATTCTTTTTTAAATGGAATAAGTTTTTCGATAATACATTCCACATTGGGTAAGCTTTCTAAATCTATATTATCTCTAACAATCTTTACACCATTTCCGTCATATCCAAAACGTGCCGATTTCCAAACAAATGGAAAATCAATAATATTATTTTCATATGAGTGTTTTAATTCTTCTAGATAGGCATAATAAGAAAATGGAGCCGTAGGAATTTGATGATCAATATAAAATTTTTTCTGTCTTGCTTTACTCTGAATTATCCTAAGTGTTTTAGGTGTTGGGTAAATAGTTAGACCTTCTTGTTCAAGTACATCTAAAGCATCTAAATTTACATTTTCTATTTCTATTGTTAATAAGTCTAAACCTTTTCCAAAATTGTAAATAGTTTTATAATCTAATAAGTTTCCATTTACAAATTTATTGCAAATTTGTGCGCAAGGAGCATTTTTATTTCCATCTAAAACCGTAGTATAAATATCAAACTTTTGAGTTTCTGCTAAAAGCATCCTTCCAAGTTGCCCTCCACCAAGAACACCTAATTTAAAGTCTGAAGAGAAATAATTTTTCAATTTGTAGTTTTAGTTGTGTTTTACAAAAATAACAATCTAATTGGATTTAAACTACTAAAAATTAGTGATTCGTATGCTTGTTCCATTTTTTAAAACTTGATATTCTCTTGCAGGGCAATTAAAGCCATTTGTTTGAGGAGAACCTCCTATATGTACACTATATTCACTAATATCACACTCGCATTTTAATGTTAATCCATTCTCGAAGCTCATTGGGGAACTACAATCTAAATTAGGACAAATTAGATCAAAGGCAACAAACTTAGAACCATTAATATTAAATAATAAAATACCTTTAGAACCACCATTTAAGATCGTTGAACCACCTGGGGTCTGTAAATTTATATTACTTGGATTGTTTAGATCTGTAGTAAGACCAATTGCAATATTTGGTAAACAAATTCCTTCTGGAGTGTTATCTACACAATTAAGAGTTAAAACAAGTAATAATAATATATATTTTTTCATCAAACTAAAGCTGTCTTTTATCAAAACGATAGCAACTTACAAATATTTTGTATATTTGTAGTCTAATCTCATTCCTGTTTTCAGAAGTGGGATTTTTAAATTTAAGAAACTATGAGCGAAATATCTTATTATTCAGCTGAGGGATTAAAGAAATTGAAAGACGAGTTGTTACAACTTGAACAAATAGAGCGACCTAGAGTAACTCAAGAAATTGCAGATGCACGTGACAAGGGTGATTTAAGTGAGAATGCAGAATACCATGCAGCAAAAGAGGAACAATCTCACTTAGAATTTAAGATTGCAAAGTTGAAAAATGTAATATCTAGTGCCCGTATTATAGATGAAAGTCAGTTAGATGTTTCTAAAGTATTAATTCATTCTATTATTAAAATTAAAAATATGACAAATGGGGTGGAGTTTTCATATACACTAGTTGCAGATTCTGAAACTGATGTTAGAAATGGAAAACTATCAGTTAATTCACCAATTGGAAAAGGTTTATTAGGTAAAAAAGTTGGAGATTTTGCTGAAATTGAGGTCCCAAATGGAGTTATGAAATTTGAAATTATAGAAGTTTCAAGATGATTTTATCATAAAATTAAGACTTTAATTACACACCCATATTTCATTTAACAATTTATTTAATAATCAAATTCAAAACATGAAAACAATCAAAGAAACACTCACTAAATTAAGGGCTTTTGCACTTTTTATTATCTTTAGTGATTGCAATAGTAAATTTGTTTATTACAAAAGATGAACATAAAGAGGTGTTAAATTTTATTATTTTTATTTTATTGTTTTTTGTTATATTTATTGAATATTACAGAAAATAATACTCTTTATTTTTACTTAAAATTTTAAAAATGAGCATATTTACTAAAATTATTTCTGGAGAAATACCTAGTTATAAAGTTGCCGAAAACAATAGTTTTATTGCTTTTTTAGATATAAACCCCAATGCAAAGGGGCATACCTTGGTCGTACCAAAAAAAGAAGAAAATAAAATTTTCGATTTATCTAAAGTTGACTACAATAAATTAATGGAATTTACATATGACGTTGCAAGAGCTATTGAAAAAGCAGTTCCTTGTCAGCGAGTTGGTATGAGCGTGATTGGTCTTGAGGTCCCCCATGTTCATATCCATTTAATACCAATCAATACTATGGTAGATATGCAATTCACAAATAAAATAAAACTATCTAATAGCCAATTTATCTCTTTAGCTGAAAAAATCGCCTCTTTTTATATTTAGATAAAAAAAACAGTAAAAGTTGATTTTATTTTAGAGTATCAATCTTTGTTAGAGGCTCAACCGTTTTATTAGAACCCATTTTAATTTATCTTCCAAAAAATAGTTTAATAAAAACTAAATTTTATTTAACAAAATCTCAAAAGTTGTTCCTTTTTCAAGTTCAGATTTCTGAACAAATATTATCCCTTTGTGGTAGTCCTCTACTATTCTTTTTGAGAGAGATAATCCCAATCCCCATCCACGTTTTTTTGTTGTAAAACCGGGATTAAAAATTTGTTTAAATAAAGATTTTGACATCCCTTTTCCAGTATCAGAAATCATGATTTTTACTTTATTTTCATTACTCTCTATATGAACTCTTAACTCTCCTTTTCTTTGCATTGCATCAATGCCGTTTTTAATAAGGTTTTCTATTACCCAACTAAATAATTCATCATTTAAATTCACAAAATGATCATTTTTATCAGTAGAAAATGAAAAATTAATCTGTTTAGAACTTCTAGCCTCTAAATAGTCAAATACTTTTTTTATAATAATAGTAATATTTTCCTTTTTAAGCTCTGGTATAGATCCGATTTTAGAAAATCGATTGGCAATTGTATTTAAACGATATACATCTTTTTCAATTTCATCTACATAAGAAATATCTATTTTTTCTGTTCTTAAAACAGCAATCCATCCCAATAATGAAGATAACGGCGTTCCAATTTGATGTGCAGTTTCTTTTGCCATACCTGCCCACAACTTATTTGTTTCTGAGGCTTTATTAGAACTATAAAAGAGATAAATTATACTTAGAAATAGAATTAAAATTAAAATTAGAGCAAGTGGATAATATGTAAGTTTATTTAATAAGTTTGAATTCCTGTAATAAATAAATTTTTTATTTATCCCTTGATAACTAATTTCAACCGGCTGATTTTCTGATTTCATTTTCTTTAGTTGATCTTGAACATAATCTTGATCTAATCCTTTAATAGAATCTAAATTATTATATTCAATTTCACCAAATTCATTCACTAAAATCATTGGTATATCTCTGCTATTTTTTATAATTTTAAGCTGTAAGTCTACGCTTGCATTTAAGTCAGTATTTGTAGATAACTCTCTTTGTGCAGTCGCAAAAATCTCCATTTTAGCTCTTTCTTCTACCTTGAATTTTTGAAAAAAAGTATAGGTATTCCATAAAATAAGTGAGACAATTAAAAACGAAATTAGGATTGCAATTCGTTTAAATAAAAATGTATTTGTAAAAAATTTCATCAAAACAAATATAAAGGTTTCCAGGATATAACTCATTTATGATTTTGATAGTATCTTTACAAGACAAAAATATTTTACCATGCTTTCAATAGATCCAAAAGAAATCCCAACAAGTAAACTCCATGGTTATTTGCTAGGCGCGGTTGCACCTAGGCCAATTGCATTTGCTAGCACAGTAGATACTGATGGAAAACCAAATCTATCACCGTTTAGTTTTTTTAATGTTTTTGGTTCTAATCCACCAATTATGATTTTTTCTCCAGCAAGAAGAATTAGAGACAATACAACTAAACATACATTAGAAAACGCCATGTTAACCAAAGAGGTCGTCATAAATGTGGTGAATTATGATATAGTTCAACAAATGTCTTTGAGTAGTACTGAATATCCAGAAGGTATAAATGAGTTTGAAAAAGCTGGATTTACAATGTTACCTTCAGATAAAATAAAACCATTCAGAGTGGCAGAGTCTCCCGTTCAATTTGAATGTAAAGTAACTGAGATTATTCATACAGGTGATCAAGGAGGATCAGGGAATTTAATTGTTTGTGAAGTTGTTAAAATCCATATTTCAGATAATGTTTTAGATAAAGATGGGTCAATAGATCAACATAAAATTGACTTAGTAGCAAGAGCAGGAGGGAGTTACTATTCTAGAGCAAGGGATGGTTTTTTTGAGATTCCAAAGCCTTTATCCATCCTAGGGATTGGTGTAGATTCAATTCCTGCCCATATTAGAAATAGTGATATTTTAACAGGAAATAATTTAGGAATGCTTGGTAATATAGCACATTTACCGAGTAAAGAAACTGTTAATAACTTTGCAAAAGAACATCCAAAATTTATTGGGTTAGAAACCTTAAAAAAACATACATTTGCGAAAGAGTTTTTAGATAATAATGATGTAAAAAGTGCTTGGAAAGTGCTTTTAATTAAATAGTTAAGAATAAATTATGGAAGTTATTGGTAAAGTAAAGTTAATTGGAGAAGTTCAAACTTTCGGGTCTAATGGATTTAGAAAAAGAGAATTAGTAGTTACTACAGATGAGCAATATCCTCAGATGATAATGGTAGAATTTGTGCAAGATAAATGCGATTTATTGAGCAATTATACTGTTGGACAAGATGTAAAAGTTTCTATCAATTTAAGAGGTAGAGAATGGATTAATCCACAAGGTGAAGCTAAGTATTTTAACTCTATACAAGGATGGAGAATTGAAGGGTTGACACAAACAGCACCAAGTAATTTACCTCCAGTAGATCAGTTTCAGCCAGCAGCTAATGTCTCTAATGAAGAACCAGATGATCTTCCTTTTTAGTAGATCATATAAATTTTAAATAAAAAAAGAGTTCATTTTAAAATGAACTCTTTTTTTATTTAAAATAAGAAAGTTTTAATAAAAGTTGAATTTATTTTTTATCCTGCTTTTTAGGCATCGGTCCACGAAGACGAATAACTAATCCATTTAAGAAATTTCGTAAAATTTGATCTCCACATTCCACATACTTATCGTGGTCTTCATTTCTAAATAAAGCGCCTAATTCTCCTTTACTCACTTTAAAATCTACTAAAGCGCAGATTTCTACAATATCTGTATCACGTAATTTGTGCGCAACACGTAGTTTTTTTAAAATGTCATTATTTGTTAATCCCATATTGCAAATGTAAGAGAAATTAATTGACTACTTTAAAAATTGCCCAAGCATAAATAGCAAATCTCATAAAGCGAAACATTCCAAAAAACACAACATTTTTAAAAGAGTATTTAATCATTCCTGCAGCAATACAAGCGATTGAAAAAGGTAATGGTAATAATGCACCAACTAAAATTAAAAAACCACCCCATTTACGAGTATTTTTCAAGTTCTCTGCCATCTTTACTTCTAAATAATTTTTAACAGATTTTATTCTCAGGGTCATTCTACCAATAAAATAAGATATCAACCCTCCAGCATAAGATAATGTAGCTAAAATAAATAAATTTAAAATTGGACTTGAAGTCTTTTTAGACCAGGCAATAAAGATCTCTGGTGGAACTAATCCTAATAGCGTTTCAGATATAAAAAAGGTTATTAAAACCCCTATTCTTGAAAAAGTTTTGGTTAAATTTTCTAAACCTTCATTAATGTCATAGACATATTTATTAAAAATATATAGACCAACTAAAGCAAAAATTATTGGTAAAAAAGCTTTTTTTAGACTTTCCCAAACAAATAAGTAAAAGCCAGTTCGACCATAATAATTATGAAGTCTTTTACCGATAAAAGCAATATTTTTTTTTCTTTTTTTTTCTTTTTTTTCCAAAAGGAAATTAATTTAATTACAATACAAAAATAAGAACTAATTTTGTGTTAGAGATTATAAAATAAGTATTAACACTTTTTTATGATTTACTTTTTTCAATAAAAACAATCAGAATTTTGATTTTACTTTCAGAAACTATTGATTTTCCTGCCCATGAACTGGCAAATGATGAAGGAGTTCTTGCTATTGGTGGTGATTTATCTGAAAAAAGATTAATTTATGCCTACAGTAATGGGATCTTTCCTTGGTACTCTGAATATGAACCTATCATCTGGTATAGCCCAAGATTAAGAATGGTTTTGTTCCCTAAGGAATTAAAAATTTCTAAATCAATGCAACAAGTTATAAAAAAAAATAATTTTTTAATTACTGAAAATACAGCTTTTCAAGAGGTAATATATAATTGTAAAACCATCAATAGAAATGATGGTTTTGGAACTTGGATTACAAATGATATGGAGCAAGCTTACATTAATTTAAATAATATAGGTAAGGCAAAATCCATAGAAGTATGGTATAATAATGAATTAGTTGGAGGTTTGTATGGTGTTGTAATTGGTAATATTTTTTGTGGAGAAAGTATGTTTTCAAAAATTTCAAACACCTCTAAATTAGCATTTATATATCTAGTAGAAAAGGGAGATTACTCTTTAATAGATTGTCAAGTTTATAACAACCACTTAGCTAGTTTAGGTGCAAGAGAAATTTCAAGAAATAATTTTTTAAAGATTATTACAACGTAAAGATCTTTAGGTTTTTATAACTTTGTAGTATTACAAAATTTAAGATATGAATATAGAAAATGCACAAAAGCAAGTAGACAATTGGATAAAAAATCATGGTATTCGTTACTTTAATGAATTAACAAATATGGCGCAACTAACTGAAGAGGTTGGTGAAGTAGCTAGAATCATAGCACGAAGGTATGGTGAGCAAAGTGAAAAAGAATCTGATAAAACTAAAGATTTAGGTGAGGAATTAGCAGATGTTATGTTTGTTGTTTTATGTCTAGCAAACCAAACAGGAGTAGACCTACAAGACGCTTTTGATAAAAAGTTAGATTTAAAAACTAAACGAGACCATGACCGCCATCACAATAATCAAAAATTAAAATAATGACTTTTTTAAATAAATTAAAAGAACGTCAATTTTGGAATGTTTTCTTGATAGTATTTGCTGTTTATTTTATAACGGTTACTATAATTTCTCTTTTATTTAATAGTTTCAGCGATATATTTTCAACCAATTGGAGTTCAATTTCAGAAACTAATTTTAATAATGGAAAATGGAAAAGTTTTTGGGTAACAAAACTACTAGGGTCCTTCATTTTTGGATTATATCTTGCTAATAAAAAAGTTGAAGCAGATAGGAAAAATCGCCATTAAACATTTTGATTAATCAATTTCAATAAATTCAATTGAACTTCTTTTTATTTTGTTATTTAGTTCTTTCACTTGATTATTAAACAGTGAGTATAATTTAGCTAATTCGTAATCTATTTTCTCTGTAATTTCATTTTTAAAATCAATTTCTTGCTGAGTTGGTTTATAACTACCAACTCGAGTTAATGAATTAATATGTGCTAATTTATTATTTAAGCGAATAGGAAAATTTAAAGGATCTTGACCGCTTTTACTTTTTGTTTGATATAACTTTTCTTCAACCTTAGTCATGTCCTTCAATAATGAATCTATAAATTCAAACAATTCTTTATGTTCTTTTTTCGAGGAAATAGATTTCTTTAATAGGATTATTTGCTTTCTTACTTTCTTTACATTTTCAAGAGCAATATGTATTTCTGTAATTTTTGTATTAATATCATTAATAAAGTCAAATTGAGCCTTCATATCAATATCAGAAGCTTCAGAAATCGGGTTTCTTAAAATTTTAAAGCCTTTCGATTGCGTTGTTTTATTCACAGATAATTTAACGGAATAATCCCCTGGTAAAGCCATAGGGCCGCTTAATGACCCCCACCATAAAATCATTCCCTTCACACTTTTTGCACCATTATAGATCATGTTCCAATTGAAAATATTATTTCCTTTCTTGACTTTTAATTCATTCTCCTTTTTGACTTTATCTGGCCAAGTACTATACTTTTTTACTAAATTATTATCAGAATCAAAAATACTTAGAGATACTGTATCTTTTTCTGTTTTTTCTTTTATGTAAAAATTGATAGCAACTCCTCCGAAATGATTAGTTCCTGCAGTTCTAGATATTTTTCCATTTCCACCTCTTAATCGATAAGCGTCTTGTGGTTTATACAAAATTATATCTTGTTTAATTAGAGTTTTATTTATTTGACGAAGAGGTGCTAAATCATCAATAATCCATAAAGATCTACCTTGAGTTGCTGCAATTAAATTATTATTTTTAATAGCTAAATCAGTAATTGGTACAATTGGTAGGTTTAGCTGAAACTGTTGCCAATCTTTTCCATCATTAAAAGAAATATATATTCCTCGTTCCGTTCCGAGATATAATAATCCTTTCCTTTTTGGATCTGCTTTTAATGCCCTAGTGAAATCTTCATTTCCAATTCCGTTAATAATTAATTTCCAAGATTTCCCATAGTTTTCTGTTTTATAGATATAGGGTCTATAATCACCCATTTTGTATCTTGTCCCAACAATATATGCACCACCTTTAATAAAAGGGTCTATTTCTATACTATTAATCATCATCCATTCTGGCATTCTTTTAGGTGTAATATTTTCCCAAGTTACCCCAGCATTTTTTGAAACATGAACTAATCCATCATCAGAGCCAACCCAAATTAGATCTTTTTCGTATTTAGATTCTACAGCTGCAAAAATTGTCCCATAATATTCGACACTTGTGTTATCTTTTGTAATTGGACCTCCAGATGGACCTAAAGTTTTAGGATCGTTCCTTGTTAAATCAGGACTAATAACCTCCCAAGACTGCCCTTCATTTTCAGTCATATGAAGATGGTTAGATGCGGCATAAAGTCTATCAGTTTTATTAGGCGAAAAGAAGATTGGAAAATTCCATTGAAAACGATATTTAGAATCAATAGCGCCATGACCCATCGGGTCATCTGGCCAAACATTTATTGCTCTAGTTTCTCCTGTCTCATGATTTTTCCTGGTTAATAAACCACTGTAACTTCCACCGTAAACAATGTTGTTATTATTTGGGTCTACGGCGATATGTGCACTTTCTCCACCAGCAGTAGGTTCCCAATCGCGTTCGTTAATAAATCGGCCAGCTGTTCTATGTGGTATTCTTAATGTTGAATTGTCTTGTTGTGCAACATAAATTCTGTAAGGAAAATGATTATCTGTTGTCACTCTATAAAATTGTGATGTTGGCTGATTCATATAGGTACTCCAGTTTTCACCACCATCAAAAGAAATTTGAGCACCACCGTCATCTGCAATTACCATTCGTTGATTATCTTCTGGCGCTATCCATAAATCGTGATGATCTCCGTGAGGAGCTCCATAAGTAGAATATGTTTTTCCACCATCTGTAGATTTATGATAACGTACATTTAGAACGTATAAAATATCCTCGTCTTGAGTATCAGCATATAAACGTGTGTAGTACCAGGCTCTTTGTCTTAATTTTCTTTCGGAGTTTATTAAATTCCAATTCTCACCACCATCTATAGATTTATAAATTCCACCTTTTTCATTTTCTATTAGCGCCCAAATTATATCAGAGTTTATTGGAGATACGGTAATACCACTAATCCCCCAAATCCCTTTTGGAAGTCCTTTGTTTGAAGAGATATTTATCCAATTCTCACCACCATCTGTACTTTTGAACATACTAGACCCCTTTCCTCCAGATGATAAGCTGTAAGGTGTCCTTCTTACATCCCATGTTGTTGCATAAAGAATACGGGGATTATTTGGATCGATAATTAAATCAATTGCCCCAGAGTTTTCATCTGCAAATAAAACTTTTCTCCAGTTTTCACCACCGTCTGTAGATTTATAGACCCCTCTTTCTTGTGTTGGTTTATATAAATCACCTAATACTGCTGCAAAAACAATATCAGAATCTTTAGGATTAACTCTCATTCTAGGAATATGCCTTGAGTTTTTTAAACCAATATGTTTCCATGTTTTTCCAGCATTTTCAGATTTCCAAATTCCATCTCCAGAAGAAACATTTCCACGAATAGTTTTTTCTCCCATCCCAACATATATAACATTGTGGTCGCTATCAGAAACGGCAACAGAGCCAACAGATCCTCCGAAAAATCCGTCAGAAATATTAGACCAAGTATTTCCTGCATCTGAAGTTTTCCACACTCCACCACCAGTACTTCCCATATAAAAAAGATTAGCCTTGCCTGGGACTCCAGTAACAGCAGCACTTCTACCTCCTCTATGCGGACCAATATTTCTCCATTTTGTTGCGTTAAAATATTGTTCAGAAACTTTGTTAGATTTTTTTTGTGCATTAACTTTGACACTTGTTGAAACAAATAGGCAAATTGCTAGAAAAAGGTATTTTTTCATTATGATTAATTATTGTTTTCGAGTTTAAAAGTAAGAATTTAAATTAGGATTTAGAATGGACATATTGTTAAATGTTGTTAGGATTGACAAGATTCTTAAAAATATTATAATTTCTGGCTCTAAAAGTGAATCTAACCGTTTGCTTATTTTACAAAAATTGTTTTTAGAAATTTCTATTGAAAACTTATCAGATTCTGATGATTCTGTCCATCTTCAACATGCACTTTCTTCAAAAGAAGAATTAATTGATATCGGACATGCAGGAACTGCTATGCGGTTCTTAATTGGATATTTTGCATCGAAACAAAATAGTCAAGTTATTTTAACAGGTTCTCAAAGAATGCAAAATAGGCCTATTGGTATCTTGGTAAATGCTTTAAGAGACTTGGGAGCTCATATTTCTTATGAATTAAAAGAAGGATATCCACCAGTAAAAATTACAGGGTGTGATATTAAAAAAAATTATGTAGAAATTAATGGAAATGTAAGCAGTCAATATATTTCTTCTTTAATTTTAATGGGTACACATTTAGAAAATGGTTTAGAAATTGAATTAATTGGCGAAATCACTTCAGTTCCATACATAAAAATGACATTAAGTTTATTAAATCAATTAGGAATAGAGACTAGTTTTAATGAAACTAAGATTAAGATTTTTTCAAAAAAAGATATAAAAAAACAAACTATTGTTGCCGAATCTGATTGGAGTTCTGCTTCGTATTTTTATTCAGTAGTTGCTTTAAGCAAAATAGGGACTGAAATCAAATTATCGGCATACAAGAAAGAAAGTTTACAAGGAGATTCATGTCTGACTGATATTTATAATCATTTTGGAGTGGTTACTAAATTTAATCAAAATTCAATTATATTAAAAAAACAAAGAAAAACAAATATAAATACCTTAAAAATAAACTTAAAAAATTCTCCAGATATAGCACAAACAATAGCTGTAACTTCATTTGGACTTGGTATTTCCTGTGATTTATTAGGATTACACACCTTAAAAATTAAAGAAACAGACAGATTAGAAGCCTTAAAAGAAGAATTAACAAAATTAGGCGCAAAAATAGCTATTACCAACGACAGTTTACATTTATCAGTTTCTACTAAAATAAATGAAAATATAGCCATAAAAACCTATAACGACCATAGGATGGCAATGGCTTTTGCACCTTTGGCTTTTAAAGTTCCCATTATAATTTTAAATTCAGAAGTTGTTTCAAAATCATATCAAAATTTTTGGATAGATATGCAGCAAATAGGTATGCAAATTAAAGAGCTTTAAATTAAATAGCTAAACACTTGACAACGCCTATTCCGATATCGTATATTTGACAACTTTAGAACAAATAACTTATGAAATTATCACAATTTGAATTTGAATTACCGGAAGAATTAATATCAAAATACCCCAAAGAGCACAGAGACGAATCCCGATTAATGGTCGTTAACAGAAAGGAAGGTACAATTGAACACAAACTTTTTAAAGATGTTATTGATTACTTTGAAGAAGGTGATGTAATGATGTTGAATGACACAAAAGTCTTCCCTGCTAGAATGTATGGTAATAAAGAAAAAACAGGTGCAAGAATAGAGGTTTTCTTACTAAGAGAATTAAATGCAGAAAATAGGCTGTGGGATGTTTTAGTTGATCCTGCAAGAAAAATCAGAATTGGGAATAAATTATTTTTTGGAGAAGATGATAGTTTAGTTGCAGAAGTAATAGACAATACAACATCTAGAGGGAGAACATTACGTTTTTTATATGATGGTGGTTACGAAGAGTTTAGATCGAAATTACTGCAATTAGGAGAAACTCCTTTACCTAAAGTTATAGGTAGAGATGTTGAAGATATAGACAAGGAAAGATATCAAACTATTTATGCGAAAAACGAAGGCGCAGTAGCAGCACCATCAGCAGGCTTGCATTTTTCTAAACATCTGATAAAGCGTTTAGAAATAAAAGGTGTAGAGTTCGCTAATTCAACCCTACACATTGGTTTAGGTACTTTTGCACCAGTAGAAGTTGAAGATTTGTCAAAGCATAAAATGGATTCTGAGCAAATCGTTATATCTGCAGTTACTGCAAATAAAATTAATAATGCAAAATTAGAAAAAAGAAGAATTTGTGCTGTAGGTACTACTGTTATGAGGACAATAGAATCTTCTGTTTCTGCAAGTCAACAATTAAATCCATTTGAAGGTTGGACTAATAGATTTCTTTTTCCTCCACATAAGTTTAGTATTGCAAACAGTATGATTACTAATTTTCACAAACCAAAATCAACCTTATTAATGATGGCTGCCGCCTTCGGGGGTTATGATTTAATTATGGAGGCATATAAAATAGCGATTAAAGAAGAGTATAGATTTTATGCTTATGGTGATGCGATGTTAATTATCTAGTATTAATAAAATTTTAAGAATTATAAAATAGACCTTATTTAAGCAGTCTGGTCGCTATTGAGTTTTTTTTAATCGTTTAATCCTTTTACTTTGAATAAAAAGAAAGATATAAGAGCTCTAACTAAAGAACAATTGAGAGACGTTTTTATTGATAATGGCGATAAAGCATTCCGAGGAAATCAAGTTTATGAATGGCTTTGGAGTAAGTCTTTATATTCTTTTGAGGATATGACAAATATTTCTAAAGAAACTAGAGAAATGTTAGAAGCGAACTTTGTTATCAATCATATAAAAGTTGATTCAATGCAAAGAAGTAAGGATGGAACAATAAAAAACGGAATAAAACTACACGATGGTTTTATTGTAGAATCAGTACTAATTCCCACACCAAAAAGAACAACAGCTTGTGTTTCTAGTCAGGTTGGTTGTAGTCTAGATTGTAAATTCTGTGCAACTTCAAGGTTAAAAAGAATGCGTAATTTAAATCCAGACGAGATTTACGATCAAGTAGTAGCCATAGACAAGCAAAGTAGATTGTATCACAATCATAAATTGTCTAATATTGTCTTTATGGGTATGGGAGAGCCCCTTATGAATTATAATAATGTAATTAAATCGATAGAGAAAATTACATCCTCTGAAGGATTGGGGATGTCTCCAAAAAGAATAACAGTTTCGACATCGGGAGTGCCAAAAATCATAAAAAAAATGGCAGATGATGAAGTTAAATTTAATTTAGCGGTTTCATTACATTCTGCCATCGATGAGGTAAGAACTACTATTATGCCATTTAACAAAAACTTCCCGTTAAAAGATTTAAAAGAATCTTTAGAATATTGGTATGAAAAAACACAAAGAACAATTACTTATGAATATATTGTTTGGAAAGGAATCAATGATAGAAAAGAAGATATTCAAGCATTAATAAAATTTTGCAGCTATGTTCCTTGTAAGGTTAATTTAATAGAATACAACCCTATTGACGACGGAGAGTTTCAACAAGCCAGTTCTTCTGCAATTAATAATTATATTTCTAATTTAGAAATGCATGATATTACAGTAAATGTTCGTCGATCTAGAGGAAAAGATATAGATGCTGCCTGTGGTCAGTTGGCAAATAAATCTTAATCAGTTAAGAGGTATTAAGAAATTTTAATGCCTAATATTTTCTTATTTTTGTTAATGATGAACCCAGTAGAAGAAATTAAACTTCCCATTTTATTAGAAATGGAACTTTTTGAAGAAAAGTTCAAAGACTCGATGCTTTCTAAAGTTCCACTTTTAAATAGAATTACCTATTATATTATTAGAAGAAAAGGAAAACAAATGCGACCGATGTTTGTGTTTTTAGTCGCAAAAATGGTTTCTAATGGCGGATTCGATGAGCGAACTTATAGAGGAGCTTCTGTTGTAGAGTTAATTCATACAGCTACTTTAGTTCACGATGATGTTATTGACGACAGTAATCGAAGAAGAGGCTTTTTCTCTATTAATGCACTTTGGAAAAATAAAATAGCTGTACTTGTTGGAGATTTCTTACTATCTAAAGGATTATTACTATCGATAGATAATGAAGATTTTGATCTATTAAAATTGATTTCAATTGCTGTTCGTGAAATGAGTGAGGGTGAATTACTTCAAATAGAAAAAGCAAGAAAATTAGATATAACAGAAGTGATTTACTTCGATATTATTCGTAAAAAAACAGCTACTCTAATTGCGGCTTGTTGCGGAATTGGGGCAGCATCAGTAGGCGCTAATCAAGAGAAAATTCACCAAATGAGAAAGTTTGGAGAGTATATTGGAATTGCCTTTCAAATAAAAGATGATTTATTTGATTATACTGATGCAAAAATCGGAAAGCCTACAGGAATTGATATCAAAGAGCAAAAAATGACATTACCATTAATTTACACACTAAATAATTGTACTAAAAAAGAAAAATCTTGGTTGATTAATTCCATAAAAAAATATAATAAGGATAAAAAACGTGTGAGAGAAGTAATTTCTTTTGTGAGGCGAAATGGTGGTATAGAATATACCAATAATAAAATGGAGGAATACAAAAATAAGGCAACTACTATTTTAGAAAACTACCCTTCTTCAGAATATAAATCATCTTTATTAAAAATGATTAATTATGTAGTTGAAAGGAAGGTTTAAGTAATTATTATAATATTATTTTTAATAACTGAATCTCAAATTAAAATAAACCTATAGTTCTAATAATTCCTCAATAAATGCTCTAGAGTTAGAAAGTCGTGGAACTTTGTTTTGCCCACCCAATTTGTCTTTTTTCTTTAACCAATTATAAAATAAATCTTTTTTTGCAATCTTAATTTTTGGTAACATTAATGTCATATCTAAATAACGTTTTGTTTCGTAATCTGAGTTGATCGCTTTTAACGCATTATCTAAGAATTCTGTGAATTCCTCAATATTTTTAGGTTTTTTAATGAATTCTATTATCCATTCGTGACCACCTTTTTCTTTACCATTCATAAAGATTGGACCTACTGTATATTCAGAAATAGTAGCATTTGTTTTCTCACATGCCAAACGCAAAGCTTCTTCTGCATTTTCAATAATTAACTCTTCACCAAAAACATTAATATGATGCTTTGTACGTCCAGTAATTTTAATACGATAAGGAGTTGTAGAGGTGAATTTTACAGTATCACCAATTAAATACCTCCATAAGCCTCCATTTGTGGTTATTAAAATCGCGTAATTAATCTCTTTCTTAACTTCAGAAAGAGGAATAGCAATAGAGTCTTCAGCGTTATATTTATTCATTGGAATAAACTCATAAAATATGCCATAGTCTAACATTAATAATAATTCTTCAGATCCATTTCTATCTTGAATAGCAAAAAAACCCTCTGAAGCATTATAGATTTCATAATATTTGAAATCTATTTTTGGGATTAATTTCTCATATTGTTTTCTGTACGGGTTAAAGTTAACTCCTCCATGAAAATATACTTCCAAATTTGGCCAAACTTCTAAAATATTATCTTTTCCAGTTTTTTCTAAAACACGATTTAATAAAACTAACATCCAAGAAGGAACACCAACTAAACTGGTAATATTTTCATGAATTGTTTCATTTATAATTGCATCCATCTTAGTTTCCCATTCAGACATTAATGCTATTTGTTGACTTGGTGCAGAGCTGAAATCTGCCCAAAAAGGTAAGTTTTCTGTAATAATTGCAGATAGATCACCAAAGTGAGAGCCATTATCATGATAAACATCAGAACTACCGCCTAAGCGTAAACTTTTACCAGTAAAGAGTTGTGTGTCTGGATTATTGTTAATATAAAGGCACAACATATCTTTACCTGCTTTTAAATGACAGTTCTCTAATGCGTCATCTGATACTGGTATGAATTTACTCTTTGCATTGGTTGTTCCACTACTTTTAGCAAACCATTTTATTTGTGTTGGCCAGAATAAGTTTTGCTCTCCACCTCTACAGCGTTTGATTAAAGGCTCAAATGTCTCATATTGCTGTATTTTAATATTCAAACTAAAATCAGTATAATTTTTAATTTTTATAAATTCTTTTTTGATCCCAAATTTTGTATTTTTTGCTTTATTAATGAGATCTATCAGAACTTCTTCTTGAACATTTGTAGGGTATTTTAAAAAGAGTTCGATTTGATGTTTTCTTTTTTTTAAAAACCAAGATATTATAGAATTGATAATCTGAAACGCCATAGAATTTTTGTAAATTTGTTTTAGTAAGATTTTATTAATTATCTAATGTTCAAAATACTTCCTCTAAAGTAATAAATTTTTTTTATGATATATCAAGGAGTTTTAAAAAAAATGATAACAGAAAATGCTGATGAGATTCAGTATTATTTAGATCTAAGCAATGATTTTATTAATATTAATCAATTGTTAAATAAAGAGATATCTATAAGTTTTCTAACTTATGAATGTTTAAACTGTTCTTTAGAAAAAGAAATTTATAGACAAGGTTTCTGTAAGTCTTGTTTTTTCGACACTCCAAACGCTGGAGACTGGATTATGAGGCCCGAATTAAGTAAAGCGCATTTAGGGATTGAAGATAGAGATTTAGCCTATGAACAAAGTGTGCAATTAAAACCTCATATTGTATATTTGGCAAATTCAAGTAATGTAAAAGTTGGAGTAACCAGAAAGCAACAAATCCCAACACGCTGGATAGATCAAGGTGCACATGAAGCAATTGAAATTGTTGAAGTTCCTAATAGATATCTAGCAGGAATTACCGAGATAGCTTTAAAAGATCATATAGGGGACAAAACAAATTGGCGTAAAATGCTAAAAAATGACATCACTGATGAAAGTTTAGTCGATTGGCGAAATAAATTATCACAATATATTCCTGAGGAGGCTAAACAATATTTTATTGAGAATAATAAAGAAACAAATTTGAACTTTCCAGTATTAAAATACCCTGAAAAACCTAAAAGCTTAATTTTAAAGAAAACACCTAATTATACGGGTCTATTGGTTGGGATAAAAGGGCAGTATTTAATTTTTGATGACGAAACTGTTTTCAACGTTAGAGCCAATGAAGGATTAGTAGTTTCGTTAGAGTTTTAAAGGTTAAAAAGCCAATTTTTTAGTAGAATTTCTTTCAACCAAATTCGTTTTTATAACAATTGTTTTTGGTTTTACCGGAGCATTATCTTTATTTAATTTATTTATTAATATTTCTGCCGCAGTTGCTCCCATTATCTCACCATGTTGACTAACAGTTGACATTTTAGGGCTCGAATGTCTTGCTAAAATTCCGTTTGAAAATGAAATCACAGAAAAGTTTAAAGGTACCTTATACCCTTTTTTAATAGCAATTTTCATTGCTGCTATTGCTGAAGATTCATCGGTAGCAATTACAGCATCAATGATGTTATTATCGAAAATAGGTTCTAAAATAGTTTCATATTTTTTATAATCTTCTTCTAAGATATCAATGATCAAATTTTTGTTTACAGGGATTTTATTTTCTTCTAATCCTTTTAAATATCCATGTTTTCTTTTCTCGCCAATTTTTAATCTACTGATAGTGGATATAAAAGCAATATTTTTGCTACCAGTTTTTACAAGGTGATTTACTGTATTTAATGCACCAATAAAATCATCTGTAATTACTTTATCACAATCAACATCATCCGCAACTCTATCAAACATTACTATTGGTGTGTCGTTATTGATCATTTCATGTAAATGCGTGAAATCGTTTTTCAATATAGTTCCCTCTGACAAAGAAAGAATAAAACCATCTATAATTCCATTTGAAAGCATTTCTATGGTTTCAACCTCTTTGCTATAAGATTCATTGGAGATACAAGAAATAATTTTATAACCGTTATCATTAGCAACCCTCTCAATACCTTTAAAAACTTGAGCAAAGAAATAATTTAACATATTAGGTATAATTATTCCAATAGTTTTTGTTTGTCTGTTTTTTAAACTTAGGGCATTAAAATTTGGCTTATAATTATTTTCTTTAGCAAATTGCTTAATTTTTTCTTTTGTACTAACACTAATTTCGTAACTATTATTCAAAGCTTTGGAAACCGTTGAAATAGAAACATTAAATTCTTTAGCAATATCTTTTATAGTTAATCTTTTCATTAAAGTCTCTTAGAATCGTAAAGTACAAAAATCTATGTTAACAGTATGTTGTTTTTCTTTTTTAACTCGAAAATCAAATAAGAATATAGAACTATATACTCTATAGCAACAAACCATAAATTCTCTTCCCATGGGATATTAGCATAAGTTTGGTAACTTAAAATTATAATAAAAGACCAAATAATTGGGAATCGATATTTTGTAAAGACACATAAAATAATAAGTGAACCAAGATACCAAGGATGCACAGTTGTAGTTGTAAAATAGTAAAATGTTAACCCAAATAATAGGATTGTGATTAACTGTTTTATTGAATTATTCTTTCTAAAAAAAGTAAGGTAGCTTAAAAATAATATTGTAAGAATAGGCATTATTAACCCAATTATTTTAATTTCATTCCAACCTCTAAAAAAATACCCAATTTCTCTAAACACATAATAGATACTTGCATTAAATTCAAAATTATTAAACCATAAACCTAAAGAATTAAGAAAATTATTCATGAATTCGTGCGAATAAAAAGGAATAAATAAAAGTATAGTCACAAAAAATATAATACTATAGAAAATAAATAATTTTATTAAACCTAAAGGGTTTACTTTTTTTATAAAATAGGTGTAAAATAGGGGTAAAAATAAAAGAGGGATTAGTTTTACTGAAATAGAAAAAGCTATTAATACTGCTGAAAAAACCCATTTACTTTGAGATAATTTATATAATGACCAAATTAAAAAGAAAAGCATTACAGGTTCAAAGTGTAAATTACCTGTCATTTCTATTATAATAAATGGATTTAAGCAGTAAAGAAAAATATTTCTAACTGGTAGATTTAATTTCTTTAATAACTTAATTCCAAAATAAACAGTACCAATATCTGCAAGAATAACAATAATTCTTAATACAATAATAGAACCAAATATGCTTTTGCCAGAGAATATTGATGTAATTAAAAAGCAGAGTTGAAGTATAGGAGGATAATTGGTGTAATGACTACCATTTAGTTGCCCCATTCCATTGAATAGTTCTAAGGCTTTTGGGATAGGGCTTAATCCTCTTTGAATAAAGTTTTGAGGTAATGTCAAGTAAGGGTTAAGTCCCTCTAAAGTCATTCTTCCATCCCATATAAAGCGATAAAAATCTTGAGATAGATTTGGAATTTGAAATAGTAAAATCAATCTAAAAATAAAAGAAATAGCAATTATTGATTTTAAACTAAGGTTGGTATTCTTTATTAGAAAATAAAATAAAATAAATAAGGATAACCAAACTAATAGTATTTGGTTGAATTCAGTTCTCTCTAAAAAATATCCCATAACTAGATACAGAGCACAACTAGCTGTTACTTGAAAAATAATTTTGTATTTTAATAACAAGCTCATTAAACTCTTGAAAAAATAGATTTAAAGAACACATAACTAAATCCTATGAAAAGCATTAGATGAAAAGGAAATAATCCAAAATCTCCGCCTTGGTTTCCAACTACAAAAGCACTGTACATTCCAAAAGCAAAATAGAGAGCTAAAATTCCTTCAGCAATAACATTAATTGATATTTTTTTCTTAATGTATTTATTACTTTTCCAACTATCCTGTACTGATTTTATATTAAATTTCGGTGTTCTAACAAATTCACTTTTTTTTCCAAAATGGCCCTCTAAAACGGCTATAGAATTATGCAGCGAAAATCCCATTGCAATTGAGAAAAAAGTAAAAAAAATTCCTATATATTTTATAAATTTCATAAATCCACCACCGTAACTTCTTTTGTACATGTGCCAGTAGCAAATAAAAAATATAATAGAGCTTATCACAAAGAAACTCATCATATAGAAATAATTCTTAAGATGCGCGTATTCATTTTTGATGTAAAGCATTGGTATGCTTAAAACAGCGACAATAAATACATTTAAAAACATAGAACTATTCAGTAAATGTAATAGACTATGAATTTTAGTTCTAAGAGGCAATTGTTTTGCCTTTAAAACTCTTTTTGACATTTTCTGAAAATTTTCTGCTCCACCTTTATTCCATCGAAACTGTTGAGATCGAGCAGCACTTATTATTATAGGTAATTCAGCGGGTGTTTCTACATCTTCTAGATATTTAAACTTCCAATTTTTTAACTGTGCTCTGTAACTTAAATCCAAGTCTTCTGTAAGAGTGTCGCCTTCCCAATTTCCTGCATCATAGATACACTCTTTTCGCCAAAGACCGGCAGTCCCATTAAAGTTTATGAAATGATTTTTACTATTTCTACCAACTTGCTCTAAAGTAAAATGAGCATCTAAAGCAAAGGCTTGAATTTTTGTAAGTACCGAATAATTTCTATTTATATGTCCCCAACGAGTCTGGACTACACCAATTTTTTTATCTTTAAAATACGGAACTGTTTTTAACAACCAATCTTGCTCTGGTAAAAAATCAGCATCAAAAATGGCAATAAATTCTCCTTTTGCTGATTCTAAACCTTCTTTTAATGCACCAGCTTTAAATCCTTTTCTATTAGTTCTGCATATATGTTTAATATCTAGACCTTGCTCTTGTAACTTTCTTACATGATTTTTAGTGGTTAAGACAGATTCATCAGTAGAATCATCTAAAACTTGTATTTCTAATCTATCTTTCGGATATTTTAATTTTGAGATATTATCCAATAAACGCTCCATTACATACATTTCATTAAAAACGGGAAGTTGTATGGTGATAAAAGGGACTTCTTCAATATTTGACAAATCGAATTTCGGAGAATTATCATCTTTTTTTTGAGCAGATAAATAATTAAATAATAAATTTAATTGAGCAAGAGCATACATGAAAATAAGCACTAGAGATATTGAGTAAACGGCTATTGTAAGATATTCAAAAATCATTATTTAAAACTATATTTAAAAATCCAGTTTAAGATTTTAATCCCTGCTAAGATAGTACCTTTTAAGGTACCTGAGACTTTAGAGGTACCAATTCTATTTCTATATTTTACAGGAATCTCTAAATAAGAAAATTTTTGTTTTAACGCTTTTAATTGCATCTCTATAGTCCATCCATATGTTTTGTCTTCCATTTTTAAGGCGATAAGTTTATCGTATTTAATTGCTCTAAACGGTCCTAGGTCTTTAAAAGAAGATTTAAATAGAATTTTCATTAAATATGTAGCAAGCCAATTTCCGAAAATTTGTTGTGGAGTCATAGAACCCTTTTCTCTTTTCTCTTTTACTCTTGCTCCAAGGACAAAATCTATATTTTCCTCAATTATTGGAGTAATTAATTCTATTAATTGTTCAGGGAAATCTGAATAATCACCATCTAAAAAAACAATAATCTCTGGTTTTATTTTTTGATTAGCAATATATTTCATACCCTTTAAACAAGCATACCCATATCCTTTTCTGGGTTCTTGTAAAACAGTTGCTCCAGCTTTGGTAGCATTTACTTCAGTATTATCGGTGGAATTATTACTAACAACAATTATTTCATTTACTATACTTGGAATATCGTTTATGACTTTAGCTATCGAATCTGCTTCATTATATGCAGGAATAATTACTTTAATGTGTTGCTTCATTCTCTAAAATTAAGTAGCCTATTCTTTTTTTTATCAAAGATTTCTAAAGAAAACAAAATAAATTTTTAAGTTTAAGGAGTGTTTTTTAATTCCTTTTGTTGTTCCGGAACAATATATTCATCAAAATACCATGAGGACCATTTTTCTAATGTAAGAAAAAGACCAACGCCTAGAATAAGAATAGTCAAACTTAGAATTATTAAATTAGCACGCTTTCTTTTTGGTTTTATAGAGCATTGATTTTGTTTTTTTCTAAATGAATAAACTCCATAAATACCAATACAAAAAGCAATTGCTTTAAGAATGAATGATCCGACACCAGAACTTCCGTCTTCCTTATAGAAGAAATCTGCAAAAGAAATAGCATAGACACCACCCATAAGTCCAAACATAAATAATACCGCCGGCGCTACACAACAAAGAATTCCAGCTATAGCTGCACTCAAAGAATATTTTAAACCCCATTTTATAAGATTTGGTTGTTTTTTTTGTGACATTTTTTTATTTTTTATAAAGTTATTTAATCTATTTTAAATTTATTTTTTTAATGTTTTTTGAACACGTTGAGAAATTGAAGTTAAGGTTTCATAAGGTATTGTTTGAGAAATACAAGAAATATTCTGTATCATTTCTTGAGTATTAAAAATAATAACTTCATCTCCTTCTGCACAATTAATTTTTGTAACATCAACCATAATCATATCCATACAAACGTTTCCAATAATTTCTGCTTTTTGCTTTTTGATTAATACGTGACCTTTATTATTACCTAGTTTTCTGGAAATTCCGTCTGCATGACCTATGGGAATTGTGGCTGTTTTTATAAAACCACCTGCAATAAAAGCCTTGTTATATCCAACAGTTTCGCCTGGTTTAATTTCATGAATTTGTGAAATTATGGATTTTAAATTATGTGTATTTTTAAGTTTAGATGTTTCAATGTTATCATTTCCAAATCCGTACAAACCAATACCAATTCTAACCATATTAAATTGTGCATCAGGATAATTTACAACACCAGAAGTATTCAAAATATGTAATATGGGTTTGTATCCTAATTGGGTATAACACTGCTTACTTAAATTAGAGAAATTATGAATTTGATTAAGTGTAAAACCTTTTTCTTCTAAATCTTCACTTGCAGCTAAATGAGAAAAAATAGATTGTATTTTTATGTTGTTTAGTTGCTTTAAACTCGATAAGATTTTAGGAATATCTTTTTCTCCAAAGCCCAACCTATTCAAACCAGTATTAAATTTTATATGTACCGGGTAATTAATGAGAGAGATCTCTCTAGATAACTTTAAAAAGGCATTAAAAATTTTAAAATTATATAGATTTGGTTCTAATTTATATTCAACAATAGATTGAAGATTTGGTGTCTGCGGATGTAAAACTAAAATAGGGTTACTAACACCCTCTTGCCTCAAAGCAATTCCTTCATGAGCATAAGCCACAGCAAAATAATCCACTTTATCTTCTAGGAATTTAGCAATTTTAACTCCATCACCACCGTAACCAAATGCCTTTACAACAGCTAATATTTTAGTTTTGGGATTTAGTTTTTTCTTGAAATAATTTAGATTATGTTCAAGTGCGCTTCCATCAATTTCTAAAATAGTTACATGATTATTCATCGTTAAATTAAACTAGGATTAGAGATCATTTAAATTTCTTGTAGTATCATTCTCTGATGCAATTTCTTCCTTTTGATTTTTTAATGCTTTGTAATATGCGGCTCTACTTAAAGGTTCATATTCTTGTGTTTCCCCTAGCATAACAATATTATCATTTTGTGCCTTTCTAAAGCTGTAATTTGCAAGATTCCCAGTATGCGTGCAAACAGCATGAACTTTGGTTACATACTCTGCTGTTGCCATTAGAGCTGGCATAGGTCCAAAAGGATTTCCCTTAAAATCCATATCTAAGCCCGCAACTATTACACGAATTCCTCGATTTGCTAAATCGTTACAAACAGCCACAATTTCGTCATCAAAAAATTGAGCTTCATCTATTCCAACAACATCTACATCATTAGCCAGCAAGCGGATATTGGATGCAACTGGAACTGCCGTAGAACGAATTCGACTATCATTGTGAGACACCACTTCGTTATCATCATAACGGGTGTCTATTTTAGGTTTGAAAATCTCTATACGCTGTTTAGCAAATTGCGCTCGTTTTAGCCTTCTAATTAATTCTTCTGTTTTTCCAGAAAACATAGAACCACAAATTACTTCTATCCATCCAAATTGTTCTGTATGATTTACTGTATTTTCAAGAAACATTTTGTAATTTTAGGCATTAGGTTTTTTAAATTTTATGTTAATTTGATAAATAACAAATTTAAGAATATTTATAATTAAAAAATAAATTCAAGATACAACTTATGCACAAAAAGTTAGAAGCAGATTTAATAAGTTTAGCGCACAGTATTTTACAGATGAAAAACAGAGATGATGTCTTTGCTTTAGAGGAAAAAGCAAAAGTAATTGTTAGTAAATTATCGATGTTAGCTTTTGTTGAAACATATGTAAATACGACTCCTAATTTAAAAGAAACTAAAGAAGAATTGATTTTTAAAATTGAAAAAGCATTTGAAAATAAAAATTTGACTGATGTTAGTGAAGAAATAGTTACTGATGATATAGAAATCAATAAAGAAGCTGAATCGATTGAAATAATCGTAGAAGAAGTAATCAAAGAGGTCTTAGTCACTGACGATATAATTATAACTGAAGAACAAGAAGAACAAGAAGAACAAGAAGAAGAAGAAGAAGAAGAAGAAGAAGAAGAAGAAGAAGAAGAAGAAGAAGAAGAAGAAGAAGAAGAAACACCTGAACTTGAACAACCTTTTGCTGAATTAGAAGAAACATTATTTTCTGTAAAAACATCTAATGAAGATGATAAAAGCGATATTGAAATAAAAACATCTTCATTGGAGGAGGAGCTAAAAGATACATTCCCTGTAGATATGATGGCGAATTTATTTGAATCAGTTCAGCCAAAATCTTTAAATGATGCATTGACAAAAAATATTCAAATAGGATTAAATGATAGAATTGCTTTTGTAAAGAATTTATTTGATGGCAGTCAAGAAGATTTTAACAGAGTGGTTTCTCAATTAAATTCTTTTAAAACAGAAAAAGAAGCAAGAAAATTCATCAATAAAATGGTGAAGCCAGATTATAAATGGGATGACCAAGAAGAATATGAAGCTCGTTTTATGGAAATAGTTCAAAGAAAATTCGATTAAAGCTAACTTTTGAAACCTATTTTAATACATACACATTTTCACAAACGAAGAACGGGAGTAACTAGAAGCATAGAGAATGTTAGCCCCAACTTTTATGACTCCTATGAATCATATATTTATGGAAATACAGTTGATGGGGATAAGATTACTACTTTAGGATTAGCTTCAATTTTATTTTCATCGAGAAAAGTTATAGTTCATTGTCATAGGAATAACGAGATTATTAGAATGCTGATTTTTCGTTTTTTTGGAGCAAAATTTAATTTAATAGCTACTCGTCACGCAGAGACTTCGCCCTCAAAACTCACTTTAGAATTATTTAAAAAAGTTGATAATGTAATTACGCTTACTAAAAGCATGAGTGAAAGTTTAGGTATTAAAAACACAATTATTAGCCATGGTGTAGATATAGATTTATTTATACCTAAAGAGGGTATAACTTTAAACACAATTTCACAAAAAAATATTATTCTTTGTGTTGGTAGAGTTAGAAAATCTAAAGGGCAAGTTGTCCTTTTAGGTGCGGCTAAAGTCTTAAAGGATAATAAAGATTGGGCATTAGTTGTCGTCGGAAAAGTAGATAAACCTATTTTTTTAGAAGAATTAAAAGTAATTACAAATAAGCATTCTATAGATAATCAAGTATATTTCATAGATGAAACATCTGATATTATAACTTATTATCAAGCTGCAAAAATAGTAATTTCACCTAGTTTTTCCGAAGGGTTTTCTTTAGTTATTGCCGAAGCAATGTCTTGTGGTTGTTCTGTAATTGCCACTAAAAATGTAGGTATTCATTCGTCATTAGTGAGCCACAATAATAACGGATATCTTTTTGAAGCAGGTAATATTGCTGAATTGGAAAATTTGATTTTACAGTTAATAAAAAAAGAAGTTCCATTTTTAGGAGATCAAGCTAGAGAAGAAATACTCAGAAATTGGAGTGCAAAAAAAGAAGCTAATAATTTAATGGAGTTGTATAAATAATAATTTAAATAATGAAGAAATTTACTTTTTTACTATTATCTATTTGTTTTTTAGTTAGTTGTAAATCTACCCAAAAAATTCAAAATTTTGTGGAATCAAATATACCATCAGCACCAAATTATAATCAAGAAAAAAATTGGGCTGTTTTGCCTAATATATATTCAAATGAATTGAAAGAATTTTCATCCAAAGAAATGGATACTTTAAAAGCCGACGTATTTTATGTTTATCCAACGTTGAATACAGAGAAAGATGATATTAGATGGAATGTTCCTATTGAGGATAAAGTACAGCAAAATAAAGTATTAAATAAAGCAGTTTTATTTCAAGCTTCAGCATTCTTAACCTCAGGGCAATTGTATGTACCATACTATAGACAAGCACATCTTAGATCCTATGATATGTTAGAGAATGGTGGAAAAAAAGCACTTTTATTAGCGTATTCTGATATTAAAAAAGCATTTGAAATATACTTAAAAAAGTACAATAAAGGGAGACCTATTATATTAGCGAGCCATAGTCAAGGCTCAACACATACTAAATTTTTATTGAGAGATTTTTTTGATAATAAACCTTTACAAGAAAAATTAATTGCTGCTTATATAGTGGGTACTATAATAAAACCCAACTTATATAAAACTATAAAACCGATGACAAAACCAAATTCAACTGGAGGATTGGTTGGGTGGAATACATTTAAAAAAGGATATTATACTAAAAACAAGGATTTTTATAAAGGTAGTTTAACAACAAACCCGATTACATGGGATGATAAAAAACATACAACTTTAAATCAACATAAAGGATTCTTGTATTCAAATAAGAAATTATATTCTAAAGCTTTGAAAATTGAAGTTATTGACGGTTTAATTTGGTCTACAAATCCTAAATTTCCAATGCATTTTTTTATGTCTTTCATGAAAAATTATCACGTGGGAGATATCAATCTATTTTGGCAAGATATTAGAGAAAATTCAGAGTTAAGAACAAGAACTTTTTTTGAGAAAACTAATTTATAATTTTTTTTAATTTTTCAATAACTTTTTTACTATTCCCAATAAAAATTTCGTTTTTAAAAATAAATACGGGTCGTTTTAGAAAAGTATATTCTTTCAAAATAAGTTGTCTATAATCTATTTCAGATACTTCCTTATTTTTTAAATCCATAGATGTATAAAGCTTTGCTCTTTTATTAAATAAAGCTTCATAACTTTTTGAATACTTATACATTTCTTCTAATTGTATATTATTAATGGGGTTTGATTTAATTTCTTGTTGATCAAAATCACTAATATTTAGTTCTCTTAGTATCCTTCTGCAGGTGTCACAAGTTTTTAAAAAATAGACTTTCTTCATTATTTAATATTATTATATTTACAATTCAAAATTAACCATAAAAATGAAAACACAATTCGATGTTTTAAGAAAATCTCGAGAATTAATTTTAGAAGAATTAGACGGATTAACATTAGATCAAATTCATATAATCCCTTTGGGGTTTAAAAATAATATTGCTTGGAATGTTGCACATTTAGTAGTTACCCAACAGCTATTACATTATAAGCTATCAGGTTTAAATTGTTTGTGTCCAGATGATTTAATTAAAGCACACACAAAAGGAACTTTTCCAACAAAGATATTCACTGATCAAGAATTTAATGAAGTCAAAGAATTGTTAGTAGGTTTGCCAGATACTCTAGAAGAAGATTTTGATGCCGGAATTTTTAAGGAATATAAAGCTTATCCATCAAGTACAGGTTTTGTTATAGACTCATTTGAATCAGCTTTAGTATTTAATAATTTTCATGAAGGAATTCATTATGGTATTGTAAGATCTATTAAGAAGTTTTTATAATATTTTGTTATAAAAATATTCTGAACTCTCCTTAAAAGTATTTATATCAATTTGATGCTCAAGCTTAGGGTATTTAATTATTTCATAATTAGTCTCCATTAAATTTTCTTTAAGAAATTCATTGGTATAAAAAGGGCTTACAATTTTGTCTTTTTCTCCAAGAATTATCAATTTATAAGGACTTTTATTATGATTAATTTCAAAGTGAATTATAGAATTATCTATATTTAAAGCAGGATTATATAGTAATGCGGGTATCTTATGTTTTTCAGCCAGCCAGTAACCTAGCATACCACCAAAACTACTTCCAACGATGCAGTTAACTCCTTTATTTAATATTAAATCAGATAATATATTAAAACTATCTGGTTGATTATGATAATTTAAATGTAGCGCATAACTTGTGGAATAATTTTCAATAATTTCAATTTTATCTTTGTTAGGTTTACTATCTAAGCCGTGAATATAAAGAGTAATTATTTTTTTCTTCAAATTATATTTGATTAGTTAAGTTTAAATATTGGATTTAAGTAATAGTTGGGTCTTAAACTTAGATCTTCATCATTATAATAAATTATTTTCTCTGGAAGTATTTTATTTAAATAATTACCGGTATCCCATTTATTATTTTTATTAGTATCTTCAATAGCTCTAATTGTATATATTTTTGGATTTAACAAATCATAAATAATTGTAGTTGAATTAGTTATGAAATTTCTTTGAACTAATTTTAATTTTGGATCTAATAACTCAATAATAAAATTTTTAGAGTTTGCGTTTTCAATTTTCAGTGTTATTCTACCATAGTCTTCAATTTCATTTGTTCTTATACGATATTTTAAGGAGTCATTTTTAAAATCATAAACATCAGATATTGCCTCTGGTAAAAAAGAAATATTATATAGTTCGATAGGTTTTTTATCAAAAATAATCGATAATTTATTTTCTTTTTCATCAATAATACTTTCAAAACTTACGTTAATTGTGTCTTTGGTGAAAATAGAAATTTTTGAAGTATCTATTTTAAATATTGGATTATTAGTACTTAAGAAGAAAGTATCTCTAAAATGGATAATCCCACTAGATGAAGGTTTTAAAGTCAATGAATCTAATTTTTTTTTTCTAAGTTTAACCGTAACAGTATCTTTTATTGTTGCATTAGAAATAATAAAATTTAAAGAATCTGCTTCAAAAGGAGTAAACCAATAATTTAGTGTATCCTTTTTCATTTCAAACTTAGTAATACTATTAAAATCGTTGGGTACTTCTGAGATAAGATTAATCGTTATCTTTTTTTTCTTTCCATAAAAAGGAAATATAATTTGACCTCTTTTACTCTCTTTTGGTCTACCAAATTTAAAAGGTTGCGTTTCTTTAAAAACTACAATTTCTTTTAAGAGAAGACTATCTTGCGGTAGGTCAATTGAATTTGTGTAAAAACCTATCTCATCAGTTTTAGAGTCAAAAAGATAATCATTAACATCTTCTTTTAAAGCTACTAATAAGTATTTTCCTTTTTTAATATTTGAAAAGTTGAAATTAATAGAATCTGTGGTTGTTGTAACGTAGTTAGGTTTTTGTTTGAATACAATGGAGTCTGTAAAAGCGCTATCTATTTTGTAAAGCAATACGTTAAAATCTGATTTCGGTTTATTTAATTGTATGTCTTTAACTGTTCCTTTAGACTTTAAAGAATCTATATAGTTCCCAGTAGAAAAAACATACTTAAATCTTTCTAAAGGATTACTTTCGTTATTATCTTCAATAGCATTTCCAAAATTTAAAATATAGGTTGTATTTTTAATTAATGTATCTATGATTTCTATTTCTAAAAATTTACTTGCAAATCCTTGAGGTGTAATTATTGGAGGATATTTCATTGGAGGAGAAATAATCAATTGTTTATTTAAGTCTTTCAATTTTATGAATTCATTAAATGACAACTTAATTTTTTCTTCCTTAAAATTAATATTTTCATAAGGTGGATTAGCTGTTACCATAAGAGGAGCCTTCTCATCTCTTGGGCCTCCATCTGGTCTGCTAGTTCTTGCACAGTTTAATGAAATTACTGTAACAATAGTGAAAAGTATAAATTTAAACGTGTTTTTCAAAAAGAATAATTTTGATACAAATAAACAATTTATTTTTCATTTTCACTATTAAACTAATACTGTAAACATCTTTCTAAAAATATTGATCTCTTGTCTTTTTTTTTATAATCCTCACCACCTTCTTTAATCCCATTATCTAGTAATACTTTTTTAGTATTTTTAAAAATAAGTAACACTATTTTATTTTTTTCACAAAACTTATCATTTAATTTTCTATGGCTACATCTTTATTTAGATTTTAGGAACAAAAACATATAAACTTTTTTCTTGAAAAACTTAAGCAAACGTTTATCTTTGGTCTCATTATGGCAAAACAAGAAGATCAATTTAAAAAAGTTTTATCGCACGCAAAAGAATATGGTTACGTATTTCAATCTAGTGAAATTTATGACGGATTAAGTGCAGTCTATGATTATGCTCAAAATGGGGTGGAGCTAAAGAAAAATATAAGAGAGTATTGGTGGAAAGCAATGGTGCAGATGCACGAAAATATTGTTGGTATTGATGCCTCTATTTTAATGCATCCGACAACATGGAAAGCTTCTGGCCATGTAGATGCTTTCAATGACCCTTTAATTGATAATAAAGACTCAAAAAAACGCTATAGAGCAGATGTCTTGATTGAAGATTATTGTGCTAAAATTGAATCTAAAATTGATAAGGAAGTAGCCAAAGCTTCAAAGCGTTTTGGTGAGACTTTTAATAAAGAAGAGTTTATATCAACAAATGGAAGAGTTGTTGGTTATCAAGATAAGATTAATACGATTCTAGCTAGAATGGGTGAATCTTTAGAAAATGAAGATTTAGAAGACGTGAAAGCGTTAATTGAAGAGTTAGAGATTGCAGACCCGTTAACTGGTTCTAAAAATTGGACAGATGTCAAACAATTCAATTTAATGTTTGGCACAAAGTTAGGTGCTTCTGCAGAAACAGCAATGGATTTATATTTACGACCAGAAACAGCTCAAGGTATATTTGTAAACTTTTTAAACGTTCAAAAAACTGGTAGAATGAAAATTCCATTTGGAATCGCACAAACCGGAAAAGCTTTTAGAAATGAAATTGTAGCAAGACAATTTATTTTCAGAATGCGTGAGTTTGAACAAATGGAAATGCAATTTTTTGTAAAACCAGGAACTCAGAAAAAATGGTACAACCAATGGAAAGAAACACGTTTGAAGTGGCATCTCTCTTTAGGAATGGGCGCTGATAATTATCGATTCCATGATCATGATAAATTAGCTCATTATGCTGACGCCGCAGCAGATATTGAATTTAAATTTCCATTTGGATTTAAAGAACTAGAAGGTATACACTCACGCACAGATTTTGATTTAAAAGCGCATGAAGAGTTTTCTGGCAAAAAATTACAATACTTTGATCACGAAGAAAATAAAAGTTACACTCCGTATGTCGTAGAAACCTCTATTGGTTTAGATAGAATGTTTTTGGCAGTATTCTCTAATTCTTTAAAAGAAGAAGCACTAGATAATGGAACGACAAGGACTGTTTTAAAATTACCAGCTATTTTAGCTCCTTTTAAAGCTGCGATTTTTCCTTTGGTAAAAAAGGATGGTTTACCAGAAGTTGCTCGTAAAATAATGGATAATTTAAAATGGGATTTTAATGTTTTTTATGACGAAAAAGATGCTGTAGGTAAACGCTATAGAAGACAGGATGCAGCCGGAACACCTTTTTGTATTACTGTAGATCACGAATCTTTAGAAGATAATATGGTTACTATTAGGCATAGAGATACTATGGAACAAAAAAGAGTAAAAATCTCTGAATTAAAGGAAATTATACAAGCAGAAGTCGCTGTAAAAAAATGGTTACAGAAAATATAATTTTTAAATTATTTTAATTAAAAAGACCTTACTAGACTTTAGTGAGGTCTTTTTTATAATTTTTTAAATATTAAAACCTCCAACCAACATTTATTCCCAGTCTTAATGCTAAAACAGGAGAGTTCGCACTAAATAAATTTCGGCCGACACCACCATAAACATCAACAACAAAACCACTTTCAGAAAGGTATTTAGATCCAACGGCAATTCCTAAGGCACTGTCAGAGTACCTTTTATAATCAATTATGCCTCCTATTTCTGTTTTTTTATAACCAGTATTAACTCCAAAAAAACCTTCACCAAAAAGATTCCAATTCTGATCAGAAGTAAAATAATGTCGCAAGTAAGGAGTGATCATACTTTCTTCATTATATCTAAAATCTGATGTTTTTTTCTCAAAATTAAACAAACCAGAAAGACCAATTGAAGTATCTTCTTTAAGATAATACTCATATGAGATATCTATAGTTTTTAAAACTAAAGCATTTCCCATATTCAACTTTATCTCTTGTTGTGAAAATATTATTGTAGAGAATAATAGTGTTAAAATTAAAATACTCTTTTTCATATTTATTTATTTTGTTGAATTTCAAATTTAGCTTAAATAGTTAAATAATCTCTTTTTGAAGAGCTTTTTTATCTTAAAAGACAGCTCTTAACTGTATACTTCCCGTATGTATTGTTTTTGACAACTCACTTCTTCTTCCTAAATAATTAATATTGAGGTTTAAAAAAGTGTTTAACTTTTTGTTTAAAAGCAAATTCCAGGTATAGTTTCTTCCTGCTTGAAAACCCTCTAGCATTTGATATGCTACGGGGCTATTCGTATTCCCTGTAAAATCATTCATCAATACAGTAACATTTGCACTAATTTGATTTTTATTTTTAGTTATATAAAAATAATCAAATCCAAATTTTTGCTGTTTTAAAGACTCTAGACCCTGTAAAGTATTCTCTTTATTCTTATAATGATAAAAGGCAGAAAAACGATTATCCTTATTATATAGAAATGAGATTTTAGGGTAAATTTCTTTTGATGATATTAAATAGTTTCTATTATTGAAATTGTCAGTTTTTAAATCATTTTCAGATATTTTACTCATTATATCAACTAACCAAAAACTTGCAAATTTATGGCTAAAATCTAACTGATTGATTGTTATATTATTTTCTTGATTTCCAATAAAATATTGTTGTTTGTTTTTAGAATTACCAAAAGTATAAGTTGTGCTAAATTTCTGCAAATTTCTATTAAAATACAGACTATTTCTAAAATTAAAATTCAGACCGATTAATTTATTTTCATCAAAATCAAAGGGATTGAAATTAAAAGAATCTCCAATTCTCTCTTGCTCATTATCTGTAGATAAAAATGTTTGATTACTAATATGAGAAAGAGTTCCTTTAATTCCTCTATCATCTTTCCATTTCGAAAAATTCACAGCGATGGATTGTTGCCATTTAGCTTTTTGGGTAGCAATAAATCGTAGGTTAGGTAAAGGGATTCTTAAATAGTTCGCTTGATCTTGAAACTGTGCAATTTCGAATTCATCAAAATCCTGGACACCATCATTACTGTAATCAATCCAAGTATAAAAACCTTGCCCAATTTCTGTTTTTACATAAATATAATCTTGCCTAGCTATATTTCCAGACGAGGTTTCATAAACGATATTAAAATTAACAAAGTCATTAAATAATTTCTGATTGTAAACAACTTTAGAGTTTAACGACTTTTCATCTGTTTTAAAACTATTTTGAGTAATTCTATAATTTGCAAAAACGGCTAATCTTGTTTTTTTATTATTAATTAATTTTGAGTTTATATATAGCGTCTTCCTACTATTAATATTAGTAAACTGATTCGACTTTATACTGTCATTATTTCTAAAGTTGACCCCTATCTTCGTAAAAACGTTAGATGTATCTCCAATACCAAAATAGGTTTCATATTCCTTAAACTTATGACTTGTATTTATATAGACTTGGTTGGTGTCTTTCCTATCGTTTGTTTCTAAGTTTATAAAGGCCCCCAACCAGCCTTGAGAAAAATGATGTTCAACATTTACTTTAGCTCTCACAAAGGAATTATTTTCTAAAGAAGATGTATTTTCTAAAATACTTGCTTTTGCAGAAAAAGCGGTTTTATTTAAATTTAAAACAGAAAGTATTTCATGCTTATTTCCGTTAAAAGAATTATTATAATTAAGACTGTTAAAGCGGTACAAGACAAAGTCATCCTTTTTATTCTGTAATCTAAATTCTGATCGAAAGAATTTTTTTGTTGCATTATTTGATAATATATTCCAATCTCTATTGAATTCTACAGACTCCCAGCGTCGTTCTGTTTTGAATTTTTCCTGTACATATTCGTAATTAATATTACTCTTTAATTGCCATTTTTTATCAATTAGGATTTGTTGCCAGCCAAATTTGGTTGCGATTGCTTTATTTCTCTGGTCATCTATTGAAGAGAATAAATTAGAGTCATTATTACTAAATGCTATTTCTGAATTTATTATTGTTTTTCCCGATGGATTATAACTAGATTTTACAATAAAAATTTGTGATTTTGAAGGAGCGATTAGTTTTATAATGGGATTATAATCACCTAAATTAACACCAACGTATTCAAAAATATTTCCGGTTGCTATTGCTCTTAAGAGTGAGTAATCTCCGGAATTTGCACCAACATTTGTGAAAGTGACTGTGTATAATTCATCACTTGCATTATTTGAATATTCAAAAAACTCTACCGCACCATTTAAAACTTTTTTGTATAAAATTTTGTTTTCAGAATATTCGTCTATAAAAGCACTCTGAGAAAACATTAAATTTGTATTGCTACCTGCGTCTGCTAAAATTTGTTTTTGATTATCAGATAGGACTTGTTGTATAGGTTGATTCTTAGCATCATTTTCACTGTAAAAATAGCCGCTAATATTTAATTTTTCTGTTTTATAATTTACTTTATCATAGGTTATAAAACGCGTATAGTTTCTATCTGAATATTGAAATTCAACCCAAATCCTCATATCGTTATTGATAGGGAAAGTAGTATTAAAAACTATTTCAGAGATATTATAGTCTATGGTATAATCTTTATTTTCACCTCTTTTTATTTTTACACCATTTACATAAACATTTTCGCTTCCTGCTATCATAACTATAGCAGGCTCATTATTTGGACCTAATATCTTATAAGGTCCTTGGTTACCCTCTAGTCCAACAAGATTATACCTATTAAACTTTCCCCTAGCAACAGCACCAGAGGCTCCGATTTTTAAGTTTTCATTTATTTGTGCCTCTACTTCCAATCCTGCTATTTGTTTAGATATAGGCATGAAATAACTTTCTTGATTTTGTAGATTGATATCACCTGCCTTTACCCGCCATTTTTCACTGTACATTTCTATGAAAATTCGATCAAAATCGGTAATACTCTGTGAGTAACCATTTTCTTGTAATGGTATATTAGTGTCAAAAATATTAGCCCTTAAGTTAACAGAGCTTGATATCTTACCCGAAATTTCCAAATCAAATGCCGAGTTTGTAACTACATTTTGATTGTTTCCGGAGGTAATTCCCCTAGTCAGAAAACCTTTAGTTTCTAACCCATCAAATAGTTTAACATCAGTTTTATTTTTATTACTTGTCAAACTGTATAGTCTACCTGTGTTTGTATTATTAGGAACAATTAATTTTTTATTAAAAGGGGTATAGGTCTTAGTAATAAATTCTGGAAATCTAAAATATTCAACTGTAATTTCAGTGTATTTTTTAGAATTGATTATCAAAAGTGCTTTTATAAAATCGATTTGATATTCTTCAGGATTGATTTCTTTATTAGAGGCATTTAAAATTTTAAATCTTTGAGAATTAATGGTTATGGAGTCTATTTGTAAAGAATCTTTTTGAATGATAAATTTTTTACTCCTAAAATCTTTAGATACTGTCTGAGCTTGGGAAATAAACCCAATAAGAAGCAGCAATTTAAGAAGTATTTTTTTATACATATCGTATTTATATCTCAAACGCAAAAATAGCTGTTATAATATTTCTACTATTAAAAAAGTGATTGTTGTTTTACAGGATTCTCATGATCTAGAAGCCACTTTTTTCGCCAAATACTTTCATTATAGCCTGTTAATGAACTTTCAGAACCAAATACTCTATGGCAAGGGATTACTATCCAAATAGGGTTTTCTTCATTAGCACTAGCTATTGCTTTTAAATCACCGAAAGCTTTGCTTTGATTTAAATAACTTTTTGTTTTACCGTAAGGAATCTTTAATAATGATTTCCATATTTTTATTTGAAAAGCAGTTCCCTTTGGATTAACTGTTAAATTAAAACTGGATCGTTTTCCTTGAAAATATTCTTGTAGTTGAACTACACATTCTTGTAAACAAATAGGAACTATTTTTGAAGTTTCAATTTCTTGATTTAAAACTTTAATGGATTGAATTCCGTTTTGATTTCCAATAATTTCAGCTGTTCCTATCGGTGTTTTATAATATGCAATTTTAGATTCCAAAAACGTCTTTTGAATTTTGAGTAGTAATTTTTGCAATTTCTTTAAAAGGAAGATTATAAATCACAACCAATTTATCTATTACTTTCGTAATATAACTGCTTTCATTTCTCTTTCCCCTAAAAGGTGTCGGCGCCAAATAAGGGGAATCTGTTTCGAGTACAATATTTTTAATTTCAATTTCATTTAAAAAATCCCCAATTTTACCATTCTTAAAAGTAGCAACTCCGCCAATTCCTAATTTCATATTGTAAGAAATTGCTTTCTTTGCCTGAACTAAGGTTCCAGTAAAACAATGAAAAATACCAAACAAATCTTTACTTTTTTCTGATTCTAACACCTCAAAAATTTCATCAAATGCTTCTCTACAATGAATAATAATTGGTAATTTTTTTTCCTTTGCCCACTGTATTTGTTTTTTAAAAGATTCTTTCTGCTGTTCTAAAAAAGTTTTATCCCAATACAAATCAATTCCAATTTCACCAACAGCAAAGAACTTCCTCTTGTCTATCCAATCCTTTACTAAAGCTAACTCTTCTTTGTAATTTTCTTTTACAGAAGTAGGATGTAGGCCCATCATCAAAAAAACATCCTTAGGATAATTCACCTCTAAATCCAGCATTCTTTCCGTGTAAGAGCTATCAATTGCAGGTATAAAAAAACGTGTAACACCCGAATCTATAGCTCGCTGAATCATCTCTTTTCGATCATCATCAAATTGTTCTGAATATAAATGAGTATGTGTATCTGTAATCATTAAAAACGTATTTTTGTGAAATGGAATTTAGCGTAAAAATACAGTAAATGACAAGTTTAAAAAAAATACTAAAGAAAAAGAAATACATAAAAATTAAATTGGAGAAAATGGTGACAAATCATTTACAAGTTAAAGCTTCAATTAATGGTGTAAAGGGGCGTTTTATTTTAGATACTGGTGCTTCCAATTCATGTGTAGATCTGGATTTAATTACTTTTTTCAATCTAGATGCTCAAGAAAGTGAAACTAAAGCTGCAGGAGCTGGAGCAACTAATATGGAAACTCTTCAATCTGATGATAACCATCTAAAAATTGAAGATTGGCAAACTAAAAAATGTCATCTAGTATTATTCAATTTAGAGCATGTAAATAAAGCTTTATCAGATCATAATGCCGAAGATGTTCATGGCATTATCGGTGCAGATATTTTAGAAAAAGGAAAAGCCTTTATTGATTATGATAAGAAATATTTGTATTTAAAGAAACCTAGGAAAGGGAAATGAGAATTGTATATTTGTTGAATTAAAATATAAAGATATGAGTTTGCAGGAAAAAATAATGGTTGAAATGAAATTAGCAATGAAAGCAAAAGATACTATTGCTTTACAGGCATTAAGAGCTGTTAAATCTGCTTTTTTACTAGCAAGAACTGAAACTGGTGTGACAGCAGAATTATCTGATGAACAAGAAATGAAAATCATTCAGAAACAAGTAAAACAAAGAAAAGATAGTGCGGCTATTTTTTTAGAACAGGGTAGAAAGGATTTAGCTGATCCAGAATTAGAGGAAATATCTGTTTTAGAGAAGTTTTTACCAGAGGCTTTATCTGAAGAAAAAATTGAAATTACCGTTATTGCAACTATTACTAAAATAGATGCTTCAGGAATGAAGGATATGGGTAAAGTGATGGGAATGGTTTCTAAGGAATTAGCTGGTCAGGCTGACGGAAAAATTATTTCAATTTTGGTTAAGAAACATTTAATGAAATAGTACATTAATAAAGGCTCCATAGTTCAACTGAATAGAATATCAGATTTCGGCTCTGAGGGTTGCAGGTTTGAATCCTGCTGGAGTCACAATAACGGAGAATTGATTCATTGGAATCGGTTCTCCATTTTTTATATTTGATTTTTCTTTCTCTAAAATAGAGATCAACCCAAAAAGCGCATTTACTTTTGGGTTTCAAACTCGGTTATTTGACATATCATAACTTATTTCTAACGGAAATTCAAGGTTTTGTATTCTCATATCTTCTTTTATTTTTTATAAATTACTTTTGGTTGGACTATTTGAGCAATTTTTTAAATAGTTTGACCGAAAAAAGAACTAGCAGGGATGAATTTAATTTCAAGTTTGTCAACTAATTATTCAAAAAATAATGATAGAAAATAATAATATTATTAATCAGATTTTTGTACTCGTTTTATTTGTAAATTCTGTTATAAATGCCCAATCAATTCAAGGGCAGTCTGGACAAAAACTGCCTAATTTTTTATTTGTTTTAGTTGATGACCAACCTTTTGATGCGTTAGAGATGAGTGGACGCTATCCATTTTTAGAAACACCAAATATAGACAGATTGGCTAAAGAAGGTGCCAATGTAAAAAACTTTTTTGTGACGCAGTCTATTTGCTCCCCTTCTAGAGCTAGTTTCTTAACGGGTACTTACCCTCATATTCATGGTGTAAATCAGAACAACCGACATGTAGATCCAAATTGGGACGAATTTGCTCCTTATTCTAGTCATTTACAAAAAGAAGGTTACGAGACAGCACATGTTGGCAAAATTCATATGGCACATTATAAAGGGAAAGAGCATATCAGGCCTGGTTTTGACTACTGGTTTAGTTTTGTAGGTCAAGGGAAATATTTTGATCCTCCCGTCAATGAAAACGGAAAGGAATATCAAGAAAAGGGTTATATAACAGATATTTTAACAGAAAAGGCCATTTCTTGGTTAAAAGAAAAACGAGATCCAAATAAACCATTTAGTTTGAACCTTTGGCATAAAGGAATCCATTCCCCACATTTGCCAGCACCTAGACATGCAGATTTATACAAAGATAAAAAATTACCAATACCGCCTTACAATACCCACAAAGAAACATTTAAAGGTAAACCTGAATGGCAACGAAAAAAAATCTACGGGTTTAATTGGAAAAAAAACCTTCCAATTCCTGCAGAATTACCAGAACAAGAATGGCCTATAAACTATGATAGGAATATGGATCTATTACGTTGTTTATCATCAATTGATGAATCTTTAGGAAGTGTATTAGCCACTTTGGAAGAAATGGGGGAATTAGATAATACTGTAATTATCTACAGTAGTGATAATGGTTATTTTATGGGGGAGCATACTTTTTTAGATAAACGCTTAGCTTATGAGAATTCAATGCGCGTACCAATGCTTATTCGCTATCCAAAGCTAATAAAACCAAACACTGTAATAGATGAGCAATGTCTTAATATTGATATGGCCCCAACAATTCTTAACCTTGCAGGAATAGACAAACCTGACTATATGCAGGGAGAGTCTATGCTGAATTTATTGAAGGGTAAAAAAGATGATAACTGGAGAAAATCAATTTTGTTTGAATATTATTTAGATACCTATTGGCCTTATGCGGGTCCTAATCAAATAGCTGTTAGAACTGAAAATCACAAGCTAGTAGATGTTTTTCTAAAAAATGATATTGATGAGTTGTATGATCTTAAAGCAGATCCAGGAGAAATGAATAACTTAATCAATAACCCTGAATATGATAAAATTGAGGAGAATCTTAGAAAAGAAGCAACAAAATTAAAAAAACAGTACAAGTATAATCCAAAAAGAGATTGGTGGTTAAAACAGGTAATGAAGTTAAAAGGAAACAAACAAAAGCACTAGTTACTAGTGTAGATAGAGATTTTTTTTATTTTTTTGAGCAGCCTAATTTTCAGCAACAAAATTAATAAATTGTACTTTTACAAATAGAGGTTCTTGTTAATAAACTTGCTTAAACTCAAAAAAGTTTAAACGAGTTCGATGTTAATTTCCTAAATGAATTGTTATAATGAAATGTGTTTTTTACATAGTTTGCTTTTTAATATTTTTTTTCCCTGACCAAATATATGGACAGCAAATTAAACATCTTGGTGTTTACGATGGTATTAAAAGTGGTGCTGTACGTGCTTTTGCAAAGGATACTTTGGGTTATATGTGGATTGGAACCGCACAAGGCTTAAATAGGTACTCTGGATACAATTTTAAAAACTATAACAAGTATACAACCAATGGTATTGTAGATCTTATTAGTAAAAACGGAAATCTTTTTGTTTTAGGTTATAAAGGAGAACTACTGCAATATCAATACGAGCAAGATCGTTTTAAAAGCATTTTAAACTTAAAGTACCGCAATTTTTTATGTTTTGAACAAATCAATGACAATACTATAATTATTGGTCTTAAATCGGGGTTATTAATTTATGATTTTAAATCCAAAAAATTAAGTAAAGTCCTATACCCAAATACCTTTTTTAATAGACAAATTCATGTAAAACAAAATAAAGTATACGTTGCATCTACAAAAGGAATCAATGTGTACGATTTTTTTGAAAAAAACAATCAATTAGTAAAACATAAAACACTATTAAAAAATATTGAAACCCTTGATTTTGATTTTGATAAGCAAAATCGTATTTGGGCAGGAACTTACCAGAAAGGTCTTTTTGTTATTGATAACGAAAAAGTAGATAAAGTAAACCTTTTTGGTAAGCAAATAAAAACAAATACGATAAGATCCATTAAGTTTGATAAGGATGACAAAGCGTTAATAGCTTTAGAAGGAATGGGTTTATTGACAATGAATAAAAATTTTAAAGTTGTCAATAAAATAAAATATAATCCGAATAGTTTAAACTCTTTAAGTCAGAAAAGTATCTATGAAATTTTTGTTGATAACGACAATGTGTATTGGCTTGGACTAAGAGAAGTTGGTATTGATTTGATTTTTCCTAGAGATAACGCATTTAAAAATATTTCTTACGTTCCATACAAATCAAACAGTATTCCCAACAATTATATCCGCTCTATATACTTTGAAGAAAGCGGAAATGTTTGGTTTGGTTCAGAAAAGGGCCTCAGTAAACTTTCACCAGAAGGAAAGTGGACTAATTATAATAAGAACTCAAGTCTTTTAAATAAGCCCGTATTAACTATTAATAAGTATGAGGAACACCTCATTTTAGGTGTTTATGGTATTGGATTGCTTCAGTTTAATCCAAAAACAGGAGAAACTAAAGACTTTCCTCTAATAGAAAAAGAAAAGAAATCTAAATTAATTTTTACTACCTACATAGATGAGAATGATATATGGTTAGGAGGTATTGATGGTCCTGTAAAACATTATCAAAATAACGCCTTAGTAAAAAGTTATAAAACGGGTAATGCCAGAACTATTATTGCAGGTAATAAAAATATAATATATGTAGGGTCTGCAAATGGATTGTTTGAAATTAATAAAGCCACAAAAAGCTTAAAAAGAATACAACCCCGAGGCTTCGAAAATCTTGACCGGATTTACTCATTATTTTTTGATAAACAAAATAATTGTCTTTGGATTGGAAATACGCAAGGGCTATTAAAATATGATTTTTCCACCAATGATATAACATTCTTAAATAAAAAATTAAATTTTGAATCGGGCACGATTTTTTCCATTCAAAAAGATTCAAAGCAAAATTTGTGGTTAGGAAGTTTTTCAGGTTTATGGAAATTAAATACAAAAAAAACTATTATTAGTAAGTACGATAATAGAGATGGTTTAACGATTGAGACTTTTGGCATTGGTGCATCTACAAAATCTAATGACGGGCGTATAGCTTTTGGCGGGCCAAAAGGCGCTACGCTATTCACGCCATTAAATTTGCGAAAAGAGAAAGAAGATTTTAAGATTTATGTTTCTAATTTTAAAGTTAATGGTATTGCACCAGATACTACGATGCTTAATAAAAATATAAACTTTCTTGATAAAGTTGAACTTAATTATAACCAGAATTCACTAAGTTTTGATTTTGAGACCCCTAATCTTTATGGATCAAAAAAAGAAACATTTTCTTGGCAGTTAAAAGGCTATGATGATTACCCAGTTATATCAAAAAATAGTAGAAAGGCTATTTATTCAAAATTACCTCCAGGTAATTATTCTTTAGAAGCTAAAGTCACTAATGTAAATGGATTATCTTCTACAGAAACGTACAATATTAATATCATTATTAAAAACCCATTTTGGTTAAGTCGTTGGGCATTTTTAGGATATACCATACTGGGATTTTCGCTATTATATTTATTTTTTCAAGTAAAAGAATCAATAGCCGGAAAAAATAATAATGAAAATAAAATAAAATTTTTCACCGAAGTCGCCCATGATATTAGGACACCTGTTACATTAATTCAACTCTTGGTTTCCCAACTTTCTTCTGAAAAAAATAAATTTCAAAATAGTCTTGACCTAATCTCTCGAAACACACAAAATTTAAGCGAATATGTCACACAGCTTTTAGACTTTCAAAAAGCAGAACGTGGGATGCTTAAATTAGCCGTAAGTAAAGTAGATTTAAAGAATATTCTACATAGAATTGTTGCTGAGGTAGAACCATTGCTCAAACAAAAATCTATAGATATTTCCATAGTCGCGACAAAGACATACCTATGGTTTGATGAGAATAAAATGTCTAGGGTTTTTTATAATTTAATTTCAAATGCGATTAAATATAGTGAAGAGGGTGGGCGTATTGAGATAAAGATTTTAGCAAATGACAAAACGATTAAAATAGATGTTATTGATTATGGCTTTGGGATTCCTCAGAAAGAGCAAAAATTAATTTTCTCAAGATTTACTAGAGGAACTAATATTAATAATAAAGGAATTTCCGGTTCTGGTATTGGTTTAATGATTTCAAAAAAAATAGTGGAATTACACGGTGGGAAAATTGAATTTAAAAGTAAGGAAAATTTGGGCGCTACGTTTTCTGTGATTTTACAAAAAGGAAGTGAGCATTTTAACGAAAAAGATATATTAATTAAAGATAAAGACACAAATAAATCTGAGTTTATTGAAGATGATATTAGCTCAAATATACGCATATTACTTGTTGATGATAATGAAGACTTAAGAGTAACTATTAAAGAGGAATTAGAAAAGAAATACACCGTTATAGATGCACCTAATGGTAAGGAGGCACTTATAATAGCAGTAGCAAAAAACCCAGATTTAATCATAACAGATGTTATGATGCCTGTAATGGGAGGTAAGGAATTATGTAATATCATAAAAACAAATTTTCAGACGAGTCATATCCCTGTTATTATGATTACATCTTTAACTGAAGTTGATGATAAAGTAGAAGGATTAGAAATTGGAGCAGATGCATATATTGAAAAGCCTTTTAATATGAAAATTTTGATGGCAACAGTTAACAACCTTATCAAGTCTAGGCGAAGGTTAAATCAAATTTTTAATCCAAATTCAGAAGGCAAAGTAAAAATCAAATCAGCTGATGATAATTTCCTATCTGAGGTGGTTCAAATAATTAAAGAAAACATTGCAAATAGTGAATTTTCAATTGATTTAATATCTGATAAGACAGGACTCAGTAGGTCAAATTTATTCCGAAAATTAAAAGGATTGACAAATATGTCTCCTGTAGATTTAGTTATAAAAATTAAATTAAATCATGCAGCAGAATTACTTAAGACTAATAAAGCCATGAGAATGAGTAATGTTGCCTATGAATCAGGTTTTAACGACCCAAGATATTTTAGCACGCTATTCAAAAAAACTTTTGGTAAAACACCAAAGGAATATAGTAAAGAGAATTAAAAAAATTAAGCGGTTTTTTCTTAAAAAATATCGATTTTGTTTAATCTAGAATAGAATTGGGTTATATTTTATTTATCAGAAATTAAACATTTGTGAGTGAAAATTAAACATTAAAATAACAATTTTTTCATAAGTTTGATAAAATAAAACTTATGAAAACGAATAGCATCTCGTATATCTTGATACTTGGATTAATCTTAATTTTTTTAAGTTGTAAAACTTCAAAATTAAAGAAAAATAGTGACGAAAAGCCTCCTAACTTTATTGTAATTTTAACGGACGATCAAGGTTGGAATGGAACCTCTGTCCAAATGATGGATGATGAAGTTCAATCAAAAAGTGATTACCATCAAACACCTAATTTAGAAGCATTAGCAAATCGTGGCATGAGATTTTCTTCAGCTTATGCCAGTGCACCTGTTTGTTCTCCATCGCGTTATAGTATTCAATTTGGACAAACTCCAGCTCGATTAAAAATGATCCGTGTGGGGATGAATACCAACCATATCAATCATCAAACCCCTCATACCATTCCAAAACTGTTAAAAAAAGTCAATCCAGATTATAAAACAGCTCATTTTGGTAAATGGGGTATTGGTGTTCACCCCTCAAAGCTTGGTTATGACGAAAGTGATGGTATGACAGGAAATAAAGATGGCGTTTTCAATTACAAAGCAGGCGGTAAACAGTGGCAAAATAATGTTGACGAGGACCCTAAAAAAATATTCAGTACAACTGCTAGAGCTATCAATTTTTTAGAGCGCCAAGCGATTTTAAAACAACCGTTTTTTTTACAAGTTTCCCATTATGCAGTTCATTCCGATGTAATGATGCGCCAAAAGACCCTTGATAAATACCAGAGTAAGCCAAGGGGTTTGTATCAGAAACACGCTGGTTTTGCAGCAATGACTGAAGATTTAGACAGTGGAGTTGGATTATTACTTGAGCGTTTAAAGGCTTTGGGTTTAGAGGAAAATACTTACATAATTTACACCTCTGATAATGGCGCTGTTCCAATAATGCCTCCTAAATCTAAGTACAATAAAGGCTCGAATTTCCCTTTAAGTCGGGGTAAGTGGGATGCCATGGAAGGAGGTATTAGAGTGCCTTTTGTTATCGCTGGACCTCAAATTATTGCTGGATTAGAGTCAAAGACACCCATTACACATTCAGACTTGCTACCCACCATTATTGATTTGGCTGGACTAAAGTTACCACTTCAAGATGATATTGATGGAGGAAGTTTCAAATCAATACTCGCCAATAAAGGCAAAGGAAATGTTTCACGTTTTTCGGAAGGACTAATCTTTCATGTGCCTTATAAAAACGGAATAGCACTCAAAAGAGCGCATTCTGCTATCATAATTGATGATTTTAAACTGATAAAGTTCTACGATAATGGTGAACTTATGCTATTTAATCTTAATGAAGATTTAGAAGAAAAAAATAATCTAGCATTATCTCACCTTAATAAAGCCAATACACTAGAAAAAGCATTAAATACTTATTTAAGTATGGTAAAAGCTCCTAAATGGAAGCCAGGAATTACTTGGAAAAATAAACCTATCGAAAAAATAAATTCCTATCACTAACTTAAAACATTCAATAACGTTTTACTTATAAAACCTTGTAAAGGTGTTTGTCTGGTTAAATAATTTAATATTTTGAACAATTTTTAAACTATCAACTAATAATGGCTTTATAGCTTTACAAATAAAAATTATACAATGATAAAAAAATTTATTTTACTAGTATTTCTAACAGTTTTTACTTTAAATGTATCCGCTCAAGATGATTTAATTAAAAAAGCAACTAAAATCACCAATGAGATGACCAAAGTTCTTTCTTTAAACAAAGAAGAAAAAATGATGGTTTATGAATTTCAATTAGAGCGCTTTCAGCAAATAGTATCAATACGTAAGAAATACAAAGACGACCCTGAAACAAGAAAACCTGAATCAAAAAAAGTCTTCAAACGATTATTTAGAAAATTAAGAAAAGCTCTAGGCAAAAATAAGATGCAACAATGGGGTGATTACAAAAGAGAAATTGGGCGAAAATAAAAGAAATAATTAAAAAAAAATTATGATGAAAAAAATTACTCAAAATTTAACTAATTTAAAAGCTTGGCAAAGCACAATCTTTGCTTTTATGTTTTTATTTAGTTTAACAATTAACTCTCAAGAAGTTGGTCAAGAATATCTTGGCAATCCTACTATTAACACTACGGAAACTTCGCCTGAAACAGGTTCTATTGTTACTTCTGGTAACTTTTCTGGAGAGACTAACGCTGGTAGTTGGGGATTTGGCCAACAGGGTTCTTATGCTCCTACTAGTGGTAATAATGGAGATTGTTATTCAGAAGACAGACAGTTTAAGATGTTCAAAAAAAATGGAGAAGGTGGACTTCAGTATATAACTCAAACTATTACTGCTCTTCCTGCTGGAA
>ENA-OSJC01000184-OSJC01000184.1-marine-metagenome-genome-assembly--contig:-NODE-184-length-64484-cov-6.460695_pt1 | contig 64484 bp, 64 predicted proteins | sample MGYA00237885_ERZ534234 | MGnify/ENA primary metagenome ERZ534234 (study PRJEB26413, sample SAMN06343907) | marine metagenome | isolation source: coastal waters | place: Atlantic Ocean: West Antarctic... | reverse complement strand
GAAACAGGAAGCTTATTGAGAATATTTGTTTCACCCATAATCTTTACTCCATTTTTAACTACAATTTTATCAACTTCTGTAAATTCAGCATTTCCACCCTGAATTGCAGCTAAGTCATAAATAACAGATCCAGAATTCATATTATCAATCATAGAACCTTTAATAATTAATGGAGCTTTTTTACCTGGAATTAAAGCTGTACATATTACAATATCAATTTTCTTTAGAGTTTCAGCTAAAAGATCTTCTTGTTTTTTCTTAAATTCTTCAGATACTTCTTTTGCATAACCACCTTCAGTTTCAAGATTTTCAGATCCTTCAACTGTTAAAAATTTTCCACCTAAGCTTTCAACTTGTTCTTTTGAAGCCATTCTTACATCTGTTGCGAATACGATAGCACCCATTCTTTTTGCTGTTGCGATAGCTTGAAGACCTGCAACACCAGCTCCTACTACTAATACCTTTGCTGCTGGAATCGTGCCAGCAGCCGTCATCATCATTGGTATAGCTTTTTCAAAGTTAGCAAATGATTCGATTACCGCTTTATAGCCAGCAAGGTTAGCTTGGGAAGAAAGTATGTCCATTGATTGAGCTCTAGTTATTCGAGGCAACATTTCTAAAGAAAAAATATTGATTTTTTTTTTAGAAATATTTTCTATTTTTTCTTTATTATTGTAAGGGTTAAATACTCCAACAAGTGTTTGATTTTCTATTAAACTTGAGAGATTTTCATCGGACAATAAACCTAATTGAACAATGATATCTCCTCTTTTTAAAGTCTCAACTTCATTGGTGGAAATCTCAACACCTAATTCTTTATAATCAATATCTTTAAATCCTAGATGCTCTCCATATTTTTCAAGTATAGTAACATCAAAACCAAGGGCTATGTATTTTTTTGCGATCACGGGAGTGATTGCAATTCTTTTTTCTACTTTTTGATTTTCTAAAACTGAAACGATTCTCATAGAGTTAACTCTATAGTAAGAACATTGCCATTAAAACTAAAACACCTATCACAGCGACAGTTCCCCACAATACAAATTTTGTAAAGTTGTTCCAGGTATCGTTATGGTTTTTATTGTCCATAAAAATTACTTCTGTCTTGCTTTAAATTTTGGATTTGTTTTATTAATTATATAAACTCTACCCCTTCTTCTAACTAGTTTAGAATTGAGGTCTCTCTTTTTTAATGATTTTAAGGAACTTTTAATTTTCATAATAATTTAACCTTTAATAAACGAAGTTATGTAATCTTTCAAATGTATTTTACCATATTTTTTAATAATCTTATTATTTAGCGACATATTCGCTAAAGAAGAGGCAAATCTCTCGCCCTTTCTAGGATTTAAATATTTAACTCTACATTTAAACATTTTAGCCACATCTGAAATTGAATATGATTTTTTATGGGAAATACTGTAGTGGACGCATTTATTTTTTTTCCAGGCCTCATAACATGTATTAACTGTATCAAGAATATGAGTAAAACGCCTTGTTTGAGTTCCTGGTCTAACAATAGTTAATGGTTTATTTTTTTTATATTGGTTTTCAAAAATTCCAATAACTGTAGCCATTTCACCTGATTTTATATGCCTTTGACCATAAACATTATAAAAATAAATAATTTCAAACTTAAATTTAAACCATTTCTTTAAATTTTCTAGTAATTCTAAGTTTTTTGATTTTGTAAAAGCATAAGGAGAAAGGTTTTTATCTTGACCATTGTTTCCCAGGCTTGCAGAAGTAGCAGAATAAATTAACTTAATTTTATTGTCTAGACAAAATTTAAATACAGCCTGTGTTCCGATTGAATTTGATTTAAAACAACGATCAAAATTTTTAAAACTTTGAAATATTCTTGCAAATTCTCCAAAATGGAACAAAGAGTGGATTTTATTTTTGTAGTTAATTAAATTTTTTTCTATCTCTGACGTATTTACATCTAAATATTTTACTCTTATGTTTTTTATATGATTTTTTTTTGATCCACTTGAGTAATTGTCTAAACTAATAATCTTTTTTTGAGTTTTTTTTAAAAGTAATTCTATAAGGTGAGAACCAACAAAACCAGCTCCACCAGTAATTACTATGTAATTTTTCATTTGAAATTTTATAGCCTGGCAATGTCCTACTCTTCCGTGTCTTAAGACAAAGTACCATTGGCGCTGAAGGGCTTGACTTCCGAGTTCGGAATGGGATCGGGTATTGCCCCTTCGCAATAATCACCAGGCAAGTTTAAATAACATCTTTTAATTTTATTACAATGAAAAAATTAAAAATATTCTATAATTTTCTAATCAATTTTGCAGGGTTTCCTGCATATACACCTTTGATATTGCAATCTTTTATAACCACACTGCCAGCTCCTATTACGCAACCATTCGAGATCCTTACGGGTAAAATTGTTGCATTAGACCCTATCAATACATTATCCCTTACATCGGTTGAAAACCAATTTTTTTTACTTCCACCTAATTTTCCTGTTTTAAATAAATCATTAACAAACATTACTCCATGTCCTATAAAACAATTTTTTCCAATTGAAACTAATTCACATATAAAAGAATGACTGGAAATTTTAGTATTATTATTAATTTTAACATTTTTTTGAATTTCAACAAATGGACCAACGAATACATTATTTCCTAATTCACAACCATAAATGTTAATAGGCCTTATAAATTTAAAATTTTTTCCAATTTTACAATCAATAATCGATTTTGATTTATCATTTTTTTGTTTAAGCTTAGAACTTATTACTTTTTTCATATTTTTATTTAATACTTTTTTGACTACCTGATAAAGAAGTATAAATTCCTAGAATATACCAGAAAAAAGTTCCAGTCCAAGTTGAAAAAAGATCACCAGATACACTGAGTGGGTTTAATATCATTAATATTGTTATTAAGAGCAATCCTTGTACTTTGCTTTTTTTTATTAAATGTAAATTTACAAACACATATTTATATATTATGAAAAAAAATAAAATAAAAACAATTAAACCTTGTTCTGAAAAAACATTTAGATATAAATTATGAGAATGATTTTCACAATGAAGTAATTCTTTTTTAAAGTTTTTACATTTAGTATAAAATTGATTAGTTCCCGTTCCTAAGGCTAGATTGGCTTTAATTATCTTATAACTTGATATGAATAAATCTAAGTGGGTATTTTTTTTATCAATATCATCACTAATAAATTCTTTATCCTTACTTTCTACCTCAAAAGTATTCAAATAATTATCAGCTAATTTTAATTTCAAAAGTAAATCAACTGTGTAAAGCTGTTTTCTTTCATCGTTTAAACTTGAAAAAAATACACTCACAATAAACAAAATACTAACAGTTAATAATATAACGTCTTTAAAGGTAAAAATATTTTTATATATTAAATAGATTGATAGAAAAAAAATAATTAATAAAAAATTTAATAGTGCCATTCTTTCACCTGTTAATAAAACAGTAAAAAAAAATAATAATAATAAAAAGATATTAAAAAATTTTAATTTTTTAACAAAGATAAAGCTAGTGACTGATAATAACATAAATTTTGAAATATATGATCCAGCAATCCACTCGTCTCCCATAAAACCTGAAAATCTATATTCTGAACCAGAGGATATACCAACAATATCCACACCATAAAAATATTGAACAATAATATCTATAGAAAAAACTACTAATGTAATAAATAAAATTGTACTTATAAAATTAAGAGAAAGATGATTTTTTTCTAACACATAGTTTATTGCAACAAATAAAAAATAAAATTTAAATAAGCTAAAAGATTTATAAGTAACTTCATCTAAAATAATTAAATCTGATATTAAAATGATAATAAAAAATAATGATATGAGTTGAAATTTTTTGAAAATAAATATTTTGAATTCTTGTTTGTTGATCAAACTAGACAACAATACTAATATAATTAAAACAATATTAAGATTAACAGAGAAATTACCCAATATTAGTGAAATTGGCATAATTGCTAACAATAAAATTAACAAATTTAAACTCTTATCTGAGGTAAATATATTGTTTAAATTATTAACCATTATTAATGAATAATTATACAATTTTTTAAATTAAAACATAAAAAAATATAGAGTAATAACATTGTAGAAAAGATAAGCGTTTAGTAATTTAAAATTATAAATTGATAGCAATAAACAAAAATAGATAAAGGATTAATGGTCAGTATTTTAAAAAAAAATAAAGTTATTTGGACTATTTTAAGCTTTATATTAAGAATTAATTATACTTTTTTCTGGAGAATCAGGGATTACCACCCAAAAAATATTAAGGAAATAATGGTTAAAAAGTATCATGAAGATAAACTAATTCAAAATTATTTTAATAAAATTTCTTATACAAGTGTTATTGAGCTTGGTTGTGGATACGGTGTAAGATTATTTAATTTAAGAGAATATAAAAAAAAATTTATTCTAAGTGGTTTTGATATAAACAATAACAATATTATCTTTGCTAAAAAATTAAATAAAAATAAAAAATTAAATATCAAGTTTTACAATCAGGATATTAAAAAAATCAAACTAACCTCAAAAGTTGATTACATCATTTCTTCTTTTTCTCTTATTTATCTAAAAGAAAAAGATTTAATTATTTTTTTTAAAAATAATAAAAATATGATAAAGAAGGGGTTTTTATTACTTGAATACCATTCATTTTATAAATCAAATAATTTAAGCTATTATGTTCATAATTTTAACAAAATATTTAGTAGAGCAGAAATGAATAATTTCAACATCAATTATGATAAAATTTTTTATAAAAACTGGATTAAAAAAGATCATCAAGCTTATAAAATAATAGGAAAAATAAAATGAAAATTCAAATGATAAATCTCCATGAAAACTTTAAATTAATCAATAAAAATCTAAAAAAAAATTTTTTAAAACTTTTTTCTTCTCAAAAATTTATTTTAGGAGATGAGGTGCAAAAATTAGAAAATAATTTGTCTAAAATAAATAAAGTAAAATACACTGTTGGTGTTTCGTCAGGTACAGATGCTATAATTGTTGCACTGTTAGCATGCAATATTAAGAAAAATGATGAAGTTATTATTCCAGATATGACCTGGATATCAACTGCCAGTAGTGTGCTTTTATTAGGTGCCAAACCAATTATAGCAGATGTTAATTTAGAAGATGGAACAGTTAATATTGATAATATTGAAAAAAAAATTACGAAAAAAACTAAAGCTATAATCTCTGTAAGCCTTTATGGTCATATGCCCAATTTATCAAAGCTTAAATCAATTTGTAATAAAAAAAAAATATACTTAATTAATGATGGCGCACAAAGTTTTGGCTCCAAACATAATAATAAATATTGTCATGAATATACTTCAATAAGTTGTACAAGTTTTTTTCCTGCCAAAGTACTTGGGTCATATGGAGATGCTGGAGCATGTTTTACTAATAATAAAACTCTATATGAAAAAATGAAAATTATACGAGCACATGGACAAAGTAAAAAATCATATTCAACAACACTTGGTTTAAATGCAAGGATAGACACAATTCAAGCATGTGTGTTAATTGAAAAAATAAAGTTTATTAAAAAAGAAATTAGAAGAAGATCAGAAATTTTAAAAATATATCACAGTATGTTATCCACTATTAAACAGATTAATATTTTACAACCAGATGAAAAGTGTCGTGCAAATGGTTCTTCGGTAGTAATTTTAATTAATGATAAAAAAAGATTTCAAAACTACATGTCTTCAAAAGGAGTACAAACAGCTAATCTTTATGATTATACCATAACTCAACAACCTACTTTTAAAAAATATCAGGATAGAGAAATCAAAAATTCAAAATTAATTGCAAAAAATAATGTTTGTTTACCTATACATCCATATATGAAAAATAAAGAAGTAGCTTATGTAATAAAATGTATAAAAAGATATTTTAAAATTACAGATTAACTATTTAAATAAATTTTTTTATACAATTTTTCAACTTTATTCATTTCTAAAAAAAAATTATTTTTATTTTCTTGAGTGTTTCTTGCTTTTAATTCAATCTTTACTTTTTCATCTTTAGTAAGACTCATTATATAAAAAAACATTTTTTTAAAATCAGCATCATCATTATCTTTAAACATAAAACCATTTAAATTATTTTTTATCCAATAAGGATTATCTCTATTATTAGAACACAAAACTAAACACTTAGAACTCATTGCCTCTGCTATCGAAGAGGATAATCCGGCATCACTTTTACTTGCAGAGATAACTAAAAAGGAGTTAATTAAATACTTTTTATATTCAATTTTATTAAGATTTCCATTTAAATTGACAATTTTTTGTAACTTATGTTTTTTAATAAATTTCTTAAAAAACGTAAACTCTTGAATGTGAATTGAACCAGAAAACACAAATAAAAAATTTTTTAATTTTTCTTTATACATTTTTATAAAATTAAGTACTAAAAATTGATTGTATATAGGGTCATATCCCCTTGGACAAAAAATAATTTTTTTTTTTAAAGCTTTCTTATTATTGGATTTATTAAAAAAATTAAGATCAACTCCAAAATTAATTTTGAAGACTTTATTTTTTTTTTCAAATTTTTTTTTTATTATAAAAGAATCTGTAAAAATTATGTTATTTCTAATGAATACTTGCAAGAATTTTACCAACATATTAGGGAAAAAAACATCAGAACCCCATGGATTAAGAATAATTTTTTTTCTAAAAAAAATTACAACCAAAAAAGAAATAAATAAATTTTTAGAAATCGAGTGAATATGAATCAAATCAGGTTTTATAATTAAAACTTTTATGAAGAAAATGATTGGTTGAAAAATAAAGGAAATACCATTTTTAATTTTATAACACTTTATATTTTCTACTTTGAATCTTAATGATGTTTCATAGAACCAGTGGATATCATGTTTTTTGGAAAAAAAATTTATCCATTTAAATGAATGTGATGATGTTCCTGGTGCTAAAAATAATATCTTTAATTTATTTTTCATTTATTAAAAAATTAATTATCAGATTTATTAATTATTATTTTTGTTCCATGTGTTGACCAGGGCACACCTGGTCTTAAAGACTTGGAAAATTTCACTTTTAAATTAGGATTAATTTTTTTTATAATTGCTTTATAATTATGAATATGTAGATGATCAATTTTTTCTCTTGTAAATTCATATGTTAATTCATGTAATAAAATAGTTTGCTTGGAAGATTTTATTAAATTTTTTACTAGTTCGTGTATTTGTTGTGGTCTTACATAAATTAAAACTGCATCACAATAAGTTAAATCAAATTGTTTTTCTAATTTAGATAAATTATTAATCGCTAGTTTGTCGAACCCCATTTTATAAACATTGTCGTTAATGATATCAAGCATGGTTAATCTTTCTTTTGATATTTCCATGCAATTCAATTTTATTTCTTTTTTTATCTTTTTTAAAATATTCATATTTACACCATACCCACAACCATAATCTAAGACCGTTGTTATCTTTTTTAAATTAATCTCATTAAATAATGAGAGCCTATACTTTTCAGATTCGACTAAATGTGGGTCACAAATCTCTTTATAATTTATACTTTCATGGAACTCATGAAATTTATATTTTATAAATTTGTGATAAAAATTTGAAATAATTTTTTTCATTATTTAATTAATATTTTTAAATTTAAATTTTTTATTTTTTTTAATTTTGATTATTTTATTATTACCAAAAATTATTATTTTATTAAAATATCTTAAATCAATTCTTTTATGATTAGATAAGATTAATGTTTTGCTGGACGCTTCTTTTATTATTTTCTTAAAAATTTCATCAGAGTTATTTTTATCAATTGAGGAAAAAGGTTCATCCATAATTAATAATTTATGGTTACTATATAGACATCTAGCTAGACATATTCTTTGTTTTTCTCCACCAGATAAATTAGACCCATTTTCGTTTAATTTAGTTTCATCTCTAAAAGAAAGTTTTTCAAAAAGCTCTGTTAAATTTGCTATCTTAACCACTCTTTCAAACTCTTTTATTTCTTTATTTGTGGCACTCACTTTATCTTTTAAGCAGATATTGTAAAAGATACTTTTCTTGTCTACTATAAAATTTTCTTGTGATAAAAAACTTATTGGTTCTGCAAATCTTAAAAAATTTTTATTTTCAGTTTTACCACAATAAATTTTTCCTGCTGTTATTGGTGTCAATCCTGATAATATTTTTAGTAATGTGGTTTTTCCTGATCCAGATTTTCCTAGCACTAAAACCTTATCACCATAAGAAATTTTTAAATTTAAATTTTCAATAACATTTTTATTACCTAAATTACATTCAGCTTTTTTAAAAATGATATCTTTTTTGATTGAATTTAAATTTTTAAAATTTTTATTATCTTTGGCATACTTAAAATAATCTAAATCAAAAATTAATTGAGAAATTGTTTCCCCATAAAATTTCATATTATGGTTTGCCACTGCAACTCTATTGATTGACGGCATTAATCTAATACTTCCTATTGCAAACATTGATAATGTTATTAAAAAATTATCAATATTTTCCTTTAAAAGTAGGAGTATAAGAACAACTGAAACTATTAAAATAACCACAACTAATTCAATAAATATTTTTGGTAACTCAGAAGTTACAACATCAAAATATTTGGACTTAACATATGAAGATAAATTCTTATCAAAAGTTCTTGAAAATAATTTCAATTTTTTCATTACCTTTAATTCTTTAAATAGGCCAATTGATGCATTTACTATATTGGCTAAATTTTCAAAACCTTCAATTCTATTCCGACCCATTTCACTTGATCTTTTAAAAAAAATTTTTACTGCAGAAAAATAAATTATTAAAGAGAGTGCTACTAAATAAATTGATATGATAGGTTCATTATATAAAAAAAACGTAAGTATGAATAAAATTATGATAGTTTCTGTAATTAATGTAAAAAAACTTGAAAAATATTCATAAAATAATTTTTCCGTTTCAACGTTTATATCTTGGGTAATTTTTTTAGTATTAATATTAATTAATTTGTTAAGTTCACTTTGAATATATCCATAATAAATGCTCCTACATAAATTATATTGAGCATCTTTTAAAATTTTATGCTGCGATAATACAAACCAATAATTGAATAAGTTTTTTAAACAATAAAAACATATTACCAACAAGCAAACTGACGTAAGGTCTGAAAAATTGTCATTATTAAATGAAAAGTTATAAATAACCAAACTCTGTTCTTTTAAAGAAATAATTTTTATAAAAAATAACAGTAAACCAATGCCAATTAACTCTAACAGTCCATTTATTACTATCAAAAATATTCTATAATAAAAAAAAATTATTTTTGGGAATATAAATTTTTCTATTAAACGATAGTTTATCATGATAATTAATCGAAATATTTAAACATATTTAAGATGAAAATCCATAAAAATAGAATACTTATTATAGGGTCTGGAAATATTTTCAAAAAACACCTCCATACAATTAATTTTTTAAAAAATAGTTTTGAGATTGCTGGTATTGTAGAAAAAAATCCAACAAAGTTTGAAAATTTAAAAATAAAATTTAATTGCAGTATATTTAAAGATTTGGATCTTGCTATTAAAAGTTGCGAATTTGAATTAGGCTGTATCCTTACTGATAGTGGATCACATGCAAAGATAGCATTAAAATTATTAAATAATAATAAGTCAATTATAATAGAAAAGCCTCTAGCTATCTCATTAACTGATGCCGAAAAAATTGTTCAACTAGAAAAGAAAAAAAATAAACTAAATATATTCGTAGTTAAGCAAAATAGATTTAATATCGCAATTCAAAAATTAAAGAAAGCTCTTGATCAAAAAAGATTAGGAAAAATATTTCTTGCAACAATTAGAGTTAGGTGGATGAGGAACAAGAACTATTATAAATCTGCTTCCTGGAGAGGTAAATGGAAAACTGATGGAGGTGTTTTATGTAATCAGGCTATACATCATATAGATTTACTTCAGTGGCTAGTAGGAGATGTTAAGGATGTATTTTGTAAAAGTTCAACTGTATTAGCCCCAATTGAAGCTGAAGATACTGCGGCTGGTATACTAAATTTTAAAAATGGTGCGATAGGAATAGTTGAAGCATCTACAGCCTGTAGGCCCTCGAACTTGGAGGGATCAATCTCAATTATGGGTACAAAAGGGACCGTCATCATTGGTGGTTTTTCTGCAGATAAGATTTTGGAGTGGCAATTTGTAAATTCAAAAAAAATTGATGAAAAAACACTCATAAATTCAAAGAAAGTAAAAAATTTGTACGCATATTCACACATTGAATTTTATAAATTTGTTAGTGAAGTTTTGAAATCTAAAAGAAAAAAAAATTTTCTAAGTGCTAAAGAAGCAATTAAAAGTTTAAAAATTGTTACAGCATTAGTCAAATCTAGTAACACTGGAAAAAATGTTAATTTAGATGGTAATTTATATAAATCAAAATTAGGAAAAAAATAACTATCTAACTATAAATTTACACATATCATTAATTACTTTGTCATCCTGAAAATTATAGCTAGCTTTAATCGCACCTTTTTTTAAATTATTATATAATTCCTCATTTTCATAAATATCTTTAATCACTTTAATGAATCCTTTTTTATCATTCGTGTCATAATTTATTCCACATTCATATTTATTAATTAGTTTTTGAGTGTCACCCTTTAAGGATGAAATTACTGGTATTTCATAACATAAATATTCACTAATTTTATTTGGTATTGAAAGATTAAAATCCCATAAATCGTTATAAGGAGCGAGACCTAGTTTAGAAATGTTAAGTAAATTTCTCATTTCATTTTTGTTTACCCAATCAAAAAAGAATAAATTTTTATATTTTTGAGAATTTTTTATATCGAGATTATTTAGGTCTCCACAAAATATAAATTTTATACGATTTGAAATATTGTATATCTCATCAGCAGAATTAAAGATTACATTAAAATTAAATTTAACCTTACTATAATTGCCAACAAACATTATTATAAAGTCTGTATCTAAAATCTTAAGATCTCTAAAGTAGCTTATTTCTTTTAAATCTTTTTTTTTCTCATAAGAGAGATAAAATTTTTGAATATTTTTTTTTGAATATTTTTGCAACCAGGTAGAAAACCCATCTGAAATAGTTATGATTTCAGTATTTTTAAAAATAATTTTAGAAAAGAAAACCCATGGTAGTATAAAAATTTTACAAAGGAGCTTATAAAATTTATTTTTAAATATGTGGGGAAACGTATAGGGCCATAAATCTCTAACATCACAAATTAATCTTATTTTTTTTATTTTACAATAAATGTAAACAAAAAATGATGTTTCAATTGGTGGATATGCTGTAATTATAATGTTAGGTTTTTTTTTAGTTGTAACTAATTTATAAAATAAGTTAAGACCTAAAATTATATGATCAAATATTCTTCTTACTGACAGGTTGTTCTTATAGCCAATGGAGTTAATAAATTTGTATCTAATACCATCGAGCTCTTTTTCGTCTAAATCTCTAAAAGTTTTTGTGAAATGATCAAATTTAGATGTAAACCAAACAACTTCATGATTATCTTTAAGTTTATATGCTAATTTTCCAGTCCTAAATAATCTCTGGTTATCATCTAATGGTAGAGGCTCTCCTGGATTAATAAGCCAAATAATCATTAAAAAAAATGTTTGATTACTTTATTAAATAATTTTTCAGATGAAATATAATAATCTTTTTCATTTAATTTATTAGTTGGTGCGGGAAAATTAGGCAATGTGACTTTTAAAAAATTAATTTTCTTTTTATGATTATTGGTGTTTTCAGCAATTTTACTAATAACCTCAGATGCAATACCACAATTCTCCCAGCCATAATCTAAAACCAAAACTTTGTTAGTTTTAATTGCAGATTTGATGCAAGACTTTGTATCAAGAGGATTAATTATTCTTAAATCAATTATCTCAGTTGAAATTTTTCTATTCTCTAATTTAATAGCCACATCTTTTAATACCTTAACGCCATATCCAACACTTATTAAGGTTATATCCATACCACTTTTAATAACTTTAGATTTTTCTGATAAAATGTCTTTTTTAGTATTAAAACAATTTGTATTAACTAAATTTTTTTCAGAATATAGCCATCTATCATCTATATAAATTACTGTACTTTTTGTTAAAACGCTCTTAACTAACAATTCAAAAGCATCTTGTGGGCTAGATGGCATTGCAACAATAATCCCAGGGATATTTGCAAACATTGAGTATAGACTTTGAGAGTGCTGAGCTCCTTGTTCACCTCCTCTATTAATAATTGATCTAATAGTAACCGATGAACTATTTGCACCTCCAAGCATAAATTTCCACTTAGATGCTTGATTAATAATTGCGTCTGTAGCTAAAAGCATAAAATCCATTCTAGGATGAACTACTATTGGCTTCATATTATTTAAAGATGCACCTACAGCAATGCCTGTAACGCCAGCCTCAGAGACTGGACTATCAATTATTCTTTTTTTTCCAAACATTTCTGGAAGATCTTTCATAGTTTGACCAACATACCAAGGGGCCCACAAGCCTTGACCTATCACAAAAGACTCTGGATATTTTTTTAAGATATATTTAAAGGCTAAATTTATGGCTTCTGAATATAAAAACTTTTTTTTCATTAGTAACTAAATTGTTTAATTTTTTTTTGTTTGGTAATTTTTTTTCTTTTTGATGAATTGTATATTTTTTCAATATCGTTAATGATCTTAGTACTCATATTTAGAATTTCTTTTGAAGAAAAAATATTTTTTTTAATCAAAGATTTTGACAATCTTAATATGGGGTCAACCCTCTTCCAATTTACAACATCTTTCTCGGTACGCTTTACACCAACATCAATATTTTCTTCATGACCCACGTGACCAAAATGTCTAAAGGTTATACATTCAAGAAAAATTGGACCAGATCCTTTTCTCAAGTTTTTAATTTCTTTCTGTATTGTCTCGAATACTTTAACCACATCATTACCATCAATAGTATAATTTTTAATCTTATGAGCATCTGCAAATCTAGCTAATTTATTAGAAGGTTGTCTTAAATGAATATCTAAATGAGATGAAAACAAATTATTTTCTGCAACAAAAATGATTGGAAGAGAGTGTAGGCTTGCAAAATTAAGGCTTTCATGAAAAACACCTTCTTCACAAGCACCATCTCCAAAAAATGCAATAGATATATTGTTTTCATTTTTAAGTTTAGCTTTTAAAGCGGCACCAACTGCTATGGGAATAGTTCCAGCTACAATAGGAACTGAACCTTCAAAGCCAACTTTTCTATCAACTAGATGCATAGAACCACCCATTCCTTTTGATGATCCACCAGGTTTCCCCTCTAATTCTAAAAAAAATTTTTTTAAATCTCCTCCTAAAGCCAAATAATGACCATGAGACCTATGATTTCCATAAACCATATCTCCTTTAATACAGTTGCTCAATACACCTACTGATATAGCTTCTTGTCCAACACACAAATGACATGGACATTTTATAATTTCATTTTTAACTAAATTGGCTACTTTATATTCCACATTTCTTATTAAGAGCATTTTTTTTAAAAAACCAATGAGCTCCTTCTTGTTAAGTTTATTTAGATTAATTAAATCTTTATAATTTGTTGGGTCACTTAATTTTTTTAAATCATTAAACATTTTATCTATTTGTAAAACTCTTTAATTTTTTTACAGATATAAATCACCTCGTTATCTTTTAAAAAAGTATGAATTGGCAACATCAAACATTTTTTAAAAAAAATTTCAGTATTTGGGACTTTGGCTTTTAAGTTTAAGGGTTTAATTTGATGAACAGCCTTTCCATTCCATTGAATTAATGTCTTGATCCCATTTTTTTCAAGGTATTTTTTTAAATTATTTCTATTTTCAAATTGAATTTCGTAATTTTGAAAAACATCAAAATTAGATTTTTTAGAATTTGGGCTAGGTACCAAATTTATTTCATTAATTGATGATAGCTCGTTATTATAAATAGAAGCAATTTTACGTCTTTTGCTTATGTCTTGTTTTAACCTTTTTAACTTAAAATCTAGAAAAGCAGCCTGTAAATTATCTAATCTTGCATTTGTACCCCAAAGTTTTATATCTCCATTTTTATCTCTACCATGATCTCTTAATTTTAATAATTTTGAATATAAGGATTTGTCATTTGTCAGAATTGCTCCTCCATCACCAAAACAACCTAAAATTTTTGCTGGATAAAAACTAATAGTTGCACAGTCACCATAATAACCGGTGGAATATTTCTTATATTTTGCTCCGATAGATTGAGCTCCATCTTCTATAATTTTTAAATTATTTTTTTTTGCAATCAGTTTGATTTTATCCATTTCACATATTCTACCGTTAACATGCACTGGCATGATTGCTTTCGTTTTTTCTGTAATTCTTTTTTTTATACTCTCAGGTGATATCAGGTTATCTTTTAAATCAATATCTGCAAACACAGGTGTGGCTCCAACTAATTTAATTGCTGCTGCCGTGGCTATGTAGGTATGTGATGGCAATATTATTTCGTCTCCATAAGAAATATCATTAGCCAAAAGACTTAGAATTAGAGCATTGGTTCCATCATTTACTCCAATTGCATATTTAATATTTAAAAACTTCGCTAATGAATTTTCAAAATTCTCTAAATCTTTTTGTAGTATAAACGCACCTCTTCTACACACATCATCAAATATTCTTTGATAACTTTTTCTATGTTCTAGGTATAATTTTTTGTACTCAAAAAAGTTTATTTTCATTCAATTCAAAATATTTTTCTAAATTATTAATTGCAGTTAAGGGTTGATCTCTCAAAATAAAATTAAAGTCAATACTCTCATTTCTTTTTTTCATATATTTATAAATTATTTTTAAAGCTGATTTTCTATTAAGAATATTCCAAATAGTCATTAAAACTACAAAAATATCAGATAAAAAATTATTATCTTTAAAATAGAGTAGTGCTATTAAATTTTTTCTAGGTCTAATTAACAAATTATAATCTAAGTCAGGGTTAATTGAATTTTTTAATATCTCTCCTTCATCGGAAAAAATTATAGAAGAAAAGTCTGTTATGCCGGGCTTATAATCTAGAAGCTTGTTTTCAATTGTTAAATATTTGTTCACTTCATCTAATACATTGGGTCTTGGACCAACAAAATTTAACTCACCTTTTATCAAATTTATAATTTGTAAAAGTTCATCAATTTTTGTTGCCCTAATAAATTTTCCTATCTTCAAAATTCTAGTGTCGTTGGCACTGGTAGATTGGTATCCTGTGTTGTTTCTTATTAACATGGATCTAAGCTTATACAGTTTAATGAGTTTAAAGTTTTGCCCCACTCTAATACCTGAAAAGATTGGATTTGCTTTATCTTCAAAATAAATTAAAAATGAAAATATAATTATTAATGGAAGCATTATTAAAAATAAAATTATACCTATAGTAGTTTTAGAAAAATTAAAAATTAGATTTATGAAAAACATATACAATTCTCTGATTGATTTATTAATTATTTCTTTAGCTTTTTATCTTTCACTATATTTTGCGATTGAAGATATATCAAATAGATATGAAATATTAAATTTATTCTTAATTTATTTTTCTGTATATATTGTCTGCTTTTTCATATTTAACTTATGGTATAAAAACGTAGATGTTATATACAAATTTTTTTCTGCTAAAGATCTTATTCAATTAATTAAGACCATAATTTTTTCTAATTTAGCATATATAGTAATAATTTTTTTGTATGACAGGTTAGAAGATATACCCAGATTTAATTTAGTTTATAATATTGTTTTAAGTGGATTTTTTTTATCATTATTAAGATTGATCCCAAGATTGCTATATTTCAGAAAATTTGAAAATCAAGATAATCTCAAAAAAACTATACTAATTGGAAACGAAATTGATTGTTATAAATTTATAAAATTTAATGAAAGTAGAAGTAACCTTCAAATTGTAGGTTTGATTCTTTTAGATAATCAATTTACTGGATCAATCAGGGGAGTAAGTATTCTTAAAGATATAAATAGCCTTACACTTTTGTTGAAAAATAACAGACTTAATGTTGATCAAATTTTAATCACCACGAACGACCTTAAAAGTAATTTAAGTGAATTTTATCTGCTAACCAGAAAATTTAATTTAAATATTTATAATGTAAAATTTGAATTTAACAACAATACACAAGACAACTTTTTATTGGATGAAGTTAATATTGAAAATTTTTTATCAAGACCAGTTAAGCTTATTGAGGATAGCAAATATTATAATTTCTACGAAAAAAAGAATATTTTAATAACAGGTTGTGGTGGTAGTATTGGTTCACAAATAGTGAAGGAGTTATTAAAATATAATCCAAATAAAATTTATGGGCTAGACATAAGTGAAGAAAATATTTTTGATATTACTCAACAAATTTCAAAAATTGGATCTCTTAATAAATGCAAATTTTTTGTAACTGATATTAATAACTCTAAAAAAATTAAAAATTTAATTTATCAGTGTAAACCAGAAATTATTATTCATGCTGCTGCAATAAAACATGTAAGCATTTCTGAAGAAAATTGCGATGTAGCAATAAATACTAATATTTTTGGAACAACCAACATACTGGAATGCTTTGAAAAATATGATTTTTTCAAAGATTTTATATTTGTATCAACAGATAAAGCAGTAAATCCTAGTTCATTAATGGGTATGACAAAATTTTTAGCTGAAAATATATGTAGAGCTTATGCTCAAAAATTAATGAATAAAAATTTTACAATAGTAAGATTTGGAAATGTCTTAGCATCAAGTGGGTCTGTTGTTCCAATATTCAAGGAACAAATTAGAAACAATGGTCCTGTTACTGTTTCAGATTCAAATGTAGAGAGATATTTTATGCTAATAAATGAAGCATGTAGTTTAATTTTATTAGCTGGTGCTTTAAATATACCTTTAAAAAATAATAATATAAAAACATACCTGCTTGATATGGGTGAGCCTGTCAAAATAATTGACCTAGCGAAGAAAATGATTTCCTTAAGTTCAGTTGATAAAAATCATATTAAAATTGTTACAACTGGATTAAAAAAAGGTGAAAAACTATCTGAAGAACTTTTTTATAGTTATGAAAAGCCAAAAAAATTAGATAAATTTCCCATATTTGAATTAAATAAAAGTAAACTTCCTGAGGATTTTAAATCTTCTATTTCAAAACTTAATAATGAATTAAGTAATAATGAATTAAATCAAGAAAAGCTAAAAAAAACAGTTGAAGAAATTAGTAAAAAAATTATTCTTTTTAATGAAATTTAAAAAAGTAGCTTTTGGCAAGTTTTTTTTATTTGTCTTATTTTCATTTATATTTGTAGAGATATTTCATGTATCCAATAATAAACTACCCTCCAGACATGGTGACGATGCTGTTTATTTCAACAGTGCCTTCAACATAAATAAATTTAAGATTTCATCCTCACAGATAGAAGAGTACCGAGTTGAAAATCACAAAAATGCAATAAAACCACCTCTATATTCTTTTTTTTTGGCACAATTCATTAAGCCAGACAAAAATATAAAACTTGAATGTGTGTATAAAAAGGTAGTACCTAAAAACTGCTTAGAATTTATTCAAGAAGCAAAAAAGACAAATTTGTATATTCATTATTTTCATGTTTTTTTAATTTATATTATTATTTTAAGTATAACAAAAAATAATCTTTTAAGTTTTTTAGGTGGCTTTTTATTACTATCATCTACATATTTTCTTAAAACCACAAACCTTTTTTTAACCGAAAGTTTTTCATCCTTACTTTTACTTGTTCATTCTTTTGGTTTTTACATGATGTTTTCTGCTACCAAAAATAGATCAATATATTTAGCAATATCCTCAATAACATTGGGGTTGCTAATATTAACAAAAGCAATATTTTTATATTGGTTTTATTTTCTGTTGGTTTTTTTTGCAGCATACATTCTAAAAAGAAAGCTATTTAATTTTTTTAAAATTAACTCCAATTATTTTTTTTATTTTTTAAATGAAAAAAAAATTATTCAATTTTTTTTACTAATATTAATAATAATAACTCCATGGCAATTAAGAAATTTTATCGATAGAGGAGAATTTAAGATTTCTTTGCAAGGTGGCAATGTCATAGCTGAAAGGGTAGAATATCTTAAAACACAAACTGAAGATATAAAGTATGGTATGTTATTTTATACTCCATTTGAAAATATTAAAAATATATACAAAAATGAATTAAAAAAGACCTCATACATGTTTGATGAAAATTCATTAAACTCTCATTATAGTAATTCTGACAACTTTGAAACTGGTTACGTTTTATCAAAACTTAATTGGAGTGAAAAAAATAAATCAGATAAAGTTTTTGAAAAATCAATCGAAATAATTAAAGAAAACCCAATAAAACACCTTTATCTATCATTAATGTTTTATATTAGGGGGGTATTTCTAGAAACCCAAAATGATGAATATCCTGTCTATCTTCAGGTTATATCTTCTATGGTGCATTGGTCTTCTATTTTATTGCTACCTATTATTTTTTTTTATTCCTTAATAGCTTTTGACAAAAGAGTTTTATTAATTTTACCATCAATGTTTGTAATTGTGTCTTATAGTTTATTTACAGATTTTGAACCAAGGTATGGTTCTGTAGTATCATCAACATATATATTGATTCTCATGATGTATATAAATAGTATATTAAGAAATTTAAGAAATGAAAAATAATAATTTTAATATAGAAGAAAAAGACAATTTATTTATATTTTCTAACAAGGATTATGAAATTTATCACAAATCTGATAATCTTAATTTAGGATACAAAGAATTTGAAGTTTTATTAAATAAAAAAAAAAAATTTTTTGATGAAAATAATATTAATATAAATAACACCAAAAATGATAATCAAAACAATATTGATAAGCATACTATTAAAAATCAGATTTTAAGTAATTTTATTAGATCAGCTTTTTTAATTGGAACATTTGTTGTAATAGCATTTATTACCTCCATGTTGATTTCAAGTGTTATTAAAAAAAATGAAATCAAAGGTGGCAAACAATTTTGGAAAAACTTTGAAAATGAAATTGTTAAATTTTCTGAGAAAGAAATAGATATAGAGTCTCAAAATAAAATAATAATTAGTTTAAGAAAAATTGGTGAAAAATATAAACCATTCTTAAATGAGATTGGTTTCATTTTTGAGAAAAAATAATTTATTTAACCAATAAAGTCGTGATTATCTGTTAAAAATAAAATACTATTTTGTATAAATTTTATGGTTTTCTATAAAATCATTAATAGTTAAGAGCATACTTTTCTCAAAACTATGTTTTGACTTCCACCCAAGCTTTTTTGCTAAACTTATATCAACTATTTTTCTTGGTGTACCATCCATTGATTTATTTTGATCAAATTTAATATCACCTTCAAAGTTTAATAGTTTAGAAATTATTTTTAAATATTCTTTAATTTTTAATTCATAACCAGAACCAATATTTATAAGATTTTTATTAGTTTTTTTATTTAAAAAAAATAATACTGCTTCTGCTAAATCGTCTACATACATTGCTTCTCTTTTAGAATTACCTGTACCCCAAAATTTAGCAGTGTTCTTTTTTTTCTTTTTTGCTTCAAAAATTTTTCGAATTGCAGCTGCAAAAAAATGTGAAGAATTTAATTCATAGTTATCATTTGGACCATACAAATTTGTTGGCATTAAACATTTATAGTTAGTCCCATATTGAATATTATAGCTTCTACACATTTCAATACCTGAAATTTTTGCAATTGCATAAGCCTGATTTGTAAACTCTAGCTTTCCATTCAACAATTCCGTCTCTACAATTGGTTGACTAGAAAATTTAGGGTAAATACAACTAGATCCAAGAAATACCAAGTTTTTTACTCCTGCTAAAAAAGATCCATGAATTAGATTGTTTTGAATCGTGGAGTTTTGATAAAAAAATTCAGCAGGTTTAGTCATATTCGCCTTGATGCCACCTACTTTAGCTGCACAAATTATAACATTTTCTGGTTTTAAGTTTTTTAAATACTTAATTACTTTTGATTGATTGGTAAGATCTAATTTTTTTTTTATCTATTGTGTGTATTTTTTTATAGTCATTTTTTTTTAGTAGTTTTAGTACTGAAGAACCAACAAGTCCATTATGACCTGCTAAAAAGATTTTAGCTTTTTTGAATTTCATTTATTTCAAAATCAATCATATTATTTATTAAAGTTTTAAGACTTTGCTTTGGATTCCAATTTAATATCTTTTTTGCTTTACTAAAATCACCCTTCAGGTGATTAACTTCCAATGGTCTAAAATACTTTTTGTCAATTTTAATAATTGCCTTTTTATTCAAATATCCTATTTCTTTTAATCCTTTTCCTTTCCAAATAATTTTTAATTTTAGTTCTTTAGCAGCAAGGTTGATAAATTCTTTCACAGAATAACTTTTGCCACTTGAGATAACATAATCATCTGGTTCTTTTTTTTGCAGCATTTTCCACATTGACTCTACATAGTCTTTTGCATGGCCCCAGTCTCTCTTTGCATAAAGGTTTCCTAGGTACAAAACTTTTTGCTTATTAAATTTTATTTTACAAAGTCCATTAATTATTTTTTTTGTAACAAATGTTCCACCTCTAACAGGACTTTCATGGTTAAATAATATACCATTACATGCGAATAACTTGTAAGACTGTCTATAGCAAATTGTAATCCAGTGAGCATAAAGTTTGGCTGCTGCATATGGGCTTTGTGGCTGAAATTGTGTTAATTCATTTTGTGGTGGCAAGCTTTTACCAAACATCTCAGAGGTACCTGCTTGATAAAATTTTGTTTTTTTTAAATTTAATGATTTAATTGAATCTAAAATTCTTAATGCTCCTAGACCATCTACATTTGCTGTGTATTCTGGAACCTCAAATGATACTTTAACATGGGATTGTGCCGCTAAATTATAAATTTCGTCTGGTTTAGTTTTTTGGATTATTTGTAATACAGACAAGCTATCAGTAACATCTCCATAAAATAATTTAAAAGAATTTTTTTCATGTTGATCTCTATATATATCATCAATTCTGCTAGTGTTAAAACTTGAGCTTCTTCTAATTACACCAAAAACATTATAATTTTTTTTAAGCAAAAACCTCAACAAATAAGATCCATCTTGACCATTAACACCAAATATCAATGCTTTTTTTTTTTTCATAACAAGTATTAATCTTATTTATAACAAATTAGCTAAAAATAATAGAAAAACGTTTTAACAAAAAATTTATCTAATTGATTTTGATAACTATAACACTAACAATTATTTACAAAAAGAAATTATTCATATTATCAAATTGTATAGTTAATTAAAAAATAAAGACAGATATACAAACTATAATAAGCTCATTTTATTCTTTAAAATTTTTTTAATTATTATAATTCTTATTTCTTTTCCATAAAAAAATACCCACAGGTAGCCAATAAACGATTGATAAATAATTATTAAAGAAACTTCCCGTTGGAATAATTGGAAAAAGATTAATATAAAATCCAGTTATAATACAAATTTCTAAATTAGAATTTTTCACCCAGTGTTTTTTAAAAATTTTTAAATATAGATGATGTATTAAATAAATATTTAAATAGATAAATATGGCAGCAATCATTAAAAAACCTAATAATCCAGTCTCAGCTAATAATTCAATATAGGTATTATGTGGATGACTAGCACATTTATAAATATCACTATTATTATTTTCATAACTTCTACATTCATTTTTAAAGTTATTAGCACCTATGCCAAAAATTTTATTTTTCTTAAAGATTTCAAAACCAGTTTTAAAAATTTTTTCATGTTCACTTGAAAAAAGTACTTTTTCTGTTGTAAAAATTCCTGTTTGTTTAATTGTTTGATCAATAATTCTATTTTTACTTTGAGGTGATAAAGAAACTAAAAAAATAATGAATAAAATGGATAAGACGTACGAAAGAAATCTTAATAAGTTATATTTATTGAGAAATAAGATAAGAATGATGCAAGACAAATTTATATAAAAAAAAGCAGCTCTCTCTCCACTTAAAAAAATAATCGCTTCAGAAGAAATTAAGACTATAAAACTTAAAAAGTATAAAATAATTTTTTTATTCCCATGATAATATAAAATTAACCCAAAAATTAATACCATAAATCTAGATAAATAACTTCCAAGAATTAATTCATCTTTAAAAAAACTACTTATACGGGGACCAGGATGCAATGGCCAACCTAAAATATTTGATCCATAAGTATATTGAAAAAAACCATCAAGGACCAAGATTGCAAATGCTAATAATAATGAATAAAAAAAATATTTTAATACTTGTTCATGAACATCTAAAATAAACCATACAGCTAATGAGAAAACATAAAACCTAAAATAAAAAAAAGAGGTTTGTAAGGATTCAACAGCATTATTTGCGAAAAGAGACGAGGTAATAATCCAAATATTAAAGATTAAGAAAAAATAAAAATAAATATTTTTAAAATACTTAATGTGTGTTTCAGTTTTAAAGTTAAATAAAAAGATTAGTGCAATCAAAGATATCGAAAGATCAGATAAAAAAGGTCCAGTAATTAACAATAATGGAAGTAATATAAATAATAATTCCGATAGATTAAGATTATGTATTTTACCCATTATAAAAAATCTCAATATCTACTATTTGCTCAATAATACAAACATTTATTAACAAATATATTAATTTATTTCCAATTTTTTAATTATCAATTATAATTAGATATCTTTATATATCAAAAATAGTAATTTCTCAAAACAGAACTATAAAATTTATTTAATTACAAAACTTAACGAGTATTTATGAAAAAAAAAAAAATATTACCCATAATCATTGTTGTTCTTTTAATCTCAGGTACCATTATTTATGAAAATGTAAAAAAAAGATATCATTATTTAACAGATACGTCTGTTCAATTATTAAATTCAGAAAAAGAAAATAATAAGTTGATAAACAAGATTAAAGAGAATGAAAAAGAAATTGAGTCACTATTGAAATATTTTGAAGGTGATAATTTACAAAATTTAGAATTTGATTATGTTGAACAAGAAATTAAAGAATTAGGAAAACATAAAATTAAAATTGAAACCTTCTCAAATCCTTTTCTAGGACTGCTGGGTAAAAGAGCCTCATTAGAATTAAATAACAATAATGTATTTTTAATTACTGGAAATGGAGATATTTTTTATAGTAAAAATTTTGATGTTAGGGACAATAAGATAAAATCTGAACGGATTGAAACGAATTTAAAGAGCCTATTAAATCCAGATTATCTTTCTTGGGCTAATGCACCATTTAAAGATATTATAATTAAAAATTCAAAAGTTTATGTTTCTCTAACAAATTGGAGAAGAAACCCTATTCTTGATAAAACTTATACTGAAGATGTACCTTTTGCTCATTTCAAAGATAATTGTTTTTTTGCAGAAGTTTTTGTTGCTGATTATTCTACTCAAAAAATGGAATTTAAAAAATTTTTTACAATGAAGGACTGTATGCCTCTATTTAATAATTCTGTGGGGACTATTTTAGAAAAGTTTAAGGATGATGAAATATTACTAACTGTTGGAGATCATGGGTCCTGTGGAAAATTAGCATCTAATTATCCACAAAAAGATAATCATTTAGCTGGAAAAATAATAAAAATTAATGAAAAAAATGGTGCTTTTAAAATACTTTCGAAAGGCCATAGAAATCAACAAGGAATTTTTTATGATAGTGATGAAAATATAATTATTTCTACAGAGCATGGTCCAAAAGGTGGTGATGAAATAAATATTAATTATCTTTCAGAAAAAAGTGGAGAAATTAAAAATTATGGATGGGGATCAGCATCATATGGTGAACATTATCCTACAAATGAAAAATACCATGCTAAGGTTATAGCAGCTTGTCCAGTTAAAAAAAGTCACTCTGAAAATAATTTTATCGAACCAATTAAATTTTTCACACCTTCAATAGCGATTACACAAGTAATTAAAGAAAATCAATTTATACAAGAGAATAAAGATTACTATACGATATATTTTACTTCATTGGGGTATACAGCTAAAAAAGGCAGAAGATCATTTCATAAAATAAATCTAAAAAAAAATGATGGACAAAAATTAAGTTTGGTTGATCATGAAATAGTAACTATTGGAAATAGGATTAGAGATATGATCTATATCAAAGAAATTAAAAGTTTTGTACTTTTCATGGAGCTGACTGGGTCAAAAAAGTTGGGTGGTACAATTGCCATAATAAGTTTGGTTGATTAAAAGCCAAATCAAAGAAATAAATGTACTCTTATTTTAAAAAAAAAAAAAATTACAATATACTAATTTTTTTATTTTTTTTTCTAATAACTGCTATTGTAAATTATAAATTATTCTTAGATTTTAATTTTTTTTCGCTTTACAATGAGGATGTCTATTCAATTTACGATTATAGATTAAATAATAATTTATCTGGTTGGAGATTTAATACTGGAGTGGGCCAATCTTTTCTTGCAGGAGATCCTAGTTTTCACTCATGGTCTATTATAAATCTGTTTTTTCAACTACCAATAGAGAATAAAATATATTTACATTATTTTGTTTATTTTTTCTTAATATCATATTGCTGTTTTTCAATTTATTTTTTAATTGATTATGTAAATAAAGACATAGACAGGTTATATAAAATACTAATATCATCTATTTTTTGCCTTGCGTCCTTTAAAAGTGAGTTTTACTATCTAACACAATGGATGATGATAGCCTCTGGAATATCTTTTTCCTCAATTATATTGTTCAAATATTTTAAGAGTAAAAAGAGTTATTATATACTTACATATTCCTTGAATCTTTTTATTATCTTTAACTTAGGTGGAGCAATAGCAGTTCAACAAAATTTTTTTTATTCTATAATATTTTCGATAATATATTTTTTTTATTTTAAAGAAAACCTATCATTTATTAAAAGCTATTTTAAAATAATATTTTTAAGTTTAATTATTTTATTAATTTCAAGTCTTTGGATTTTTTATCCAACAATTTATTACTCTCTTTCAGGGGATTATGAAAGATCTAGCCATTACTTTTTATTTACAAATTACCTAAATTTTAAACAATTTTTTAATGAAATATTCAATATTTTATTTGGTAATTTATTTAATAAGAAAGATATTTTGTTTCCAGATAAAAATTTAACACCTAATTATACCTGGTTTAGTAATTTACCTCTAGTCATAAATCTCTTCTTTTTATCTCTTTTATTCAAAGTAAAAAAAAATTTTTGGGAGTCTCTATGTTTGTACTCACTAATTATCTATACTACTCACGCTCTGCTGAGTAATTTATTTCCATTATATGGTAATTTTAATACTCTTTTTATATCTGTTTACCCTTGGTCAAAAGTCTATGTAGAAATTTTTGTTCTACAAATTCTAATGATTAGTTTAATTCTAAATAACAAGATTATTTTTCTTAATCGAATAATTACAACTTACAAAAAAATTATAAAAACTTTCTTATTTTTAATGTTAATAATTATTATTGATAGTTATATGGGACAAAATTTAATAAATTTTGCTTTATATGCTATCAAAGATTTTAATTATAATTTTTTAAAGATTGATAATTTTTTACTGAGTGAGATACTTATTGAATACTTTGACCGTTTTAACTTAGTAAAAGATAAAAACTTATTCGCTTATTTTTTTGGATCTATTGGTTTGATATATCTTTATAATAGTAAATTTATTCATAATAAATATTTTACATTTTATTTTATTATCCTGTTACTTTTAACTACATTTTTTCATTCTAATCATTTTTCACCATTAAATAAAAATAGAAATGTGTGGGAAGTTAACAACCTTAAAGATAAATTAAAAATTACTGACAGGGTAATACATGTCACTGGAATTAATACACATAATCTTAATATTAAAAATATTGATTCATTAAAATTTAATGATTGGAAATTAAGACATGATATTGATAAAATAAGATATTATGGATATCGATCTCCTCCCACAAATTCTTTTTCGAGAGTCACAAGTTTTAATAGTAAAAAAATTCAAAACCTTATTTTTGATAATAAAAGTGTATATTCCCAATATAGAAATTTACAATATCCAAATATTTCAAGCTTAGACCCTGTCCTTTTAAATAATTTATCAATAAATTTAATTATTTCTGAAGATAACTTAAAAAAAAATTTTCCAATTTCTTTAAGAGATTTTTTTACTAAACATGATAAAGATGCTTATTTATTTGAGTCCAAGAATTCTCTTCCTTATTTTTATTTGACAAAAAAACTAATTAAAGAAAATTCATTTAATTTTTTAAATCAAAAAATTAACAAAAATTATGCATATGTGGAAGATGATCAATTAGACTTAACTAATAAAATTTATTCTACTAAGGGTAAAATTAAACTTACAAAAATGGAGCATGGTGAATTAAATTTTTCATATGATTCTACAGATAGAAATTTTTTAATTATTTCAGATTTATATGATAAAAACTGGAAACTTTTAATTAACGGAAAAAAAAAAGATATTTATAGGGTTAATTTCTTTTTTAAGGGTTTAGAGTTGCCTCCAGGTAATTATTCAATAAAACTATATTATGATAATAGCAAATTCTTGCTTTCTATACTTATATCTATATTAACAATAGTAATCTTGTTATCTTATATATTTAAGAAACAAATAAAATAATATGAAAAGAATTATTAATAATTATCTATACGGCTTAGCCAATCCAAGTAAAATTTCCTATCTGACTTTTTATGTAAATAATATTTGTCAATTAAGATGTAGTATGTGTTTTTATTGGGATTCTATGCAAAAAAAAACTATCCAGTTAAGCATAGAACAAATAAAAAAAATTGCCAAATCTTTACCAAATTTATTGCAATTGAGCTTAACTGGAGGTGAGCCTTCTTTAAGAAAAGACTTACCCGAAGTTGTTAAAACTTTTTGCGATATCTCTAAGGTTGCAAAATGCAGTATAATAACCAATGGAATGATGACTGAAAGAATTATTGGAATGGTCAGAAAAATTCTATCAGAAAATATAGATACAAGTTTTAGGCTTTGTGTAAGTATTGATGGTATAAAAGAAGTTCATAATAAAATTAGGGGTGTTGAAAAAAGTTATGAAAATGCTATCAAAACTTTTTTTGCACTAAAGGAATTAAAAAAAGAATTTAATAATATACATGTGGATATAAATACAACAGTTTCAAAATTTAATTATAGTACATTTTTCGAATTTGTAGAATTAGTGCAAACTGAACTTGATCCAGATCATCATACAGCAACTCTTACAAGGGGAATAACAAAAGAGGATGATGCAGACAATATACCAATTGAGATGGTTTCAAAGATATATACTCATATTAAAGATAGAGAAAAAAAGCATGAAAAATTAGAACACAAGCTAATTACAAATCTTAGACATACAATGTACACAGAAATTGAGAGAATATTTATAAAAAAAGAATTTAAATATTATTGTACAGCTGGTAAAAAATTTCTGGTAATTTATGAAGATGGGAAAGCAGCCCCTTGTGAGATTTTGCATACAATACACCCAGATCAAACTGCAACTTTTGGTAACTTGAGTGAATTTGATTTTGACTGTCAAAAATTATTAAAAGATCATGAGGCGCAAGAAAAAATTAAATGGATAAAAGATAACAAATGTTTTTGCACGTTTGAGTGTGCAAAATCAAATGATGTAGCATTTAATCCTAAGCTTGCAATTAAAAATCTTGCGAGATTATTAGTCTAATTTTTCCTAAATGAAAATATCCGTTATTGTTCCCTGCCACCAAAATAATAAAATAGTTCATGAATGTTTAGATACAATTATAAGTCAAAAAAAAGATAACGAATTAATAATAGCGTGTGATAATTTTGATTTTGACTACAGAGAGGCTACAATTATTAAATCTCATAAAAAATTATATGCAAATGGAATTAGAAATTTTGGAGCAAAACATGCAACAGGTGATTATCTATTATTTTTAGATAGTGATATTATTTTAGAGGAAAAATTTTTTGACAAACTTGATAGGTTTATAGATGAAAATAAACCAAAGATAGTTAATTTTCCAACACGTGCAGAAAAATCAAAAAATGTATTTGCAAATTATAAAGGTTTAAAAGAGTCATATCAAACAGATCTACTCGTAAAAAAAAATAAAGAAAACCCAAATATAAAGATTCCCTTTTATGGATATGCAGTATTATTTAGAAAAGAGGTTTTTGAAAAATTGAATGGTTGGCCTGAAAATAATTCATATAGTTTTATTATGGAACATGAGGAGTTTCAAAAAATAATATATAAAGAAAAAATAAAAATGGATATTGCTCAAAATATAAAGGTTGATCATTATCACCACAAGAATTTTTCTCTTTTTAGTAATGTATTTTACAGAACTGGCATTTGGACCACAAAAAAACTAAGAAATGAAGTGGAAATAGATTTATTCAAAAGCAACCAAAATGCTTTTATAAGTATAATTTCATTTTTAATTACCTTTTTTGTTTTTTTTGATATTAAAATATCTTCTTATTTTTTCTTTTTTTTTTTAATATTAGATAATAAATTTATTATTAATTTATTCACAAGAACAAAAATTTATTTTATATTTTATTTAATGGTACATATTTTATATTTTAATTTTATTTTTTTAGGAGCTATAAAAGGAACCTTAGAATATTTTCTATCAAAAATTAAAGCTTAATATGAAAATTGGAATCGTAATACCAACCAAAAATGAGTCAAAAAATATCAAACCTCTATATAAAAGTATTCAAAAAAATTTAAAGAAAAAAAATATAGTCTTATGTTTTGTAGATAAAAGTGATGACAATCAAACCATAGATAATATTAAAAAGTATTTTAATAATTATAGACACACAATTATAAAAGAGAGAAAAAATAACTCACAACTTACAACTAGATGTGTTGCTTCCAACCTTGGGTTTAAGTGGTTGATTAAAAATACAGATGCAGAAATGCTTGTTGATCTAGATGCAGATTTGGCACATGACCCTTTTGAAATTAATAGAGCATCAGAGCTAATTAAAAGTTATGACGTAGTAATTGCTTCAAAATATCATCCAAAATCTATAGTCAAAGGAAGAACTAAATTAAGGCTTTTTATAAGTTATTCTTGCACATTTGTATGTCAGTTGATTATTAATAAAAATATTAGTGATTTTAGTAATTCTTATAGATTTTATAGAAGAAAATGTATTGCTAAAATCATAAAAAGAAAAATAATTTATAAAAGTCCAATTCAACACCTGGAAAATTTAATTATGCTAATTAATGAAAATTATAATATCAAAGAAATGCAGACAAAATATATTGAAAGAGAGAGGGGTGATAGCAGTATTCAAGTGGTTGGTTTATTTTTTTATCTTCTTGAATTTATACATTGCTTAACAAGGTTTTTTTTCAGAAAATCTATCTAGTATTTCCGTAATAAATAACTTTTATTTTTTTCTTAGTTGTGTAACATCTCCATGGATCAACTACAATTGATCCAGGCTTAAATTCACAATAATGTTTATATTGTAATTTATTTGCAATATTTTTTTCTGGATATGTAATTTTACTATTATGAGCTAACAATATTACGCCTTTGAAACTTTTAATATTTTTTTTGAAGTAAGGATCAACATAAGTTACCTTTTTTCCCAATTTAGAACAAAAACTGCCCACTAAGGTGCTATAACTGCCGTCTAAGTAAGGCACATCCGGTTTATATGCTTTACCATGAATACAAATTTTTAAATTGTTCTTTTTAGCTAAATTTAATAAATACTTAGCCATATTTTTAGCTTGTTTTTCTCTGGAGTCCATTATTGCATCAAATAAATCATATCCCAAATCGAGTTTTTTTGCTAAAAATCTTAGAGCAATATTATCTCTTGGATGGCAAGCGCCACCATCACCCATTCCAGCAGTCATATATTTTGGCCCCATAATTCTTTGTGTACTATTTTTTAAAGCATCAGTAACAACATCAACATTTATATTTCCTAATTTTAAAGAAACATCTTGTATCATATTAACTAGGCTTATTTTTGCGCTTATAAAAGTATTATAAAAAATTTTTATACATTCAGCTTCATCCCAAGTTCCAAACTCATATCTCGGATTATTCTCAATAATTGTTTTATAAAAACTTAAAAGTGTTTTAATTCTTTTATCTTTCGTTCCAGTTTCATTACCCATTATTATCATTTCAGGATGAAGCATATCCCAAGCTACAGAACCCATAGCTATCAGATAAGGGTTGTAAACAAGGTAATTCTTTGTGATAAGTTTGCTCAATTGTGTCCTTACAATTCCTGGTAAAACTGTACTAATCAAAACTACTATTTGGTTAGATTTACTGTGAAGATTGATCTCTTTAAGAACTTTTTTTACTATATCGTAGTTGAAGTCTTTAGGTTTTAAATGAGAAGTTGGGCCGCTGCCATCATACTCTTTATTATGTGGGGTTGGTACTGCAATAAAAATTATTTCTGAATTTTCAACAACACTCTTAATTGAATTTAAAACCTTAACATACCTGCTTTTTACAAGGTTAACATCATATCCACAAACTTTGTGATTTTTTTTTGATATCGCTTCCGCACAAGGCATACCAAGCTTTCCAAGACCTACAAATCCGATTTTTTTCATAAATAAATTTTCTTTAGAGTTTATAAAATATTGATTTTATATATTTGAATTTTTTATTTTTACAAGGACATATTTGACTTAAAATAGTAATTATCTGTAATATAAATGTTAAATTTGCTTAAATACTAGTTTATTAATTAATATAAATGAAAACTGTAAAAATAATTAAAACAATAATTAAAACAATAATTAAAAATATTCTTCCTCCTATTTTATTAAAAATTATTAGAAATGAAAAAAAAATATACACATTTAAAGAAAAATTTAAATTAATTGAGGATATAAAAACTTTTGAAAAAAAAGCGAATGATTATATTGACAATGATTTAGAAGATAAAAAATCAGAAGAATTTCTTCATCCTAAAAATATTGAATTTGACAGTAAATATTTGATAGCACCTATTTTAGCTTCGTTAATTAAAAATGAGATTTCTATATTGGAATATGGAGGTGGTGACAATCCTGTATTTAGCTATATCAAAAATGCTACTTCAAAAAATATTTATTCTGAGGTTATTGAAAAAGAAAGTTTTGTTAAAAGGTTTATCAATAAAATACCTAGCGAATTTAAAGATAACATATTGTACTTAGATTCAGTTGATAAGGTAAAACTGACAAAATTTGATATAATTTATTTTGGTAGCTCAATACAGTATTCAGATAACCATGAAGAGTTATTAAAAAAAATGTTCAAATTAGACTCAAAATATATAATAATATCTAGAACTTTTTTCAATTTGCTTAATGAGGACTTCTTTGTTATTCAGAATAATATTCCCAACAATATATTTCCTTATAAAATGATTAATTTTGAAAAATTTATCAAATTTATGAAAGGAAATAATTATGATTTAATCTTTAATGTAAATTATAAGCCTCAACATTTTCATGAAGATATTAAGGAGCTTGAGTATAAAGATATAATTTTTAAAAAAGAAGCTTAAAAGGATTATGAAATGAATTTTTTTTTTGGTATTAAACAAGACAATATTACATCATCAATAACAATCCCTAAATTTCAAAATAGCTCTGATCAACATAATGAATATAAAATATATAAAGCTACCATTGATAATGAAAAATGGAGTGTAAAAAAATTAAACTGTTATAGTGACAAGAACTTTTATTTAATTGAAAAAGAATTAATTAATAATGAAGATTTTTTTTTTCTTTCTAAAGAAAGCGATATAGACCAAAAAATAAAAACCAATCTTTTAAAAATGGTACAACCAAATATTTTCACAAGTACACATCCCGCTTATAGAGCTAGCTTAGAAATAACTTATAAAGATGAGGGATTTTCTTCTTACCAATCAGAATATCCTTACGTAATGATTGGCAAAAAATCAAATATATTAAGTCCTTTAGGTACGTTATTAAATTATAAAGCTGAAAAAAATTATCTTATATTTAGGAATATTAATAATGAACCAATATATGAAAAATTTAATTTACATATAATTGATATTGATAGAGTTGAAATTTTAAAAACTGTAGAAATCTTCACTAATAAAAGTAATATAATTCCAATAGATAACGAATTCATAAATCATAGTACATATATTTTTAGTGACTCTATCATTGGGATACCAATGTTTTTATCCATTAATAATGGGCACTTATCATTCGAACATACACATCCGCCATATCATTATATTTTGGGAGAAAAAAACTTCGAATTAGCAACTAAACTAAAAAATAGAATTTATGATAAAATTTTTAAAAAAAATAGCTCAAACTAATCTAGGTATTAAATTAAGAAACTATTTTGGATTAAAGGTTATAAAAGTTAATCTTAAAAATTTAGAAAAGAATCATTCAATTTCAGATGTCTTTGTATGGAGAACAGATAATAGTTATAAAACAATTGTTCATTATTCAGACATATTAAAACAATTTTTTGAATTAGAAGATTCTACTATCAATGTTCATATCTTTAATAATAAAAATCAACTTTTAAAAATAATAAAAAATAAAAACCCCAAACATTTAAATGAATTAATTATAGATAAAGCATTATTAGATAATTATGAAAGTTATGGAACTTTTTTTATTTTTCATGAGAATAATGTTAAAATTAATACCTCAATCAGAAACAGTTGTTATACCGGGTTTTCAAAAAATAATAATTTGCCATCTTTTGTTCATGGAAATTTGATGGGAGCAAGTATGCCTATTAATAATGATATAAATAAAAAATTTAAATATGGAATTATTGAAAATTCTTTTTTAAAAAATAATATATATAAAATTCAAAAATCATTTTCAAAATATGATAAAGTTGAGCTTTTTTTTTCTAACCCAACAGGCTCAAAAATATATTTTGTAATAAATAAAAAAAAATATGTCCTAAATATTGGTCAGTCTATTATTATTACAATTAAAAAAGTTGATACGGTAGCCATAAAGTCAAATTGTTTTTTTTTAAGACCCATAGCTTTCATTTATAAAAATGAATATATTGATGTTTTTCACTGCTAGACTAAACAATATTTAATTTATTTTTTTTGAAATTGAGATAAATTTTTTATGTTTATAATTATTTTTATTAATTCTTTTTAAAATATAATTATTTGATAATAAGTTTCTGTCTTGAAAAGAACTTAAAGTTTTAAAACTTTGATTATCTACATAGGTGGATTCATAACTATCTTTAATAATATCATCACACATCATAAACCCATCTTTATTTAATAAGTTATATGTTGAAAAAATATCTATTGTAACTTGGGGGTTTAAATGGTCACCATCTATCCAAACTAAATCAAATTTAATATCTTTAAAATGATTTAATAAGTTAAATGAGTCTAATTCCTTAAAAGTTATGTTCTTATTTTTTAAATTATTTTTCCTTAGTTCAATAAATTTAGATAATTTATCATCTGTATTTCTATCATATGTATTTTTGAAATTTTTATCATCTTGATGTAAGTCAATCGAATAAATTTTTGCGTCAGGATACATATTAGATAAATAACTTGTAAATTCTCCTGACAGAGTTCCAATTTCTAATATATTTTTTGGAGAATTATTAAAACAAGCAAAGAGATGATAATGCCAAGACAACTCATTACTTGAGTATTTTAATTTATTAGCAACTAATATTTCTGATATTTTTTTTTTATCGAATGAATCAAAAATTTTGGATAATACTTTTTGATTGTACTCTAAATCTTTTTGCAGATTATATAATTGTTTTCTTGGGTTGCTAAATTGAATAAACTTATCCTTTAATATTTTAAAAAAATCATAAATGTAGTTACCCAAAACCCTTCTTAAAAATATTTTAATTTCTATAATCACAATAAAATTTACTTTTTATTAGTTCTTCTTTAAATTTTTAATAAAATCTCTGATTACAATAATATTAATTATTATAGCTAAGGATATTAAAGAACATATTATTAAATAATAATAGGCAGCTTTTTCGATTATTTTTAGATCAAAATCATTTTCTAATCCGTTAACTGAGTATTTAAAAGATACTCTAAATAAATTGTCTAGTGCATCTCCAGCTTTAATGTTCAGCTTCATAAGTTCTTTTTCGATAGTCAATTTTTCTTCTTCAATAGTGGCTATTTTTTCTTTTAAATTTTTGTCTTTGTTGGGTTCTTCTGGTTTAGGTTCCCCTGGTTTAGGTTCCTCGTCAACTTTATGCATACCAAATGGTCCATGTTCCTGGACAGCTTGACTATTAGGTTCCCCTGTTTTAGGTTCCCCTGTTTTAGGTTCCTCTGGTTTAGGTTCCTCTGTTTTAGGTTCCTCTGTTTTAGGTTCCTGTGGCTTAGATTCCTTTCGGTATAGGTATGTTTTCTCTGCAATTAATCTAGTAATTGTGTCTAATGTTAATTTTTGATTAACTTTACTGGTTAGAATATTTCTAGTATTTAAACCCGCTAAATTATTTATTTTTCGTGTATTTTGATCTAGATCTGAAATTAATATTTTTAATAATTTGGTTATTTTTTTTATTTCGTTAGCATTTACTTCAAAAAGTTTATCTCCCAAATCTTCAGGATTAACTATTATTAAATTTGATCTGTAAATATCCACAATATCTCTATAAAAGCTTGGGTTATTAAAGATTGTATTAAAAAAATAAGATCTAGTTATTTGATTAGTAAGCCATAAATAATCATTGTAATCATCTTTTAATTTTTTTGAACTTTCTTCAAGCTTTTTATTACGCTTTTTAAATTTAATTCTTTTTGACAATAAATAGGTATTATATTGATAATCAATTCTCTCCTTTAAATAAGTAAAATTTTTAGATATTTCTAGATATTTCTCATAACTTATATTAGAAGGTATTTTTTGATTGTATAAATCTGGTATTCTATCTATTTTATTAATTGAACTTTCATCAAATTCAAAAATTCTATTATATTCTTTTTTACTAATTCTCTCTCTATTGATCTTAATAAAATCATTCATAATACCATCTGAATTAATAAAGACACCGAGAACATGACTTACATTATCAATTGGTGATATTCTCTTTTGTATAATTAAATGCCTTTCTGAATTATAGTGTAAAAAATATCCCAAAATTAATCCTATAATTAAAAAAAAGAATAATTTTAAATAATTTTTAATAATTAAATTAAAAATATAATAAAAGTTTGATTGTTTAAAATCTTTTATCATTTCTTGCTAATTTGTATAAATAAAATGTTAAAGAAATAAATGAAAAATACACAATAACTAAATTTAATAAATTATATTGTCCAGACACCATAGGCATATAATAATAATAATACAAAAAAGCTAGTGCTATTGTAACAATTAAGAATAATAGACAAAGATAATTAACATTTTTTAATTTAAAATTAAAAACATGAGATATATGCTTCGTGTCACCTGTAAAAATACTTTTACCATCAGACAACCTTATAATGGAGACAATAACAAAATCAGTAATTGGAAGAAGGAATATCAAGTTATGAAGCCCCAATTGAAATAATGACGATGTATAGCCACTAAATTGAAAATCACCCCAAAAAGCTTCTACAGAGGTTGCTGCTATCACTGTTGCTAGCTGGAAGGATCCTATATCTCCCATAAAAATTTTTGATGGAAAAAAATTAAAATAAGAAAATGCTATTAAAGTACCTAAAAAAGTAAGCAATATAATAAAATTTCCCTGACTTGTATCAAGAAACATAAGAAATACTACTATCGGAATACTTATTGAAGATAGCCCTAAATCAATATTGTCAAACATATTAAGTATATTAAAAATTGCTAGGTAGTAAAAAATACTTAACGCAATATTTATAGCTTCATTAGGAGAGAAATGAACTACCTTGTCATTGATAATCAATAATACTGCAATTATTAATTGTAATATTATCTTTTCAAATGGTTTATATAAATATTTTTCATCTAAAAATCCAAAAAAACCAGACAAAATAATTATTGATGATAAAAAAATAAAATCATTATAATTTTCTAACAAGAACTCTCTAAAAAAAATAATTATAATTAAATTAGTTAACAATAAAGAGATTAAAAAACATAAACCACCAAGATGTGATTTTTTTGAGTCTCCCCACCTTATTCTTGACCCTACATTAATTTTTTGATTTGTAATACTTTCGTCATAAAAATTATTAACTAATTTAAATAATGTTATTGTTCCTGCTACCAAAGAGCTGATTAAAATTATTAAATTGAAAAACATTTATTAAAAATTTTTAATAGTTTTTTTGATACCATCAGTAATATTAAAAAAATTCTTAAAATTATATTCTTTTCGCAATAAGCTGATATTTGCATTAAATGCTTTTATTTCGTTAACACGAGACTTTACGTAGCTTACTTTAAGTCTTGGATAAAAAATTTTAAGTATATTTACTAATTCTTTTATGCTTGTATTTTTCCCTGATCCGATATTTATCTGTCTAAAATACTTTTTACTCTGAACTATCTTATAAAGTGCTAAAATAGTATCATCTATAAATGTAAAGTCACGTGACTGACTTCCATTACCTTCAATTTTTAAAGTTTTGTTTTTATTTAAAAGGTTAATAAACTTTGGAATAACAGCATCCCTACCCTCAGTGGGGCCAAAAGTATTAAAAAATATTAAAGAAGTAATTTTCATATTTGGTTTTCTCATTAAAAAAATATTACATAAATATTCATTCGCCACTTTGCTAACAGCATATGGTGAGTGTGGAATAAAATTGTTATTTTCTTTTAATTTGTTTTTTTGATAACCAAAAATTTCACAAGTTGAAGCATTATAAAAATGTTTAACATTGGCATTACTTGCACTGTTAAGTAAATTTAATGTCATTTCAAAATTTTGAGTAGAATTTTTTAAATTAATGAATGATTGATCAACACTTTTCTTTGCTGCAAGATGAATTATTTTATAGACTGAATTTTTTTTTAAAAAATCAGAGGTAATTGATTCAACAGATTTAACAATTAATCCTTTTTTTTGTGTTAATACTGGTTTTGCACTTAAATCATCTAAATCTATTGTAGGTAAACCTTTTTTTTCAAGAAAGTCTGAAAGTTGTCTGCCAATAAAACCAGCTGCTCCAGTTATTAATATTTTTTTAGCCATCACTCAAGTGTATATTGTTTTTCCTTGAAAATGAAAAGATATAAAGAAAAGATTTAATACAAATTAGAGAAGCAAGTTGAGAAAAAACCTCAATAATTCTATGAAGAATTTTAAATATTATTCCTTGTTGTATTGGCAAACCAAGTAGTTGATAAAATAAAAATCCATTAACTATTTCAGAAATACCTATATTTTGTGGTGTAATTTTTACTACATCAAATAATTGGTTTATGAATAAAATTAGAAAAATTTCTAAAGGATTTATTTCTAGGTTCATGAAGTATGATATTAAATAATAGATAAGATAATTTAAAAAAATTTTCGAGATAACCATTAAATTAAAATAAATAACTTCTATTAAATTAAAATTTCTAATAGTTGGTAATTCCTTTTTTTTTATAAAAAAAGGTAATTTTTTTTTAAATAATTCAATATACTTACTATATAGGTTAAGTAAAAAACTTAGGATTAAATTAAATCTAATATTAAAAAAAATAATTGAAAGTACAAAAACCAAAAAAGAACTTAAAAAAATAATTTTACTACCTGTATATAAAAACATAACAGCTAACAATAAAGAAAAGATATAATAATTCTCTACAAACAAAATAAATGAAGTTAAAAAAATAGAATTACCAATGTTCAAGTTTATTATTTTTTCTAACCGGTAACCTCTATATATTATATTTGAGTAAGGTATTAAAAAAGACATTACTTGGCTTTCAACAAAAATATTAAACCAATTACTGAAGCCTATTCTTTTAATACTCATTTTTGGAAAAAAAATAAAAAATCTTTTTGATATTATAAATAATAAAAATAGGTTTATAATAAAAAACAATGGTATCACTTCTATATTAAATTTAAATAATCCTAAATTAATTTCATTTAATAAATAATAAATTGAGTATAAAGACGATATTAGAATTAATATTCTAAAAAATTTGAGAATATTAAATTTTAGTTTTTCATTTTCAAATTTTCCAAAAATAAAAATAAACATAAAATATAAATTTAATAGAATTTTTTCACTAAATTTTCTTCTAAACTGATTGGATCGAATTAAAAAATTAGTTATAAAAAAATATTTATTTGTAAAAAAGTTATTTTTGTATTTAATTATTTTTGAAAGATTAAAAGATTCATCAAAAGCATGACCATTAATAACACTAGAAAATCTTGAAAAAGCTGCCTTGTAACCCCAATTCGCGCCTGTATAATTATTTTCATGCTGCCTATACTGTAGCATTGGTCTTTTATCGATGAACCATTTAAATCTATTTTCTCTTGCAAATGAATAAATTAGCCAATCATAGTGTTTAAAGTTCCAGGCATCTTTATTTTTTATCAAAAATTTTTGGAATTTTTCTATAAAATTTGGTCTAAAAAGAAAAGTAGAGCCAGGACCAGCTGACTCAAAATAATGATCATACTTAGTTTGTGCAAAAGATTTGTCGATAAATTTTTTTTTGTCTCCTCGAAATGCTATTATTGAACTTGAATAACAGTCAACTTTTTTATCATTAAGCATATTAATGCCAGTTATAACTTTATTTTTTTCCCATAAGTCGTCATGGTCTGCTAAGCCTATATAGTCATACTTTTTAGCATTTACTTTAGATATTAAATTAAAAAAATTCTTTGTTGGTGACCCAAAGTTTTTATAGTGTTTAATAATCTTAATTTTATTTATCGATTTACTCAATCTTCTTAAAAAATCAATTGTTCCATCCGATGAGGGATCAACACTTATAAAAAGTGTTAAGTTCACATATTTCTGATTTATAATAGTTTGAATTTGTTGATTAATATATTTAATACCTTGATATGTTGGCATTAATATAGCCACGTTATTCATAATAATTTTAAATTAAATTTTTTAAATATTTACCATATTCATTTTTCAATAATGGTTTTATTATTTTCATAAGTTTTGTTTTTGAAATCCACTTCTTTTTAAATGCAATTTCTTCTGGGCAGCAAATTTTTAAACCTTGTCTTTTTTCAATATTGTATATGAAGTTACTTGCTTCCATTATATTTTCATGCATACCTGTGTCTAACCAAGCATTTCCTCTTCCTAATTTTATGACATTTAAAATATTTTTTTTCAAGTATATATTATTTAAATCAGTTATTTCTAATTCATTTCTTTTAGAGGGTTTTAATTTTTTTGCATATTTTGAAGCATTACTATCATAAAAATATAATCCTGTTACTGCGTAATTTGATTTTGGGATTTTTGGTTTTTCAGTTATGTTTAGGATATTACCTTTTGTTCCAAAGTTTACTATTCCATAATCACTAGGGTTATTAACATGATAAGCAAAAATTGTTGCTCCAATATTATTTTCTTTAGACGAATTTAGAAGTACAGTTTCTAGGTCACTACCATAAAAAATATTATCTCCTAGAATTAAAACCGAAGGACTTCCACTTAGAAATTTTTCTGAGATAATTAATGCATCTGCTAAGCCTTTTGGTTTTTTTTGAACAATATAGCTAATTTTAATACCCCATTTTTTTCCATCGCCTAGCAAGTTTTTAAATTGTAATAAATCTCTAGGAGTAACAATCATTAAAATATCTCTTATTTCTGCAAGCATTAGTATACTTAGAGGATAATAAATCATTGGCTTATCATAAATTGGGATAAGCTGTTTTGATGTTACAAGGGTTGAGGGAAATAGTCTCGTACCCAAACCGCCTGATAAAATTATTCCTTTTCTTTTGTTTTTAATCATTTAATTTAATTCTATTAGAGTAGTTTTTTTTCATCCATTTTTTTTGATCTAATTTTATCATACTACTCCAATCATCATTTTTTAAATACCAATCAATTGTAAACTTTATTCCTTTTGTAAAGTTATATTTTGGTTTCCATTTTAATTCTTTAATAATTTTTGAAGAATTTATCGAATATCTTTTATCATGACCCGGTCTATCAGAAACAAAGGTTATTAGTTTAGAAAAAGAATTTTTTCTATTCTTATTAAATTTTTGATCTAAATATGAGCATATTTTTCTTATTAAAAAAATATTTGATAATTCATTATTACCACCAATATTATAGGTCTCCCCAATTTTTCCTTTTTTTAATATTGTAAAGATTGCTAAGCAATGGTCATCTACGAACAGCCAGTCTCTGATTTGTTTTCCATCTCCATAAACTGGTAATTTTTTTTTAAGAATTGCATTTTGAATAATTAGAGGGATTAATTTTTCTGGATATTGATATGGCCCATAATTATTTGAACAGTTTGAAATAATTACTGGAAATTTAAATGTTTTAAAATATGACCTCATAATATGTTCCGCAGATGCTTTACTTGCAGAATAGGGACTATTGGGGAAAAATTTATTTTTTTCACTAAAACTAGGCTCGTTTTTTTTTAGTGATCCATAAACTTCATCTGTAGAGATATGTATAAATTTAAAATTTTTTAAATTATTTAGAGATATAAATTTTCTAGTTTCTTCTACTAATTTAAATGTTTTTAATACATTTGTTTGAAAAAAAATATCAGGATCATGAATCGATCTATCAACGTGAGTTTCTGAAGCAAAGTTTATAATTGAATCTGGTTTATGCTTTTTTAATATCTTCCTAATTTTTTTATTATCTCCAATATCGCATTTTATGAAAAAATGATTTTTATTATTAAAATTTTCTTTCATTTTGTGTGAAGCATAAGTTAAGGAGTCAATATTAAAAACTTTAAAGCCCCTTTTTAATGCTAATTTTATAAAAGTTGCTCCTATAAATCCGCAACCACCAGTTACCATCAATTTCATACTTTAGTTCCCCAATTACTCATTAATGGATAAAAATCTCTATCACGAGCTTCAATTTTAAATCCATTCAATTTTAAAATTCCTATCGTAACACTGTCTGCTAAACTATGATTTCGTGTAAGGTAATTTGAATCGTTAATAGCTGTTTTAGATTCGTCATAAAAATAATTCTTTTTATCTTTAAACAATGTAAATCCCGTAAATATAATTTCTTTAGCTCCAAAATATAAGCATAGACAAATTGAAAAAACTCCTGTTGATATTAACGATGTATTATCATTATCAATAATAGATTTTCCTAGGACAGTATCTATTATAATTTTTCTCATATTCTTATCAATACTGGTAAAAGATTTAACATTTGCTTTTAATATTTTGTGATCAATATCTTTTGCATGATTAGATTGAACTGAAATAAGATGCCCTAAATTTAGATCTTTTAAAATATTATTCTTAATAATATGACTTCTTGCTTCTTTATTAAAAGCAATTTTTTCGTCTATTAGCTCATTATCTACTATAGTTAAACTTATTTCCCCTAGATTAAGTTTAACAATATTGGCCCCGGAAGCATTACATGAAATGATAACCTCATCATTTTTAACTTCAAAAATTTTTTTATCTAAATTAGGTCCTGACCCTACAAGAATAATTTTTTTTTTATTAAGAAAACTAAATTTTTTTTTTAATGAAAGTAGTTTGTTAAAATAAACCAATTTTTTTATATTCTTTTTAATTAATAATTTCATACCAAAGTTTTTTCCAGTTTTTATTATCCTTGAGATTTTTAGTATTAATATTTTTTTTTAATAACTTTTTGTTTTTTAGTATAAATTTCATTTTTTTTAAAAGACTGTTTGAATTATATTCATATAAATATTTATTCTTATATCCTAATAATGTTTCACGTGCATAAGGTAAATTAGGTGCTAATATTGGAATAGAGTATTGGCTGGCTTCTGACAAGGGAAGGCCCCATGTCTCTAATTTAGAAGAAAAAATTAGACAATCAGTTTTTTGATAAAGGTTTAAGACTTCTTTATGAGATTTTCTACCTATGAAAAAAATTTGTGGTATTTTTTTTGATAACTTATAAATGTATTTAGAATACCTATTTTCATTCTTACTAAATGTTAACAAAATTTTAAATTTATATTTTTTAAGAAAATTGCAACTTTTTACTATAATTTCAAAATTTTTTTGAAACCTAGGCAGTGAGGGATAAAAAAAAACTATTTCTTTATTATTAATAATTTTTTTATTATGTTTAATTTGATTATAAGGTCTATTGACAATAATTTTTTTAAAACTAAATTTTTTATTAAGTATTTTTTTTATCCAGTTTTGTTGAACGATCATAGTTATGTCTTCATATCTTTTAAGTTTGTAAATAATTTTATAATAAATAGATCTTAAAAAATTAACTGGTTCAAAATAAATGTCTTTGAGACTCATATTGTAAAAACCTATTGGTGTATGAAAATATACAATCTTCTTTTTTGCAATTATATTAGGAATAGTATCATGTAATGAAATCCAAACATCAGGTTTTATAATTTTTGAAAAATTTTTAAAGAAAAATAACTCATAGTACAATCTCTTAAATAGATTTTTTCTATAATATGGAATTTCAATAATCTTAATTTTTCTTGAAAATTTTTTTTGATTTAATAATTTTTTTTTATAAACAAAAACTGTAAAATGGTTATTATTTTTGTCTTCTATTAGTATGTTCATTAAAGAATTTAAAATAGTTAGGGGTCCACCCTCAGAAATATTTTGTGCTGTAATAACTATTTTTTTTTCCATAAAAATTTTCTAATGTAATATTTTATTATAGATTTAAAAAAGAAATTAACTCCTTTTATGATTCCAAAATTTTTATTTTTTATAATTGCTGAAGCACTTTCATAAAAAGCCAAAATAGGTTTTGAATTACTTATTCCACTATCAAGCATCTGAATAATTTCTAAATTTAAAAATTTTGGTTTTATCTCTTCACCTGATCTAATAAGGAAATCATGATCACCTGCTATTTTAAATTTATTATTAAATAAACCAAATTTGTTTATTAAGCTTTTTTTATGTAAAGAGCCTGGATGAGCAATATTAATATTTGATGATAATTTTTTATAATCCCATTTATTACCCATTGAAAAAAAACTTTCATTTTTTGCGTTATAAACTCTAACTTTAGCGGAAATAAAGTTGATTTTATCATCATTTATTTTTTCTACCAACTTTGATATGGCAGATTCGAATATCCAAAAATCATCACTACCAATAAAACAAACCCAATCACCATTACAAATTTTTATCGCCTTGTTCCAAGCATCATAAATTCCAGCATCTTCTTCAGATAAAAAAGATAGGTTAGAGTTCTTATAATCGTGAACAATTTTTGAGGTATTATCTGTTGAATTTCCATCAATTATTAAAATTTCTTTATTTGGATAGTCTTGTAATAAACAACTATCTATACATTTTTTAATTGTTTTCTCAGAATTATAGGTAGCAATTATAATGGATATTTTAGTATCGTTACTATTCAATATTTTTTCCTTTTTTTAAAAATGTAGATAATAACATTATGGCAATAAATAATGTTGATCTTGCATAATTTGGTTCTTTAATAAGTGAGCCAATAATTACTGTTAGAGAAAATGAAAATAAAAAAATACGACTAATAAATTCATCTTTATTTTTAATTGTTTCTCTAAGAAATTTGAAGGATATATAAAAAATTAATAATAAAAATATTGAAGTAAAAAATAACCCTATTTCTATAACTAATCTAAATAAAAGTGAAAAAGCATCTTTTAATGTTAATTGAAATACTCCATAATTTTTTAATTTTTCACCAAATACTGAAGGAAAATAATATTCTCCTGTGCTACCAAGACCAAAACCAAATAAGTATGTTTCTTTAACACTATAAATCATTTGCTCCATTCCTCTCAACCAAGACAACAAAGATAGCGAGTTTGTATTGGAATTAAAAATATTTAGTCTCGGGATAAAATGGTTAGTAAAATTCGTAATTAAATTTCTATCTAAATAATAAATACATATACCAACAATAAATATAAAAATTATAATACTAAAAAAAAATAATATTATTCTTTGAAAAAATTTCAAATTATTTTTATACATTATAAAAATAAATATAGTGAATAGAGCTAAAAAAAATGTAACTATATGCATTGATAATGTTAAAAAACCAGTTGAAAAAAATATTATAAAAATAAATAAATGTCTTACATTATTTTTTTTATAAAGAAAATTTGCAATACTTCCAACAGCAGCAGAAAAAAAGGCAAGCCCTGCAAATGATGGTTCACCAAAAAAACCTGCTGCTCTTGCTTTAATACTTTGACTATATTCTTCTGGGGTAATAATATAGTAATATTGAAACCAACAAACTGCACATGATACTAGTAAAATAGAAGTAATAATATTTTCAACATATTGGTAATTAATTTTAAAATCTTCATTAATACAAAACATCATTAAAAATACCAACATCCAATATAAAGCACTAATAAACCTTGTAAATGGAGCTGGGGAATAAGTAAAAATTATTAATTGATAAATTGTAAAGATAAAAAGTATGATTAGATGAATATTATTTTTTTTTTTTTTAAAAAAAAAGATATATAAAGTTGTAAGTGATATCAAAATACTTGATAAATCAAATTCAGTTTGTCCAATCTTAATTGATAGGATTTGAATTGGAAATAAAATTATAGAAAGATAAATGGCATACTTAGTCATTATTTACTTTTTAACAACAATATACTTAAATAGATTTAATGTTTTTTTAATCTCTAAATTAATATCACCTTTAAATTTAAATTTTTTATTTTTAAATTTTTGATTGCTAATTTCATATGATAATTGGTTCATTATTGGGCTATTTACATATTCGAACTTTGTTCTTGGTAAAAATTTTTTTATTAATGAGATAATTTTTTTAACTGTAAAATTATTAGTAAGAACATTATATACCTCGTTATCAAAAATATTATTTTTGATAATGTGCACTATTGAATTAGAAGCATCTTTAAGGTCTAAATAAGGTCTTTTTTGATTCAGGGCAGTTCTCCATACTGATAATTTTTCACCTTTTGCTGCTTGGAAACAAAATTTATTGACAGCTGTATGAAACCTAATTCCTTTTGAAACACCAAATATTGTTCCAAATCTTAGTATTATCATTTTCAAATTAGATGTTTTAGAATTTAACAAGATTAGTTTCTCTTCTTTAAATTTTGATATTGCATAGGGGCTTTGGGGCTTTAGATCAGCACTACTACAATTTTCATCTACTAAATTTTTTTGAGTACCATAAATACTTGTTGAAGATATATAAATTAATTTTGATTTATTTTTAATACAATATTTAATTACCTCTGAAGTACCTTTAAAATTGTTTTCTATAAATTCTTTTTCTCTACCAACACTATCTGCTGCATTAGTAAGGGCTGCAAGGTGGATTACAACATCAACATGCTTTAATTTATTTTTTAATCTATTAATATTTCTTACATCTTCCTCAAAAAAAGAAATTTTATAGTTTTTTGGCAAATTAAATAAGGATGAATATCTCTGAGTTTTAAAAGAGTCCAAAATTATAAGCTCACATTTAATTTTTTTTGGAATAGAATAAAGTAAATATGAACCAATGTGTCCTAAAGCACCGGTTATTAAAATTCGCATTAAATTTATGATCCAACTTTGGTTAATTTTAAAAAGTCTTTAAAACTCCTGATGTAATCATTTTCACTATAAAAAGAATTACTTACTACAGTAAGAATAGATAATTTTTTTTTATATTTTAGTTCAGACCATATCATCGGTGGTATTAATAAAGCCATATTTGGTTTATTAAGTACATGAATACAATTTTTTTTTCCATCAGTTGATTTAATTTCTATTTCGCCATGATTGCATATTAAAAGTTGATAACTTTTTTTATGAGCATGTTTACCTCTAATCTTTCCAGTGCCCGCATAAACTTGAAATATTCTTTTGGCTACAAAAAATTTAGTTTTTGAAAACTCAATTGCAACTAGCTTTCCATTAGTCTCTGAAAAATTATTTAATTTAATTAGTTTTATTTTTTTAACGTTGTTCATAAAATGTTTATAAATTAATATATTAATTTATCCTATTGTAAAAATAATATTTTTTTTATTGAAAGCCTATTTCTTAAGTAAAAAATTTTGAATAAACTTTAAATTTAAGAAATTCTCACTATCAAAATCAAAATTTTTCCTTTTCTTATAATTTAGAGCAAAATTACTAAATTTATTTTTTCTCATTAGATTAATAAAGTGTTTTTTGATTGAATAATTATTTTTATTATTATCTCTCATGATATTTAACAACTCATTATATGAAAAAAAATTTAATATCTCAAATTTTGCTTCCTGTATTTCTATATTATATCTAGTACTAATAGCTTTTGCTAAAACAAAAAAGAATTTTTTAAACTTATCTTCATTATAAAAAAGAGATTTATCAAAACTCATTATATCCGAATTTCTACTAATCATATTTGAATGGTCTTGATGCAACATGTAAATATTTTTACTACAATGTATTTTTCCAGCTATAGGGATAAAAAAATTCCAAAAATATTGAAAAATAACTAGATCAAAAAATTTGTTTTCAATCACTTTGCTAATCATTTCATTAAAAACCTTTTTTTTTGTAATATTATGATAAAGACCATGTTTGTTTTTACTGTAAGAATTAATTCTTTCAAATACTTGGGATTCACTTAAATCTATGAAATTATTAAATCTCTTAAATTCAATTATTTGTCCATATACTTCATCAATACTAGAAATAGAAAAGTTAAAGATCTCACCTCTTGCAGACACATATTCATCATTTTTTTCAAGAAAATCTAAAACATTTTTAATTTCACTTGAAATCATTAAGTCATCATTTTCACAATACAATATATACTCAGAGTCTATGTAGCCTAATGAACTTTTTATTTTTCTTATAAAGCACTCAATATTTTTATCGTATGGAAATTCTGGATTCTCTATCTCAAGGTTTGGATATTTAGATCTGTCTAAAGTATATTTATTATACTGATCATTTCCATCAGCTATTAATATCCTATAATCATTTAAATAAAGATTTGCGTACTCCAGCCACCTGTCTGAAAAATTATGCCTGCCCTTTAAAACTAAGAGTAAAGTAAGTTTTTCATTTTTCATAATATCTTAAAAATTAAATCAACTATAAAAACTATTTATTAACTTAGAAATTTTTTTTACCTTATTAATGGATAGTTCTGGATAAATTGGTAATGATAAAATATTTTTAGAAACTTTTTCTGTAATTTTTAACTTATTATTTATCTTAATTTTATTTTTATATCCTGGTTGCTGATGTATTGGGACTGGATAATGAATTCCACAAAAAATATTATTTTTTCTTAAATACTTATTTAAAAGATCTCTTTTTTTTACTTTTATTACATACAAATGAAAAGCATGATTTTCATAACCTAAAACTTTAGGATGATTAACCTCTTTACAAATGATTTCATTATAATATTTTTTAGCAATAACCTGTCTTTTCATAGTGTCTTGTTTCAGAAATTTCAATTTTAAGTTTAAAATAGCTGCCTGTATTTCATCCAGCCTTGAATTTCTTCCAGAAATATTGGCTATTCTTTTTTTATTCCAACCATACTCTCTAATTTGACGGGCTCTATTAAATAATTTTCTATTATTTGTGCAGATAAACCCTGCATCACCTATTGCTCCTAAATTTTTTGTTGGGTAAAAACTAAACGTACTTAGGTCTCCATAGCTCCCTAAATATTTATTATTCCACTTTCCACCATGTGCCTGAGAAACATCTTCAATTAACTTAATCTTATTTTTTTTACATATTTTAATTATTTTTTCTAAGTTTGCTGATTGACCATAAATATGAACTAGCACCAATGCCTTCGTTTTTTTTGAAATATTTTTTTCAATCAAATCAATATTAATTGTAAACTTATCTTCTTCTATATCTACTAGTACAGGCTTTGCTCCTGTTAAAATAATTGCAGATACTGTGGCGAGCGCTGTATGCGAAACAGTAATAACCTCATCCCCAACGCCAATATCTAATGATTTTAAAGCAATTTCTATTGCATCAGTTCCATTTGCTACACCGACTCCATATTTTGTTCCTATAAAGCTAGAAAAATTTTTTTCAAAATCGTAAACATTTTTTCCTAAGATATAATTTGTGCTATTTAAAACCTTTTTTACAGATGCATATATTGCTTTTTTTTTTGATTTAAATTGTTCAAATGGATTTGAGCATATTATTTTCATTAATTATGGTTTCTATCATAAATTGGTTTAATTATATCATTAATAAAAGTATCATTATTTTCTATAGACCTCATAAATTTTACATAATCATTAAATCCCAATATGTGATTTCTTGGTGTATACCAATGTCTATATTTATTTTTAGTTTTGGACAAAAATACTCTAATACTACTATCTCTTCTTTCAATAATATTAATTTTGCATTCAAGAATATAATTATTAAAATGTTTTGATTGTTGTTTGGTTCTACTTACCAAAAGATCTTTGCTGAATTTTTTTAAGAGAATTCCATATTCATTTTTTGTTTTCCAGGTATTTAAGAATTTATAATTTTTACCCCATTGTCCATTTATGTAGGCTATAACATTCTGACTAAGAAAAGTTAATTCTTCTGCAATGCTACCATGATGAGTTATACCCAATAATTTAATATTTTTTGATAGAGATAAGATTGAACTATTTTTTTTTAAAATAACAACTCTATCATTATTGGCGTATTTATTTAAAATATTATGAAAGGCAACTTTATCTCCAGGATAATTTATAAAATCACTTCCGGGGTGTGGTTTTATAAAAACTTTATCAAAGTTTTTATTCTCTAAACATTTTTCGATACTAAATATTGTCCAATGATAAATATCATTAAAGCCATCTACACCAAAGCAATATTGAGCATCATCAAATGAATGAAGAAAAATTACAGGTATAAGTTTATCTTTATCTAATTTAATTTTATTATTTTTTTGGTCATAAATAGAATTTATAGAATTATTATTTGAATTTTCATGAGTAAGATAACTCATAATTTTTCCTGGATTTGTAAATCTAGTTTTAAAATAATTATTTATAATTAATTTTTCTTTTTGACTGATTTTCTTTATTACTTTTTTTTCAGCAATCCAAGGATAGTATTTTTTTGGATTTCTATTTATTACTATTTTACCTTTATAATGATGCATTTCAACATTAGGTATACCATATTTTAAAAATGTTCTTTTCCACAAAGCTTGTAAATAAGTTGGCTCAGGAATAATTGTAAAAGATTTTTTTACATCATTATATTTATTTATAATTGGCTTTGTTTTTAATGTGTAAAAAATACTTGAAAAAAAAATTTTAAATAATTGAAAAGAATATCTAAATTCGCCACCATATTTTGGATTAACTCTTAAAAAGTTAGAAGCAACTAAATCACCTACTCTAACACCTAGATATTCAAACTTAATAAAATCTCTTTTACTTGAAAAAATTGATAATTTTAAAAAATAATAAATTGCGATTAATAGTGAAATAACTTTATAAGTATTCGATAAAAGAAAATTTTGCTTAGGAGAAAAAATTTCAAAATTAAGATTTTGGTAAATAAATTGTATTTTTTTTCTTAGAAGCAGCTTACTGTCGATTGATCTTGGATTAAATATTTCCCTTGGATTCAATTTTTTAATATCTAGGAATTTTAACTTATTTTTATTTTTAAATAGTGTGAATTTAATCCTATCTTTTAAGTGACTTTCATTAAAATCATCAAGCAAAATAATTCTAATTTTATAATTTTTTTTTTTTACTAAAATATTAATTGTTGTGCTTATCACCTCTAACAACCAACCTAATCCTATAAATTTTACAGTATAAATATTAATTATTTCTGATTTAATCATTTTTATTAAATATTATTTAACACCAACAATAAAATTTGGGTCAAAACTTCTTTTAATTTTATTTTTTTTAAATATTAAAAACTTTTGTTTTCCTAATTTTTTTGCAACTTTTAATGCAAAATTTTTAATACTAATTGGAATCCCAGTACAAATATTTTTAGCACCTTTTTTATTGTTCATTGAAAAATTTATAATCATTTTTGCCGCATCTCTCACATCCATATAGTCTCTTATTTGTTTTCCCTCACCCAAATTAATAATCTCATTATTTCTTAATTTATTTTGAATTATAGGAAATAATCTTTGTGGTTTTTCATTTTCCCCATATAAATAAAAAACCCTACACCACTTAAATATAATTTCTTTATGGTTTAATAATTTACTGAGTATAAGAAATGTTGAAGCTTTACAGGCTGAATAAAGTGTTTCGGGTGATAGGTTTGTTTCTGTGCTTAAAAATTTTTTTTTTGTATCATATTCAAAACAAGTTCCTATTCCCACAAACTTTTTTACTTTGCACTCAGATGCTGCTTTAGCTAGGTTTATTGTGCCTTTCAAACAATCTAAATTTTTTTTTGAGTGTAAATAATCTTTTGGATTCACATACCAGGCAGTGTGTATTACAATATCAATATCCTTTAACATCTTTTTCAATGAAGAATTATTTTCTGAAAATATGTCCTTAGTTAATTTGAATTTTATAGACCTATCAAATTTCATGTGTTTCGGTTTTTTTCTAACAACTAATTTTATATTTTTATAATTTTGTTTAATTAATTGTTTTGTAATTTGATAGCCTAAAAAACCCATACCACCTGTTATTAAAATTCTTATATTTTTTGATTTCATGATTTTAGTCTTGATTTTTTAATATACTCTGCAAACTTAAAATCCTCCATCACATCAATATCTATAGCTCTATATTTTGGTATAAAATATCCAACAGTTTTCTTTGAAAATTTTTTATATCCTTTTTTAATATAGTCACTACTAAAAATGTAGAAGGTTCCACTATCATGAAATAACCTTTTAAGATCTTGAGATCTTTTATTCATATTTTTAACTGAATTTGGAAATATAAAATTAGCATTTTTTTTCAGGGATCTAAAAGGGCTATGACTATAACTGGTAATAGCATAAAGAGCCTCTGATGTGGTATTTTTAAAAATTTTAAGTGCTTCTTTAAGATCTTTTATTATTAGGAGGGGTGCGGTGCAGTAAAGACAAAAAATATTAGTTTGTTTTTCTAAGTTTATTTTATCGACCACATCTTTAATCACTTCTTTAGTGCTTGAATAATCATTTGATAATTTTTTATTTCTTAAAAATGGAACTTCTGCACCATATTTTTCTGCAATTTTTTTTATTTTTAAAGAATCTGTTGTTACAATTATACGGTCAAATAACTTACTTTTTTTTGCTAAGTCAATTGAATAATATATCAATGGTTTTCCACAAAATAGTTTAATGTTTTTGTTTTTTATTCTTTTGCTATTTTTTCTTGCAGGTATTATGCAAATATTTTTCATGAATTTTACTTAATTGCTTTTGTTAATAAAATTAATTATACAATTTGAGATGTGAAGTTGTTCTTTGTGTGATAACCCAACATACAGGGGTATTGATAGTGCTTGATTAAAATATGTTTCAGAATTTTTTAATAAGCTTTTATTTAATTTAAATCTTTTATAATATGGATGGTGTTGAATAGGTATATAATGAACATTTAAGTATATTTTTTTAGTTTTCAAAAATTTTATAAGTTTATTTCGTATATTAAATTTATTTGAAATTATTCTAATAACATACAAGTGATAACTGCTTATATTATATTTTTTTACTGTTAGTGGGGCTATATTTTTTATTTTGCTAAATATTTTATTATATCTTTTTGCAAGCTTATTTCTTTCTGCTGTAAAAAATTTTAACTTCTTTAATTGAGATATGCCTAATGATGCATGAATATCACTTAACCTAAAATTATATCCTAGTTCCCTGTGTTCATAATACCAGTCACCTATATTATCTTTTATTTTGCGGCTTAAGTTTTTTTCTATTCCATGAGTTCTTAATAGTTTCATCGTATTAGCAAAACTTTTATTATTTGTGAGAGCTACACCTCCCTCTCCAGTAGTAATGGGTTTAACAGGATGAAAACTCATAACAACTATGTCTGACCATTTGCAGCTTCCTACTACCTCATTATTATATTTCGCTCCAATGGAATGAGAGGCATCTTCTATGATCTTAAAACCATATTTTTTTGATAATTTCCATATTTCTTTTTGCTCTGTAGGTTGGCCCGCAAAGTGTACTGGCATGATTAACTTGGGTAACTTATTTTTTTTTTTTGCTAACAATAATTTTTTCTTTAAAAGCTCAATTGAAATATTCCCAGTTTCAAGGTCAATATCTACTAAATCAATTTTAGCCCCACAATGTACGGCTGCATTAGCTGTTGAAACAAATGTATTTGGAGAAGTCCAGACTAAATCATTTTTCTTAATACCTAAAGCCCTGCACGCAAGCATTAAACAACTGGTGGCACTATTTGCAGATACTGCATAATTTGCATGAGTTTCTTTTTTTAATTTATTTTCAAATTTTTCAACGTACGGACCTTGGGTTAAAAAATTTGATCTCAATACATTTGTAACTGATTTAATATCTTCGTTGTCTATATATTGTTTGCCATAAAAAATGGCTTTATTTGGTTCTTTTTTCAATTTCTTTAACTGTTAAAAATTTTTTATTGTTAAAAGAGGAATATTCAAAATCTTTATTAACTAACTTTCCACCTTTTATAATTTTTCTTTTGTTTAGTTTGCTGTTTAAATTATCAAGAACTATTGAGGGAAAGATTATATAATAGTCTTTAAACTCGTATGTTGTATAAGCCTCATCATTAGAACACATAATTTCATGTATTTTTTCACCCGGTCTAATACCAATTATTTTTTGATGCTTAGATCTGTTAATTGCAGAAGCTAAGTCTGGTATTCGGAAAGATGGCATTTTGGGAATAAATACCTCTCCCCCTCTCATTTTTGTTAAATTTTTAAGGACAAACGCAACTCCCTGGTCCAAGGATATCCAAAATCTTGTCATTTTAGTATCTGTTATTGGGAAAAATTTTGCCCCTGTCTTATCTAATTCTTTAAAGAAAGGAATAATAGATCCTCTAGACCCAACAACATTTCCGTACCTAACAACAGAAAAAGTTGTTTTAAATTTTCCTGAAAGATTATTTGCAGCTACGAAAAGTTTATCTGCAGCTAATTTTGTGGCACCATAAAGGTTTATTGGATTAACAGCCTTGTCTGTGGAAAGAGCAATAACTTTTTTAACTTTCATCTCTAAGGATGCTTTAATTATGTTTTCAGCTCCATAAATATTTGTCTTAACAAACTCAATAGGATTGTATTCTGCAGTATCAACAATTTTTAATGCTGCCGCATGAACAACTATATCTACTTCACTTAATGCTAATTTAACTCTATCAAAATCTCTTATATCTCCAATAAAAAAACGGACTTTTTTATCTATTTTTAAAGCAACAAATTTTTTTTTCATTTCATATTGTTTCATTTCATCACGAGAAAAAATTATTACTTTTTTGACCGCATATTCTTTTAGAATTTTTTGAGCAAGTGTTTGGCCAAATGAACCCGTTCCACCAGTTATTAAAATTGTTTTATTTTTCATATTTGTTAATGATTTATTCAAAATATTCTGAATCTTTGAATTTTTTACCTTTCTTATCTTTATCTGAGACCAATGGATTGCTTTGTAATGGCCAATCTATATTCAATTCTTCATCATTCCATTGGATACACCTTTCTTCTTCAGGATTATAATAACTAGTCAGATGATAAAAAACTTTAGCCATTTTTGATACAATGCAGAATCCGTGAGCAAAACCCTCTGGTATCCAAAATAAATGGTTATTATTTTCACTGAGAGTAACTCCTGTCCATTTACCAAATGTTTTAGAGCTTTTTCTTAGGTCAATTGCAACATCAAAAATCTCACCTTCAATTACTTGCACTAATTTACCCTGAGCAGCTTTTGGAGATTGGTAGTGCATTCCCCTAATTACATTTCCACTAGATTTACTTAAATTATATTGCACAAAATTTATTTCGCTTTTGACAATCCCATTCATTTCTGCCTGTCTATAAGTCTCAAGTGTAGACCCTCTTGAATCTTTAAATTCTTGGGGTTTAATTAAATAAAGACCTTCAATATTTTGTTTTTCGTAAATCATACTTAATTTTTTAGTAATTATTGGATTTTGTTACTATTATTAAAAAAAGATCCATTTTGCAACTTTAAAACTTTATTACAAAATTTTAAAATTTCTGTTCTATGGGAAATTACTATTATTGTATAATCTGATTTAAGTTTTTCTAATAATTTTGAAATTTCTTTTTCAAGCTCTTCATCTAGTGCGCTGGTTGGCTCATCAAAAATTAATATTTGGCTACCCTTGTAAAGAGCTCTTGCAATAGCAACTCTTTGAACTTGTCCTCCAGAAATATTTGAGCCACTTTCACCAACTTTAGAAAATAAGCCTTTGTTTAATTTAATTAAAAGGTTATCTAGTTTCACATCATTAATGATGCGATCAATTTTTTTTTCATCATAAGTTTTTGTATTTAATTTGATATTTGATAAAATACTATCATCAAGCATAAAAATATTTTGTGAAACGTAGCCGATTATACTTTGCCAAGAATCTACCTGGCCTGTTAAAGGCTTGTCATTTATAGAAATCGTTCCACTTGTGGGTTTTATTAAGCCCATTAAAATATTGATAAATGTTGTTTTTCCACTTCCACTTGGTCCCATAATTCCAATAGCGTCATTTTTTTCTATTCTTAAATTTACATTTTCTAAAATTGGTTTTCCTGGCTCATACTCAAAACTCATATCTTTTATCTCTAAACCTTCAAATTTCATATTCTCTAATTTTTTATTAGTTGGCTTACTTAAGCTTCTAATATTTGTAAATTCTTCCCTTAATAAATTAATCACAGGCAAATTATATATTATTAACTGGATAGAACCCAAAATTTTATTAATTGAGGGCATTAGTCTAAAAGATGCAACAGCAAAAAGTGCTAAAATACTAAATACTTCACTGCCTGAATAATCAGACTGTCTTAAGATATAAAACAAAATTGTAATAGTAAAAACAGCTAGAACTTCAAACCATTGCCTAGGAATACTTGAGAGAAAATTTATTTTCTTAGCCATATCACATGATTTTTTACAGTTTTCATAAAAGCTGTCTAAAAAAAATTTTTCAGATTTATAGATTCTAATCTCTTTAATGCCTTTTATAGCTTCCTGAACGCTCTTTATTTTCTCAGAGTCAGCATTTTGTCGTGTTATACCCCAATGCTTTATTCGTTTATCATTTATTTTATAAAATATAAAAGCCGAAAAACCAAAAATAAAAACTATTATTATAGTTGCCTTAGGTTCTATAATTACAAGAAGAATAGAAATTGCAGAAAATATAAAAACCTCAGAAAGCAAAATAACTAAAGATTGTAAAGTATTAGTTAAAATATTTACTTCATTAACTATATTTCTTATTATAATAGAAGAATTAGTTTTTAAAAAAAATGAATAGGGCATTTTTAGATATCCTTCAAATAATTCTTTGGAAAGCTCAAGTTGAATCTTGAAAATAAAATTACTTTGTGACCAATTAAAAAATATCAAGTAGGTATTTTTTAAAATATAAATGAGGAGTGTAAATCCTATCGCATAATAAAAAAAACTTTGACTTTTTAAGTCAAAATTACTTTCAATGAAATTTCCTATGCGCGGTAGACTTCCTACGGAATTTGGGTCTAAAACTAAAGCAGTTATAGGTAGAATTAAACCAACACCAAATAGCTCTAGGATTGTTGCACAAATTATGAGAAAAAAGAGAAGAAAAAAAAATTTCTTTTGTTTTTTAGACAGTATGAAGGCAAAACTTTTAAGTATAGACATTTATCTGATTTGATGGTTTTATATTAGTACAGTTTATCTGTATTTTCTACTTTATTTAATGATCTTTAAATTCCTAAAGTGCAAAATTTTTTTTATTAAATTAATAATATACATCTTTCCCTGACCAGTACTATCCGAGAAGTCATAATCAATAAAATTAATATTATTTTTAAGTTTTTTTATTTCTTTAAGATAAAGTGTTGAGTATTTCTTATATATTAGATTATATAAAATAGCATCAATTTTATAACTACCTAAAAAAAAATGGTTACTAAAATATTTAAAATCATGATAGTGATAAAAAATTAAATTATGATTTTTTTTTGTTTTTTTATCAGTAATTAAAAAAGTACTCTTAGTTTTTTGCATTTCAAACTTAGATAAATTCCATGGAGCAAGGCCAGCACCAAAGTGTTCAGTTACAAATACTTTCTTAAATTTTTTCGGCCAAGAATCTAAATATTTCTGATCTCCAAATTTTCCTTTTTCTATTCTATTATAACACCATTTCAAACATTTTTTTCTCCAGTCTTGTAAAATCCTTTTTCCAATAATGTCATTTTTAAAATATAAAAATTGAACACAATATATTCCATTTGTTTGTGATTGATCATATTCTCTTGCATAATTATGTTTTGTAATAACGCACGAATATTTTTTGAATTTTTCAAAAAAATTAGAAGGATATGAAAAAAAATAAATATCTGAGTCAACATATGCACAATCTTTTAAATTAAATTTTTTAAATAAATAAATTAAAGTTGAACCAGTACAAGTCCAGAAATATTCCGTTGGTGTTCTTGTTTTTTTGATTTTTAATAATTCCTTATCCTCGAATTCTTTTAAACTAATTACAGTTATATTTTTATAATTTTTATTTTTAAAATATTTTAATGTCAATTCATCAAAAGCAAAAATATATAAATGAAAATTTTTTACATTTTTTTGAAGTGACTTGTAAAGAAGTATGCCTCTAGGTAAATACTTTGCATTAAATAAAGTACAAAAATTTTTCATATACCTTTTTTTACTAATAAAACATTATCTAGATACATGTCGTAGTTTTTTGGAATAATCAAATTAAATAGTATTGCTAATAAATTTATAGGAGAAATAATAAATAATTTAAAAAAATAGTTTACGAAAATTGATTTAGTAAAAATTTTTTTTTCTATATAACATATTAGTAATTGAAAAATACATTCAATTCCAGGTGTGGACTTCTCAAAATTTATTACTTCAAAACTATTCTTATTAAATAAGTGCTTTAAACCAAACGATGTATACCTTCCATAATCATATGGTTTTTCATGCTCATCCCACATAAAAGGAACAGTGACAAGCATGTGGCCCCCAGGTTTTAAAACTCTTTTTGCTTCTGATAAAAAATCCTGAGGCTCAAATATATGTTCTAAAACTTGAAAGCTTAAAATTGAATCAAAACTCTCATCTTTAAAAGGTATTTTTTTTCCATCATAAAAATAATCAGCTATCTCTCTTTTTTTTTGAAGATCTGTTTCAATCTCAATGCCTATATATTCAGAAGTTTTTGTAAATAACTTCTCATATTGTTTTGCACCACAACCAATATCAAGCGTTCTACCATGAATATAACCACTAAAAGTATTTATACATTTTTTTAAATTATATCTTGCAATATAAAATGGTTCAAAAATACAAAAAATATTTGGTGTCAACGAAAACTGAATTAATTTAAATTTTAAATATTTTATCATTTTTTTTTAAAAGCAGATCATGAAAATATATAGAATATATCCAGGGCTTTACCTTTTTATCATAAATTATTTTGTAATTTAAAAAAGAATTTATAAGTTTTTTTTTAGAAAAAACCCATGAAGGATAAGATAAACCATATATATCCTTGGGAACTTTTTCAATATAAACTTTATCTGAATTTAGTAAATTCAGTGGAGTTTTTAAAAAAATTATATAATCAGGATTTAAACTATTAATTTCATTAATAATTTTTTTATAATTCCCAATATATTGTATGGAGCTTGATAATAAAAATATATTGATTTTTTTATTTTTAATTTTTAACTTAAGATCCTTAAAATTAAAATAAAAACTAAGGTTTCTTTCTTTAAATTCTTTTTTTCCAATCTTAACAAATGATTTCTGCTCTATAATAGACCATTGTAATTTATTTTTTTTTGAAAAAATATTTTTATACCTATAATATGTACTTCCAAGTGATCCACCAAAATCTATTATATTAATAGATTTTTTTTTTGACAAATTTTTTAGTATTTTTTCAAAAAACTTATTTCTATATGGTCTTTTAAATATTAAAGAGTCTACTTCAAACTTATTCTTTGAATTTTTTGCAATTAAAGCTGAATTTCTTACTCTATAAAGTATTTTTTTATCATTATAACCTGAGCTTTGGTGCTTGGCTTGGGACCATTTTTTATATGGCCCTTTATAATATTTGTAATAATAAAAAATATTTTTAAGTTTTTTAAACACTAAATAATCTAATAAATCTATTTTTAAAATTCATAATTGAAATAAAGAAATGTTCAAATTCTATTTTGGCATATTTTGACTCTAAAGTCTTAACTTGAGTAAATTTTAATTTTTTGTTTCTTAACTTAACATTAAAAACATCTGTTTCTTTGCAGTTAGTTCCACTCGAATCATTACCAAAATTATGAACTAATGAATTGCCAGGATACAGTGTAAGCTTATTCCTCAAGAAGCAACTTGCATGCCAGTTAATTGCCCAACTATTATTTTTTTTTATTAAATTTTGTTTAAGCATTTTAAAATAATCATAGCTATTATTGAAATTAAAAGATTTGATTAATCCCTTATCGTTTATTTTTAAAAGTAAACTTTTACTATTATTCGAATATAGTTTCCAGGCTCTAGACCACGTTGCCCACCCCCAACAATCTGCACCTTTTAAAAAAAAATAATCTGGTAGTTTATTTTTTGTAGGATATGAATATCCATGTATTGACGAAATTTTATTATTATCTTTATATAATTTCAAATAATAATTCATATATTCTAAAAAATATTTATCTAACAACATGTCATCCTCTAAAAAAATTCCTTTTTTAAATTCCTTTAAAGTTTGACTTACTCCTAAGATTATATTCTTTGACATACCCAGGTTTTTTTTTCTCTCAACGATTATTACTTCTTTAAAACCTTTAATTTTATAACAATATTTTTTTATATTTATTACTTTATTTTTTTCTTTGTCATCTTTGTGGTGATCTAAATATATAATTAATTTTGAATTTTTTGATAAATTACACTTTTTAAGAGAATTTATTGTTTTCTTTAAATGACCTATCCTATTATAAGCAAAAACTATAATTGGAGATAAATTTCTAATGCTTGTTTTCATAATGCTTAAAAATAAGTTTTAATTTTTTTTAGTGCAAAATTCTTATGATTAATTATTGACATTTAACTGGGTAAAATTTTTTATTTACTTAGTTTTTTAAGTAATTGTGATATTTTTTTATCATCATAATTAATTTTTCTCATAATTTTTGATGCACTTTCGGGATCTAATTTGAAAGCCAATTTAAGTATATCCATCCAGTTTAGATTGTTATTTGATCTTATTTTTGCAATTTCATTTATTATTTTAGAATAGTTTTTTTTCATAAGAGATACTATACTCTATATAATAAAAATTTCATTATACGCAGGTCATAAATTTTGGGGTTTTTGTCTCTATTTCTATATATGTAGAATAAATGTATCTAATCTTTATTTTAAAATTATGTTTTTCAAAAATTGAGATATAATTTATATTAATTCAATAAAATGAAAATAAAAATACACAATAAAATGATTATCGATAGAGACAAGCCGCCACTTATAATCGCTGAAATTTCTGGAAATCATAATGGGAGTAAGTCCAGATTTCTTAAATTAGTTAAAAATGCTTGCAAAAATGGGGCTGATTTAATTAAAATTCAAACGTATGAACCTGAGGATATAACTCTTTTAAAAAGAAAAAAATATTTAAAAATAAATCACGGAATCTGGAAAGGGAAATATTTAAAAGATCTATATAAAAAAGCATGCACACCATACAGTTGGCATCAAGAAGCCTTTAAGATTGCAAAACAAAACAAAAAAATAATTTTTAGTAGTCCGTTTAGTATTAAAGGAGTGGATTTTTTAGAAAAACTTAAAGTACCACTTTATAAGATTGCATCTTTTGAGATTACAGATTTAAGATTAATTGATTACATTGCGTCAAAAAAAAAACCTATAATAATATCAACTGGTATGGCTGAAGTAGAAGAAATTCAAAGAGCAATAAAAATTATAAAAAAATATCATAAAAAAATTATCATTCTACATTGTGTTTCTAATTACCCCACAGAAATAAAGGACACTAATTTAAAGAGGATTAGTCTTTTGAAAAAAAAATTTAAAGGTTTTAGTATTGGGTTATCTGATCATACTAATGACATATATACTTCGATTGCAGCTATACCACTGGGTGTTAGTGTAATTGAAAAACATTTTAATATCGGCAGTCTTAAAACTCCAGATTCACTTTTTTCAATCAATCCAAGAATGCTCAAAAATTTAAAAAAAATTAGCCTAGAAATCCACGACAGTTTATATAAAGATAAAAAAAATAAAATTTCAAAAGAAAATATAAAATTTCGCAGATCACTTTTTGCAAATAGAAATATTAAAAAAAATCAAAAAATTTTATCAGAAGATGTGATATCTTTAAGACCTTTGGTGGGAATAAAGTCTGAAAATATATTCAAAATTATTGGCAAAAATGCAAAAAAAAAAATTAATAAAGATCAGCCAATTTTTTATCGTGATTTAATCCTTTAATGAAAATATTAAAAATAAATTCTTATGATGAAAAAATTTCTAAATTCTTATTTAATCTGAAAAATAAAGGCTATGTTAGAAATAACTCAATTAATAATAAAATAATTAATTATCAAAATCATAAAAATTGGTTAATAAAGTTTTTAAAAAAAAATATACTTCACATTATAACTCTCAACAAACAAATGGCTGGATATATAAGGTTAAAAAACAATAAAAGTTATAAGGATTGTTCATGGGCAATTTTAAAAAAATATCAAGGTAAAGGTCTGGCCCTAAAAGGGCTAAATGCTAGTACCAAAAAAAAATCAAAATATAGAGCTTTAATTAAGATAAATAACATTGCTTCAAAAAAAGTTGCCGAAAAAGCAAATTTTGAGCCAAAGTTAATTAGAAATAATATTCAATATTTTTATAAAAACTAATAATAAAAAAATTTTTATTGCATAAATCAAACTAATTGAGCTATTAGTACTGATCAGCTACACACATTACAGCGCTTCCACACCCAACATATAGAGCCTTTTAATCAAAAACTTTTTACTACTCTTAATTCTTTTTAATTTCAGAGAAGGTAAAAATTTTAATCTCATTTAGTGTTTGTCTATTACCAATACCTGTTAAGCTTTTAGGATATTGTTGGATTTTTTTAGTAAAGCTGTATATACAATTTTCTATCATTCACTTAAAATTAAACATTCAAATATTTTATTACTTATTTAATATGAAACATAATGAAAATTAAGATCTGTAAAGAATGTATAATGCCTTCATCTAAACCAGATTTAGAGTTTGGCTTTGACGGAATTTGTCAAGGCTGCTTAGCTTATAAAAATAGATTTTCTATAAATTGGCAAGAGAGACAAGCAAAATTAATTGAAATTTTTAAAAAACATAAAAAACATAAAAATTATGATTGTATAATTCCAGTAAGTGGTGGCAAAGACAGTTATTTTCAGGTGATAAAAATTTTAGAATTAGGTTTTAATCCTCTTTGTATTACCGCAACTACAGATAAACTAACTGATCTTGGAAGGTGCAATATTGAAAATTTAAAAAAATTGGGAGTTGATCACATCGAAGTTTCAACTGATCCGGTAATTAGGAGAAAAATAAATAAATTTACTCTAGAGACAGTTGGTGATATTTCTTGGGCAGAGCATTTAGCTATTTTTACAATTCCTGCTAAATTTTCATGCTCTTTAAATATCCCACTGATAATTTGGGGAGAAAATCCTCAGAATGAAAATGGCGGCCCAGTAGATAAGGAGGCTGAAATAAGACTTGATAGAGCATGGCTAGAAGAATTTGGCGGATTACTGGGTTTACGTGTAACAGATTTGAGTGATGTGCTTAATGTAGAGAAAAAAAAATTAGAACTTTATACTTACCCTTCTGAAGAAGAACTTAAAAAAAATAGAACTACTGGTATCTTTTTAGGTCAGTTTGTAAACTGGGACGGTCATAAAAATGCTGAGTTGGCAATTAAATATGGCTTCACGTGTTATGAAAAAGATCTAGAGGGTTCAATTGTAAACTATGAGAATCTAGATAATGCTCAAATGAGGATTCATGATTATTTTAAATATCTGAAGTATGGTTATGATCGAACTACAGATTGGTGTTGTTGGCATATCAGAAGAGGTAGATTAACGAGAGATGAGGCACTAAAAATAAATGAGAACAGATCTGGCCTTTATCCAAGTGAATATATGGGATATAGTCTAGTTGAAATTCTAAAAGAGATTCATTGTACAAAAGACGAATTTAACAGAATATGTGATAGTTTCACAAATCGTCAAATTTTTAAAATAAACAGCAGTAATAACTTAATTAAAAAAGATGATGGGTCTTTGATTAGAGATTTTTAACTATTGTGAGCAAAGTTTTAATTATTGATTATAACACTGGAAATGTAGACTCTGTAATAAAAGCTTTTAAATTATTTGAAAACGATGTTATTTTTTCATCAAAGAAGGAAGATCTAGATAAAGCAGAAAAAATTATACTCCCAGGTCAAGGCTCCTATGATCATGCTATTGATGAGCTTAAAAAAAAAAACTTGTTTGATCTAATAAAAAAAAAACATTTAATGGAAAATATTCCTATAATGGGAATTTGCCTTGGCATGCAAATACTAAGCTCTCTTGGATTTGAAAATGATAAAAAAACTAATGGATTAGATATTATTCCAGGTGAGGTCAGGAAAATGAAAAATATTCCAAACAGTCTTCCACATATTGGCTGGAATGAAGTTAATATTAAGAAAGATGATATTTTATTTAATGATATAGAGAATAAACAAGATTTTTATTTTATTCATAGTTATGAATTTATTCCAAATAACCCTAAGGATGTGCTCAGCACTTCTTATTGCAACTCAGAATTTGCTTCAATTGTAAGAAAAAATAATTGTTATGGAATTCAATTTCACCCAGAAAAAAGCCTCAAAAAGGGTATTAAATTAATAGAGAACTTTTTAAAAATAAAATAAATGAAACTAAGGATAATACCCACTGTGCTTTATAATGATAATTTATGTGTAAAAGGAAAAAATTTTAAAAGCTGGAGAGTTTCAGGAAGTTTAAAGCAAACTATAAAATTATATTCATTAAGAGAAGTAGATGAATTAATTTTTTTTAATATTAATGCTAACACAAGCAAGATCAATCTTAATATTATTGATGAGTTTGCTGATGAATGCTTTATGCCCATAACAATAGGGGGTGGTATAAAATCGATTAAGGATATTAGGGAGTTGTTTGGTGTCGGTGCAGATAGAGTTTCTATTAACACTAATGCCTTTAAAAACGTAAACTTTCTTAAAGAGGCATTGGATAGCTTTGGAAAACAATCAATTGTAATTTCTATTGACTATAAGCAAGTAAATAATGAACCAATTGTTTTTATAAATTCAGGCAGTATAAATACTAATAAAAACTTATTTTCTTATCTTTCTGATTTAGAAAAATTAAATCCTGGTGAGGTTTTGATAAACTCAATAGATCACGACGGGTTAATGAAGGGATATGATTCCAAAACAATGAAAAAAATTGATCAAGAATTTGATTTAAAGATTATTTGCTCAGGTGGATTAGAATCAAGCAATGATATAATTGAACTATACAAATCAACAAAAATAAAATCATTTTCAATGTCAAGTGTTTTTCACTATACGGAACTTACTCCTATGGTATTAAAAAAACAGCTACATAAAAATGGCTTACCTGTGAGATTATAATAATCTAAAATGGCATCTGCTAAATTAAGTATCATGAAATTAAAAAAAAACCCCCAGCTGTTCAGGCTAGGGGTTATAAAATAAAATATCAATTATCTTTAAAATTACTTAAAAATTTTTTTCAGTGCATAAATCAAGCCAATTGAGCTATTAGTACTGGTCAGCTACACGCATTACTGCGCTTCC